>Ga0136604_1000809_pt1 | contig 14772 bp, 10 predicted proteins | sample AntRauFillE10628_FD_104928 | JGI IMG/M metagenome (GOLD analysis project Ga0136604, IMG submission 104928) | Saline lake microbial communities from Rauer Islands, Antarctica - Metagenome Filla E10 #628 | ecosystem: Environmental > Aquatic > Non-marine Saline and Alkaline > Saline | place... | reverse complement strand
GGCACGAGTGGATCCGATTTTAGCACCTAATGATGATCGTTTTGTTCTTTTCCCTATCGAATACCACTCCATTTGGGAGATGTATAAAAACCACATGGCGGTTTTTTGGACGGCCGAGGAAATAGACCTCACCGCAGACCTTCCTGACTGGGAGAAATTAACAGATAACGAGCGGCACTTTATCTCTCACGTTTTAGCATTCTTTGCTGCCAGTGACGGGATTGTGAACGAAAATCTTGCGCTTCGTTTCTATAACGATGTTCAAATCGCTGAAGCACGCTGTTTTTACGGCTTTCAAATTGCGATGGAAAACATTCATAGTGAGACCTACAGTCTTTTGATTGATACCTATATTAAAAACCCTCGGGAACGCGAAGACCTTTTCAATGCAGTCCAAACACTCCCTTGTGTGGCCAAGAAAGCCGACTGGGCCATGAAGTGGATCAACTCTGACAAGTCTTTTGCTCATCGTCTTATCGCTTTTGCAGCAATTGAAGGCATCTTCTTCTCGGGCTCTTTTTGTGCCATTTTTTGGTTAAAGAAACGTGGGCTCATGCCAGGTCTCTGCACATCAAACGAATTTATCAGCCGAGATGAAGGACTCCACTGCGAGTTTGCCTGCCATTTGCACAACCTACTGACTAAAGAAGAGCAACTTTCTCCTGAAACCATCACTGAAATCGTGACGGAAGCTGTTGAGATCGAAAAAGAATTCATCTCAGAAGCACTACCCGTTTCATTGATTGGAATTAATGCCAAATCGATGACTCAATATATTGAGTTTGTCGCTGACCATTGGTTGCTTCAGATGGGTGCTAAAAAGTATTACAACTCAACAAACCCCTTCGACTGGATGGAGCTTATTTCACTTGAAGGCAAAACAAACTTCTTTGAAAAAAGAGTTTCTGAATATCAAAAATCTGGCGTTCTTGGCGAAAAAGATGGCCAGAACTTTACCCTTGATGCGGAGTTCTAGATATGTATGTAATCACAAGAAGCGGCGAAAAAGAGCCTGTTAAATTCGATAAAATTACCCAAAGAATTGAAAGCCTTTGCTTTGATCTTAACAGTGAATTTGTCGACCCAGTCAAAGTCACACAAAAAGTCATCGAAGGGATTTATGATGGCATCTCTACGCGCGAGCTCGACCAGCTTGCAGCAGAGACGGCCGCCTACCTTTCAACCCAACACCCGGATTATTCCACATTGGCCGGTCGGATCGCTGTATCTAACTTGCATAAGGCCACACGTGGTTGTTTCTCAGAAAACATCAAAGAGATGTTCTACTGTGAGAACGAAAAAACCGGAGAGAAGTCACCACTAGTTTCAAAAGAGCTTTATGAAGCGGTCATGGCCAATGCCGAGCGCTTAGATAAGGCCGTTTTAGATATGCGTGACTTTAACTACGACTATTTTGGCTTTAAAACGCTTGAGCGCTCCTACCTACTTAAGATGAATGGAAAAATTGTTGAGCGCCCAGGCCAGATGCTTATGCGTGTCTCGATGGGTATTCACCCTAATGATATCGAAGCAGCTATTGAGACTTATAATCTTATGAGTGAGAAATACTTTACTCATGCTTCTCCGACACTTTTTAACTCTGGAACAAATAAGCCTCAGCTTTCGAGCTGTTTTCTCTTAACGATGAAAGACGACAGCATCGAAGGAATCTACGACACGCTACGTCAAACGGCACTCATCTCGCAATCTGCAGGCGGGATTGGACTCTCTATTCACAACATCCGCGCCAAAGGCTCCTTTATTAAAGGTACCAATGGCACTTCAAACGGAATTGTGCCGATGCTCAAAGTCTTTAACGATACGGCCCGCTACGTCGATCAAGGCGGCGGTAAAAGAAAAGGCGCTTTTGCGATTTATCTTGAGCCTTGGCACGCCGATGTTTTCGACTTCCTAGAAATGAAAAAAAATACTGGTAAGGAAGAGCAACGCGCCCGCGACCTTTTTTACGCCATGTGGATCTCTGATCTTTTCATGAAGCGTGTAGAAGAAGACGGCATGTGGTCACTTTTTTGCCCACACGAATGCCCAGGCATGGCCGACTGTTTTGGTGAAGAGTTCGAAAAGCTTTACACAAGTTACGAAGAAAAAGGCATGGCCAAAAAAGTGGTCCGTGCACAAGATTTATGGTTTGCGATCCTTGAGTCTCAAGTTGAATCAGGCTCACCTTATATGCTCTATAAAGACAGCATAAACGAGAAATCTAACCAGAAAAACCTTGGGACGATTAAGTCCTCGAACCTTTGCACTGAGATTGTACAGTACACTTCACCTGATGAAGTGGCCGTGTGTAACCTGGCCTCTGTGGCACTCAACCGCTTTGTTGATCTTGAAAAAAGAGAGTATGATCATAAAAAACTTTATGATGTCGTTTATCGTATGACTTTGAACCTAAATCAAATCATCGATATCAACTACTACCCCGTCCCTGAGGCAGAGCGCTCGAACATGCGCCACCGCCCAATTGGTCTTGGGGTTCAAGGCATGGCCGACACCTTCTTCTTAATGCGTTACTCTTTTGAGTCTGAAGAGGCCCTTGAATTAAACAATCAGATTTTCGAAACCATTTATTTTGCGGCCTTAACTGCCTCAAAAGATCTGGCGAAAAAGAATGGCGCTTACGAAACATACGAAGGCTCTCCTATCAGCCAAGGTAAATTTCAATTCGACCTCTGGGGAACGAAACCCACAGGAAAATACTGGGATTGGGATAAGCTAAGAAAAGAAGTTGCTGAGCACGGAGTGAGAAACTCGCTTCTTGTGGCCCCAATGCCAACGGCCTCGACTTCGCAGATCCTTGGAAACAACGAGTGCTTTGAGCCCATAACTTCTAATATTTACGTCCGGCGCGTGCTCTCAGGTGAGTTTGCCGTGGTAAATAAATACCTCGTCAATGACCTCATTGACCGTGGGCTTTGGACTCAAGATATGCGAACTGCCATCATTGCCAACAATGGTTCTGTTCAAAACATTAAAGAAATCCCACAAGAGCTTAAAGACCTCTATAAAACAGTCTGGGAGATTAAGCAAAAGGCCGTGATTAACTTATCATCTGGTCGTGCCCCTTATATCGACCAGGCCCAAAGCTTAAACATTCACATGCAAGATCCAAATTTTGGGAAGCTCTCCTCTATGCATTTTTATGCATGGAAGTCAGGGCTCAAAACTGGGATGTACTACCTTAGAACCCGAGCAGCAGTAAATGCCGTTCAGTTTACGGTAGAGCGTAAAGAGCAACCAGTGCCAGAAACAGCACAAGACCGCGAGGCCATGGTTTGTTCAATCCAAGACCCTGATGATTGCGTGATGTGCGGTAGTTAAGGTCTAATATGTGGCGGACAAGGGATCTCATTATAGTTCTTATTGTGAGTATTACCTTGCTCGCCTCTTTAGAATGGCTGGCCAGACAAATTCTGTTAGAAAGCCTTGCAACGACTCAAGCTCCTAGGGCCTTGGCCCTTCTTAATAAAGAGAGCATCAAAAAAAAACTTGTCTATCCCAAAATTGATCCTCTCCTAGGCTGGGCCGGCAGTGAAGGACCTGTATTTAATGAGAGTGTTGTTATTCTCGAGTCCAAATTTAGCCAACCAAAAAAGATGCTGGTTTTAGGTGGTTCAACCAGCGATCTGCATTTCCAAGACAAAAGTTGGCCATATTATCTCGCACGTTTATTCGAACAAAAAGGACTCGCCGTTGATATCCATGTTGGTGCTATTGGTGGATATAACTCACATCAAGAACTTCTGAAGATCGTTAGAGATGCCCGATTGGTCACATACGACTTAATACTCAGTTACACTGGGGCCAACGAAGCGGTCGATCGTTACAACCAACATCCATTTACCACTTTGCATACTCAATATTTTCTTCATCGTGCCTTACCACCGTCAAAAACATTTATTGGCATATCGAGCCTGCTTCAAGAATGGACCTCTCCTATTCAACTAAGTTTTGGGCCTAAAGACACACTCTCTATAACAAAACGCTTCTTAACAAATATTCAAAGTGCCCATGCCTTATCTAAAGTCTATGGCGCAAGATATGTTGCGATCCTGCAGCCATACTTAACATCGGGACATCGAAGTTTATCTGAAAATGAAAAAAAACTTTTGGACAACCACATCACAAAAGACTTAGTTAAAACAAATAAAAAACTTTATAATGAAGTGAAAAAGGCGGTCAGAAACCTCAATTTCTTCTATGACGGCTCAAGGTTTTTAGATCCACTCCAAGAGGTTTATTATGACGACTGCCACATAAATGATGAAGGAAATGAGCATCTCGCAACAAAAATAGCTCAGTTGATACATGAAAATAATTTATTAAAATAAGATGGAGAGTAAATGGAAAGAGACTTTTGGGAACAGGCCTGGAGAGAAGGCCGAACTCGCTTTCATAAAGATAAGCCTCACGGTCATCTCGTTGAGTTTGGCCACCTCATAAAAAATGATTATCAAGTGTTTGTCCCTCTTGCAGGCAAAACTCTAGACATGCTGTACTTGAGAGACCAGGGACATCACGTCCTTGCTGTCGAGCTAAGCTCAATTGCTATCGAATCTTTTATAAAGGAAAATAAACTCTCTCTAAAAAAGACAAAACTAGACTCGCATACGCTCTACTCTATGCCAGGTCTAGACATCTATCATGGGGATTTTTTTGAATTGCCAAAAGAGGCCCTTGAAAATATTGAGGCCATCTATGATAGGGCCGCCCTTATTGCTCTACCTCCTGAGATGAGAAAGCAATACGCGCAATTCATTCAAGGCAATATGCCAAAGCTGAAAGACATCCTGCTACTTGCTTTAGAGTACGACCAAAGCAAAGCTGACGGCCCACCTTTTAGCGTTGAAGAAAAAGAAATTGTGGACTTGTACAGTAAGAATTTTAAGATTCAGCCGCTCTTAAGAGAGAAAACAGAAGACTTTAATCCGAAATTTGAAGGAAAAGGAATCGATCAGTTTTGGCACACCGGATTTCATTTAAAGCATCTCTAAAAAAATAAAGGCCCTAATCCTCAGGGCCTTTATCTTTAAACTCTCTATTTTTTCGACTAAGAAAACTTAGCGAAGAGTAAAAGTGCTAGGCAACGGCAAGACCAACTCTTTCACATTATTGGGCAAGAGAGATTTTGTTATTTCAAATTCTTGATCGGGAACAACTTCTAGTGATTGAGCGATGGCCTCGGCCAGATCTAGCGACTGAGCAAGCTCAGCTGCGCGGCGGGCACGATCACGGTTAACAACACCTGAAGCTTTAACAACATTGGCAAGCTCATCACGCTTATCGACAGTTTCCATGATCAAACGTTTTAACTCGACAGGTGCAAGCTCAGGGTTTGTTTCCTTAAGCATTGTGGCGATACCAGCTACATAAGGAGCAGCTTGAGAAGTACCACTGACACGAAGGTAAATATCACCTGGAACAGCAGCTCGAATCCCAACACCTGGGGCCAGGACATCTACAGTTTTTTGACCGACATTAGAGAAAGGCGCTACAGCTCCAAATCCAATCGTCGCACCCACAGTGAGAACATTATCAGATTGAATATTGGCCGGAGAAGTTGGAAGCTCATCATTGTTTGTGCCATCGTTTCCAGAAGCAAAGACAAAGAGAGTGCTTGGGGCAAGAGAAACCATCTCTTGGCCTTTTTCAATCAGCTTGTTAAGAAAGACAAGAGTGATGTCTTTAAGCTCTGCCTCTGTCGGCTCACGTCTCATGATTGTTTCAAAAAGGGTCGACACGATCATTGAAGCTTGAGCATAGCCCGTTCCAAAAGATCCGTTGGCCACATCGGCGCCATGAGAATCGACGTAAGCAGCAATCTCTTCTAAAAGTTTCATTTGTTGTGAGGCCAAAAGCTTAAGACCTGCTTTTAAAAGTCTTTCACGAAGGCCCTTGTCAGCTTCAGGAGCTGGCTTGAGGAAAAAAGGAAGCTCTACTTCCGTAGGAATCATTTTAACGGCCATCAAGCGTGAGTCCTGAGTCCCGCGCAAGGCAATATGTCCTACGTGAGTTCCGTGCATAAAATTACCGTAGGCCTGAATACGCTTGAGAAATTTTTCATCTTGAAGTTGTGAGCGCATCCAATCCAACTCATCTTGAGTGATTGTGCCCATCATGGCCTTCAGCTGAAGGTCAAAGAATCTTGCAATATCTTCACCGTAATAAGACAAATATTTGTAATCGATGACTTGATTATTTCCTTCAGCAAAGTTCCAGCCAAAAGTATCATCTGGGTACCCATTACGATCTTCATCGCGACCGGAGTCAGGGATATCATTAGGGTTCGTCCAAGCAAAGTCAGCAATTTCGATATGCTTCATGTCTGTGCCTGAATCAATAATGGCCAATGTCGCCGCCTGGGCCGTACCGAGGCATATAATTAACGCCGCGAGTAGGCTTGTCATGCCTTTGATTCCTTTCATAGTTCAAACTCCTTGTCTGAGACCGTTATATTCTTGCAATGAGAGCAATAATTTGAATAATTAATTATGAGACGTTATGAAACGTTTGAAAACTATCTAGCTATGCTAAAGCTCTATTATTTCCTAACATCTGAGGTTTTATGCCATCTAAAGTTCTTCTCACCTACCCTCTCCCCTGCGAAACAGGCGATCAAGACAAGCTCAACTATGACTTTATTGAGTCCCCTGTCGAGCGCCTGCATGAACTTACTCAAGCTCAGAGAAAAGAAATTGAAGGCGTCATGTGTCTATTGTCAGAACGCATATCAAAAGACGTGCTCGACGCATTGCCAAATCTAAAGGTCATCGCCAACTATGCTGTTGGTCTAGATAATATTGATGTTGATGAGTGCACAAAGCGAAAAATCATGGTGTGCCACACACCTGATGTTCTCACACAGGCCAGCGCAAACCATGCCTTTAGCTTAATGCTTAATGGAATCCGTCGCGTTGACGAATCCGCCCGCTCGGCCAGAAGAGGAGAATGGAAAGGTTGGGGACCAGAAATCTTTTTAGGTCCATCTCCCCAAGATCTCACTCTTGGAATTGTTGGTGCAGGAAGAATCGGGCAGGCCCTGGCCGAACTTGCTAAAAAGGCCTTTAGCATGAATATAGTTTACAACTCCCGTCACACAAAACCTGCCTTTGAAAAAAGTTACAATGCTAAGGCGCTGTCACTAGATGAGCTTTTAAAAACAAGTGATATTGTCAGCCTTCATACCCCTCTAACTTCAGAGACTCGCGGTTTGATAAACAAAGAAAAACTTCTCATGATGAAAGACAAAGCAATCTTAATTAACACTTCAAGAGGAGAAGTTATTAACCAAGAAGATTTATGTGAAGTTCTTCGAAATGATCACCTCGCCCATGTCGGTCTAGATGTCACAACTCCAGAACCACTGCCTCAAGAGCATGAACTTTATCAATTTGAAAGAGTAACGATTACCCCGCACATTGCTTCAGCTGAAACATCAACTCGACAAGACATGAGCTGGCTTTGCTTTCAAAATGTGGAAGAGGCCTTGAGTGGAGGAAGACCTCCAACATTGTTTAACACGGAGCTTTTAGAATAAACGTGATTTCATTTTTTGTCCCATTAGGAGCATAAGAAACATCAAGCTCAAAACCAATGGACCACCTTGGCCGGGGCCACCCGATCCATTGAGATCAATTGATCCACAGCCTCCACCATTGCTTGAGTTATGAAATTCTGTATTGTCTTGTTGACCACCATCCAGAATAGGCTCACGTCCCTGAAATCGAGGATCAGGTGTGGCCTGCATGGCCAGCTTTAAAAGTTGATCCACATCCAAAAGTCCTTTACCGCATTGACTTTCGGGACAGCTGATAAAGCGAGCACTTTTTTCTATCATCTCTTTGACTTGTAAGGGGAATAGATCCGGGCGTATTGAAAAAACCAGAGAAGCAGCACCGGCCACATGTGGGGCCGCCATGCTTGTGCCACTTAAACCAAGATAACTCCGACCTCCAGGAGAAGTTTTGCCCGTATTATAAGTTGAAAGAATGGGGCCCATAAAATCTCCCCCAGGCGCCATCACATCAACACTTCGGCCAAAATTTGAATAGCCCGTCTTTTCTGCGTCTCTATTTGTCGCACCGACTGTTAGAACACCTTCACAATTGGCCGGTGAAACCTGAGTAAAGTCTAAATTGGATGACTCATTACCTGCGGCCACAACAACTAAACTTCCACGAGCAATTGCTTCATCGACAGCTAATTGCATCGACTGGCCACAGGCCCCACGACCACCGAGGCTTAAATTAATGACTTTTGCAGGGTTAGAGTTTATGGGTAGACCTGCGACATTTATTCCTGCGGCCCAGCGAATGCCGTCAGCAATATCGGAAGAATATCCTCCGCACTTTCCTAAAACACGGACAGGTAAGATTCGTGAATTCCAAGAAACTCCCGCAATGCCTTGGCCATTGCCACCAACGGCGGAGGCAATCCCGGCGACATGAGTTCCATGCCAAGTACTGTTAGAGCGAGAGCCTTGATAACAGGGATCATTTGATCCTATCCAATCTCCTGGATCACTGGCGTCTGTATCACGAGCGTTTCCATCGGCGGCCACGGCAATATCCGAAATAATATCTGCGCCAGAGAGAACCTTGTTCTCAAAGTCTGGATGGTTAGTAATCCCAGTATCGACAATCGCAATCACCTGTGATGTTTTTCCTCTTGTTTGATCCCAGGCCAATGGCATTTGAATCCCTCCAACAGGATCAAAAAGAGACCATTGTTGATCATAAGATAGATCTTCTAAACTATCTTCATCACCGGGCTCAAAAAAAGCCTGCATGACGATGTCTTCTTCAACATACTCGACGTTTGGGTCTTGCTTGAAAGCATGAATCGCCTCTTGAATATCTTGTTGCCGCGTTCCTGGTTTAAAACGCACTTGCATTTTCTGTCCGGATTTTTCAACTCGATCAGAGGCCTTAAAGCTAGAAAGTATGGCCTGAGGGCCTTGACTTTTGACCTGGTCACGGTACTTCACAATAATTTTAGGTGGAAGTCCTTGGGCAACCGCTTGGCCTATGATTAAGACCAAAACGGACCCAAAGAGCTTTATTTTTGAAAACGTCATCTACCGTCATCCTTGACAGAGGTTGGACTTCGACCCTTCCTGGATCTCTCATACACTAATAAGATGCGAAGCCCATGCCGGCCCATAAAACAAATAATCAGCTAGTTAACAAGGCGCATTTTGACTGAAATGGGGCCGTGATGCCCCCGAACAAACCCTTCGGTTTCTTACAGGTAACACGTTCCTTTAAAGTTAAGAAAACTTCACAGATTTCCGATAAGTTACGATGTTGCTAAAGATATCTATATTTACTATGGCCTTTTGTTTTGTTTCTTCTGAGCTTATCTACGCTAACGAAGAATCCTTCGAGCTAGCTCCTCAAATGCTGACAATTTTTCAAGACAACGACCAAAAAGTTACTTACGACGAATCTACTGATCGCTATCATTTTAAAGCAGACAATCAGCATATTTCAACGCCTAGATACAACAAAGAAGAATTCAAAGATAAAGTCCGACCTTTTATCGAAGAGAGTGAGTGGGGTAATCTAAGTTCACGCATAAATGAGCACTATACCTGGCAGCGGGCCGCACGTCCTTCTTCTGAAGAGGCGGTCTCTGAAGCGTTCGCCACTCGTGACTTCGCCATGGGGATTATTGAACATGGCCAGAGTTTTCCTTGTAACAATATGCCTGGATTAAATAAGTCCCTCAAGGGTCCAAACCATTACCAATTAAATATCCGTGATGAAGCCGCAAATAAGATAGATGACATGGCCACACTACAGTTTGTTGAACGCAGAAGTTTCATGGGGCTTGGAGAGCTAACGGGCCTTGATATCGAGTTTACTTTGCAAAATGATAATCCCCTCCTAGGAGGATTAATGGCGATAGGAGTAACAGAGCACGCTGAGGGAATTGAAGGAGATGACAGAGGTAAAACCATGGGACTCAATCTCGGGACAACCTTCGTTTTTGATGAAGGCTCTGTCACTATTCGAAAATCAGTTGAAGGTCATGGTCGCCTAAAACCTCGAGTGCGCACAGAAACCAAACCATCAACTCCCGCTAAGACTCTCATGATTGGGAATCAAAATTACGTCACAGAGTACCGTGAATCTAGAGACGAAGACGGAAAATATTATCAAGAATTTTTAAGTATTGATGGACTAGAGCTTGAGGTTCGTAGAGATCTTGATAATGAAATTTTTGTTAGAGTGATCGGAAAAAGAGAGGTCTTTGATGACGAGGGACTAGCTGCAAAGATTCAAGAGAAATGGCATAAAGAACTTTCTAAATACACTGATAGTGCTGCTCAATATAACAACCAAGAGCATAGAAACCGCGATGTACGCTATAGTGCAAAACTGCAAATTGGCAAGGAAATCACTCTTCGGCAAACTGATAACTACATACTTACGTCTAATTTAGCCGGGTCAGTTCAGGCCGCTAATCGTCGCTCGGGAAGAGAGGTTGGTCTTAGAGGCGAACTTCGCTTAAGAAGTTCAGATGGGCAAGGCCCAGATAATAAGTATCCTACATGGGATGCAAAGGTTTATGTCGACGGACGAGTGGATCAAAACGAAGAAGAAAGCATATACACTGGAGCGGAAATCCAAAGACGTTTTTCACTTTCTAAGAAAGATGACAAATTTATCAGCGTCGCGGCCGGTGCCAGTTACGAAGATGACCCTCTCTCTCGAGAATTCTCTTCAGAGGAACTCAAAGACAACGATGGTCGATTCGACCTTCAATACAATCTCAGAATAAAATATGAACAACTCTTTTAAAGATTTACAAAATAAAAAAGGCCCTCATAAAGAGGGCCTGTTTATTTTTATTTATTCTAAGTGAGCAACTATTGCTGTGAGGCCACTTCCATAAGAGCACCAATATTTGTGATTCTAGTCACGTCTTCACCGCGACAACCACCATCTTCACACTGCTTTGGAACGCGGCATCCTTGGTCAAAGTCGTAAACATAGTCAGTCTCGCCACGAACGAGAATCCCCTCAACCATACCTGTAGTGGCATCAAAAACGGCTGAACCAGAGTTTCCACCAAAAGTGTCAAGGTTAGAAGAAAAGTAAACATTGTTTGAGTTTTCACGTACCCATGCACCACTGGCAATTTTTGTCGGTAGACCTGTAGGGTGACCAATGACAACAAGTTCTACACCTGTTTCAATGCGTCCCTCAGTTCTAACAGTCAAAGGAGTGCGATCTAAAACTTTTCGATCTAAACGGATAAGAGCGTAATCATTACTGTCAGAACGGCTTAAGTCTCTTTCAACAATTTCGCTACACCCATAAACGTCGTTTGTATTAACATCAAAACGGCTTCCGTCATTTTGTTGAGCAACTTTAACTCCAAAATCAAAAATCCAGTTGCTTCCATCACAGTCTCTTTGTGAGCGGATACAGTGTCCAGCAGTCACAAGCAAGTCATCACCAACAAGAAAGCCTGAACAATTAGCTGCCGTAATTTGATCAGCAAAACGCTCTGACTTACAGATTCCACGTGAGCTCAGTGATGAACCACTGATAGACGTCATTCCTTCATTTGTTCTTAAAGAGCCCTTAGAAACCATAGCAGCTGTTGAAGCGGCAAGCTCTAAGTGAAGAGGGTTAACAGTTTCGAAAATATCTAAGCGGTTATCAGCACCGTAGATGACTTTTGTATCGGCTTGGGATGCTACCGTGAATCCCAAGGCGATCAGTGTGATCAACATCGTCCTTAATTTCATAAAACAATCCTTTTTTTAGGTGTCTGTTTATTTTACAGTGTCAGTATTAAACAAAGCGTCGGACTCTATGCCAACTTAAAACTTCTTACATTTTTACACGGTTTTATAACAGAGCTTGCGGCCCTAAGCGTCATCACAGGGATAACGGAATGAAAACTTCCATTTACGTCCATCAGGATCTTGAAGAACGAAGAAGCTCATATTGTCTGTATGTGTCATTGTTCCTCCCTGAGAATCAGGGAGTTCAAAGCGATATTTTAGAAACTGGAATTTATGCCAAAAATCTTCTAGATCTTGTTTTCCTTCTAGCTCAAAATCGAGCATGAGATCACTCGGCCCGGCAGATTTAGGGGTTGGACCAACGATGAGAAAGCTTTGTTCATCAGACTTTAAGCGTATCCCCTCACTTAATTTTTCAAGCTCTATATCCATTAACTCGCTTAGAAAAAGCGCGAGTGAATGCTGGTCTTGAGAATATAAAATAATTTGGGCCAACTTCATTGTCATGTCATAAGTCTAAAGCAAAGACTTAGTAAGTGGCAAAGTATCGTGAACACGAAAGATAAAATGTCGCTGAGGACATTTTAACATAAGGTTTTTGAGCTCATCTTCTTGAAGCTTATCGAGCTGCTCCCAATTTTTTGGGCCTTTTACTTCTTGGAGAACAGATTTCCTGGACAGACCAATTAACCAACCTTGTGTTTTAGGAAATCGATGAATTAAATCGGGCAAGTTTTTTAACAACTCCATAGAAGTCTGTGGACTTTTAGCAAAACCAAAACCGGGATCTAAAATGATTCTTTCCTGCGTTTCCTTACCTACGCTTTCAGTTACTTCTACGAATTTCTGTGTCACGCAATCAAGGATCGAATCGGGAGAAAATTGGCCTGAAAACTCACGATGACGTGGAGTTAAGTCTCTTGAGCGAACGGCGTTATGTGTATAAGCATAAAAAAGATTATCGTAACCCGTTAGTAGCTCATCGACTTCATCATCAAAGAGCCCACTCACATCGTTCCAAACAACTTGACCAGTAAAATGTTTAATTTTTTGATGTGTCAGAATAGACTTCATCGTTTCCGGTCTATAGGTATCAAAACTTAAAATAGGAAACTTATTAAAAGTAGACTGTTTAAAATGATCAAAAAAAAGTTGAATGCGTTTCCATTCCTCTTCAAAGCTTATAGGATGATTCATCGGAGCAGTAGATTGGGCCCCAAAGTCTGGAAAGACTCTTTTTTGCTTGGACCAAGTATCAAGTTTATCGCTAGCACCTTTCAAATCCTGGTGAAGTCCACCATCCGAAAAGGAGTCGGGCGTGAGGTTCATCACGCCCATCAACAAAGGTTTAAAATCTCTAGGCCAGAACGGGGTCATCACCTGGATCTTTAGAGTCATTTTTCTCTTCTTCAGAATCCGCTCTCTCTTCTGATGACTTTGGATCTTTTTCCCCATCGGAAGAGTCAGTTGGTGGCTTCTCAATAATAGGCACTCCAATATCATTTCCTGCAATTAAATCTTTAACCTGGGCAAGATCAAGAGTCTCCCAAACCATTAGGCCCTCGGCCACACGTTCAAGCGCATCACGATTTTCAATTAATATTTTTTTGGCCACGGCATAATTTTTATCTAGAAATTCATGAATCTCTTGGTCGATCTCTTGGGCCGTATGTTCAGAATATCCGACACTATCGCTTCCTGGACCACCCCAAGGGTTAGCTCCTGGTCGACCATAATTACGAGGTCCAAGTTTCGCACTCATCCCCCAATTACAAACCATATTATGCGCTAGCTGCGTGGCCCTTTCGATATCATTAGAGGCGCCATTAGTAATCTCACTAAAAATGATCTCTTCAGCACAGCGGCCACCCATTAAAAAAGAAATAAAGTTTTCAGAACGCGCCCGAGTAAGACTGAGTGAATCTTCATCGGGTAGAGTTTGAGTGACACCGAGCGCTCCACCCCGAGGCATAATTGAAACTTTATGAATCGGATCCGTGTGGGGAAGATTGATCCCAACGAGCGTATGCCCAGCTTCGTGGTATGCAGTAACTCTTTTTTCTTTGTCAGAAATGACCATAGATTTTCTTTCTGGGCCCATGAGAACTTTGTCTTTTGCGCTTTCAAAATCACTATTTTCTAGCTTTTTCTTATTCAATCTTGCGGCCGTTAAAGCTGCTTCATTAACGAGGTTGGCAAGGTCAGCACCAGTAAATCCAGGTGTTCCCTTCGCCACAATTTCAAGATCAACTTCATCATCCAAAGGAGTTTTCTTCGTATGAACTTTAAGTATACCAAGACGCCCTCTTACATCGGGAGATCCAACCATCACTCTTCTATCAAAACGACCAGGTCTCAAAAGGGCCGGATCCAGAACATCGATTCTGTTTGTGGCCGCAATTAAAATCACACCTTCGTTGGACTCAAAGCCATCCATTTCAACTAGAAGCTGGTTGAGCGTTTGCTCTCTTTCATCATGTCCACCGCCCATTCCGGCACCACGGTGCCGACCGACAGCATCGATCTCATCAATGAAGATGATACAAGGTGCATGTTTCTTTCCTTGCTCAAAAAGATCTCGAACACGAGAAGCACCAACACCCACAAACATTTCGACAAAGTCAGAACCTGAGATTGAGAAGAAAGGAACATCCGCCTCTCCGGCGACGGCACGGGCCAAAAGAGTTTTACCAGTTCCTGGAGGACCTACGAGGATAACACCTTTAGGAATCTTTCCACCTAAGTTCGTGTATTTTTTTGGATCTCTTAAAAAATCGACAACTTCAACAAGCTCTTCCTTCGCCTCTTCAACACCTGAGACGTCCGAGAAAGTTACTTTTTTATCATTCGCGGCCAACATTTTCGCCTTGGATTTACCAAAGCTCATGGCCTTACCACCACCTGCTTGAATTTGGCGTAAAAAGAAATAGAAGATCACAATGAGAAGAATCATTGGTCCCCAGTTGATGAGAAGAGAAGTAAAAAATGTTTGT
>Ga0136604_1000808_pt1 | contig 14777 bp, 16 predicted proteins | sample AntRauFillE10628_FD_104928 | JGI IMG/M metagenome (GOLD analysis project Ga0136604, IMG submission 104928) | Saline lake microbial communities from Rauer Islands, Antarctica - Metagenome Filla E10 #628 | ecosystem: Environmental > Aquatic > Non-marine Saline and Alkaline > Saline | place... | reverse complement strand
TTGCCGATCATCACCAAACCCCCATGAGCAATAGGGCTAGAGACGAAATACCCCCCCCTGACAGTGGACCGCCTCAAAAAACTCAAGTTTTAGAGTAATAAAGCTTGCGTCAATTACTTACCGTGTCATGCTACCCTAATTAAATCTCTAACGATTTATGGATATAATACACTGTTGGCTTTAAAAATGACCGATCAAAACAACAGACCTAGGGGCGACTGGGAGAGCCCAGCCTATGTATCGTTCATTACTCCGTTCTGCATCGTTCGCCCTGACAACGAAGAGGATTTCACGGTGCCTTTGGATGACATTAATCAGAACACCTATGATCATGGGTTGCTGTGCAGAGTAGTTACCGCATTGCCATCCCCGCTCCTAAATACGACTTCACTACTCATTTGTGCAGATGGCGCAATTGCAGTTCCAGCGATTCCCGAATTAGAGTCCATTAACGATGTTCTCGACGTGATCAACGACGCACTTTGCTGCCTTCTTTTGGGTGGGCACCTTTGCGAGGCCATTGATACACGCGACGTTGTTTCGGGCAATCTACACGAGTGCCGAGCGATCTGGCCTACCAATTTAGGGAAAACGATGGGGTCAGTCCAAGAATTCATGATTTATTGGCTTGATCAATCATCTGTTTCTTCCAGGCGATGGGTGAGATTTCGATTTGACTCTACCTCAGATTGTAAGAAGAATTATGAATTCTTGGACTGACCCCCAATACCCACCCTGACCCCCAATACCCACCCGGTCGGAATAGCTGGTCTTATCTACAATATTCACAAGTATCTGAGTGAAAGAAAAAAATGATCAGGACTCCAATGAACCTACTCCAGCATGTGGGCATCGACCGTGAACCAAACATCGAACCAGTCGCTTCTGGTCAACGTCGCTAACGCGCCGCGCCAGAGCTCTACGTTGTAGAAATGAAAAGCATACTAACCATATTGATAGCTACGAGCATTCTACTTGCATCCTGCGACCAAGTAGTGGGCAAAAAAGATTGGAAAATAAATGAAAATATCCCTCAGAGCGATATAGTCTTCGAGTTATGCAAAGCACTGGACGAGCGTCCGAATCTAAAAATAATTGAAGTAAAAGAAGGCGTAGCCGAATACCAAGAAAAGGGAGAAACCATAAGTAAGGAGCTTCTAGCCATTATCGGACGTATCGACTTCGAGCAGGATGGTCAGGGCGAATCATTGGAATTTCAGTTTAGTCATCACCTAGAAAATGGAATTTGGTCGTATCGAATTGTATCGCTCGACGGGGACGAGATTGCCAAGAAGGAGATCTCTCAGAACACTCTTTTGCGCCTACACGATTCACTGTTTACACTATATCACGAGAGCGCCCCAAGCTTGCAGGAAAATCAAAACGACAACCAGTCGCACTGAGCAATGTCGCTAACGCGCCATCGCTCATGTCTAGCCTCTACGATGGACGAGAAAATGGGGTTTGCAGAACTTCTCGAAGCTCCCCATAGTTGAAAAATCCCGACAGTCATTCGCATCGGGCCCTATCGATTCCTTTTTTACGCTTCCGACGGCGATGAGCCGATTCATATCCACGTCCTCCGGGATGACAATATGGCGAAATTTTGGATTCAGCCGGTGCGTTTGGTAGTCAATATTGGCTTTCCGCCAAAGGAGTTGCGTGAGATCGAAAAGTTGGTAGAATTATACAAAACTAAAATTGAAAGGAAATGGAATGAATTCTTTAGCCGTAGTTGAGCGTGAAGCAGTTGCTTCAGGGGTAGTCGTAACAGAAGACGAATTGACGATTTCGCTGCTTGATGGGCGCCGAATCTCTGTTCCATTGGTTTGGTATCCGCGCCTTTCCCATGCGACCCAAATGGAAAGAGAAAAATATGAATTGATAGGTAGAGGCACCGGTATCCATTGGCCTTTAATCGATGAAGATTTGTCGGTCTCTGGAATCCTCAAGGGAAACCCTTCTTTTGAATCGGAAAAATCATTAACAGCTTGGCTGGACGAAAGGGAGTCCATCAAGACGACGTAGTCAAAAGATTTAAAGGACACCCACATATTCGAGTCACCACAACGGACCAATCTAAACTGCTGTTAATTTCGAAGCATCGCCGCAAAACATGCCTTTCCTCGGCAAATAAAGCTTCGGTTCGAGGACTTACCTCAGCAACGGAGGAGTTGGCCGACATCGCGGAGTCGATGGATTGGCGACAAAACGACAGGACCCGTCCAATTTTCCATGTTTTCAATATTTCTTTGTCTGATTTCCTCTACATTTAATTACCTATAAAACTAAATGCATGGAAAATTGGACTGACCCAAATGGCACGAACTTAAGGGACTTTTACGTCGTTTTCTTAGATCGCCCTTTCAGGGCTCGATATCTTTAACCCCAGACACCTCTCGGCCACCCGCAGTGAAACCATGACATAAAAAGCCTGCGGCCCGGGCGGGCGGCAGGCTTTGGTCAAGTCGAAAGCGTTTCTCTTATGCCGCGCGGCGGCGGCTGTAGTTTTTGCCCTTATCCGGCTGATTGCTTCCGGAAGCTTGCTTGGGGCGGGCCGACTTTTCCGGCGCGGGATCGAGGAACTCGACCTTGTAGGCGGTCAGCACGATACGGCTGCGCTTCTCACCTGCTTCCGTCTCCCAGTTGTTCTGTTTGAGGGCACCGGAGATGAGGACCTTGGAGCCCTTCGAGAGGCACTCGGGCAGATGCGGCATGTTCCAGGCTTCAACGGGGACGAAGACGACGCGCTCGCCTTCGTTGCAGGCAAGGGTGAACTTGCTGAGGTGTTGTTCGTCGCTGCGTTTGTCGCGAGCCTGGATGTCGCGAGTTTCGATATCAGCGGTGAGGTTTCCTGTCATTATGGTCTGATTCATGATATTTCCTTTCAGTTACGTTGTTATTAGCTTGCTACGAATGAATCGTGTTTCGAATGCCCCTCATAAGTGAAGAACGAGAACAGTTATGGACTAGGTGCAAAGCATCTGTCAATCAAATAGTGCATTTTTTATCACTGTTTTTTTGAATACTTCTATGCATCACCTTAAGGAGGTGGTTTTTTTAGAATTTATGAGAAGTTGTATCACACTGCCGCCGGGACCACCCCTGCGTGTACGCCTGAACGGCGAGCACGCTGCTCCCCTCCTTCCTCAAGGAGGAGGGGAGCAGTCGATCTCCCGGTCTGGTGCTGCGGAATTTGATCGGGTTCGACGAAAAAGCCCGCAGCTCTAGCGAGCAGCGGGCTTTGGAAAATCTGTGAACGTGCCTGACCCTGATTCAGAGAATCGGGGCCACGGGGGCGTCAGAATCGGAGGCAGATGAACTGCTGAATTAGACGTTAATCGAGATATCCACACCGGCCGGAAGGTTGAGCTTCTTGAGCTCGTCCACGGTGTCGGCGGTGGGTTCGACGATGTCGATCAAGCGCTTATGAGTGCGCACTTCAAACTGGTCCATGGACTTTTTGTTGACGTGGACGGAACGGTTGACCGTCAACTTCTCAATCTTGGTGGGGAGCGGCACAGGGCCGACAACGCGTGCGCCGGAGCGCTTCGCAGTTTCAACGATATCGGACGCAGACTGGTCGATAACGCGGTAATCAAAGCCTTTCAGGCGGATACGGATACGTGGTGTACTCATGATTTGTGTTTGGTTGATTGTTAAAAAAAATCAGTTATCTGGTTTTTGGTTAAATATCTGCTCTGTCTTCTCACCTCCGTCCTCCGACTAATATCTGCCCCGGGTGGAGGTTTCGAGGATGGTATTGAGAATATTCGTCGGCACGACTTCGAAGCGCTCGGGCTCCATGCTGAAGGAGGCCCGGCCCTTACTGAGCGAGCGGACGATGGTGGCGTAGCCAAACATTTCCTGTAAGGGGACGAGGGCATAGATGCTGATATAGGCTGCCTTGGTTTTGATATTCTGAATCTGGCCACGGCGGCGGTTCAGGTCGCCCATGATATCGCCTTGGTAATCCTCGGGCGTCTCGACCTCGACGTGCATAAGCGGCTCGAGCATGACGGGGCTCCCCTGCTCCATCGCTTGCCGGAAGGCGAAGATGCCGGCCATCTTAAAGGCCATTTCCGAGGAATCGACCTCATGAAAGGAGCCATCAAAGAGCGTGACCTTAAAATCGACTACGGGATACCCGCCCAGCACACCGTTGTGGGCGGCTTCACGGATGCCCTCGATGGTCGGCTTAATAAATTCCTTGGGGATCACACCACCGACGATGCCGTTTGCCACTTCGATACCGGCACCGCGTTCGAGCGGCTCTACCTTGATGCGGACATGGCCATACTGCCCTTTGCCACCGGATTGACGCACGAAGCGCCCCTCACCTTCGGCGCTGGCACCAAAAGCTTCGCGATAGGCAATCTGCGGGCGCCCAGCCTCAGCACCGACTTTGAACTCGCGGAAGAGGCGGTCCTTGATGATTTCAAGATGCAGTTCGCCCATACCGGCGATGAGCGTCTGCCCGGTCTCTTCGTCGGAACTGACGACAAAAGTCGGATCTTCTTCGGCGAGGCGCTTCAGCCCCTCAGCCATTTTCTCCTGGTCGGCCGTCGTCTTGGGCTCGATGGACATGGAGATGACCGGCTCCGGGAAAGTTGGCGGCTCGAGGTGGACATCGTAGCCCTTGGTGCAGAGGGTATCACCGGTCACCACATCGCGGACACCAACCACAGCAAAAATGTCACCGGAATAGGCGGTATCGATGTCCTCACGGGCATCGGCCTTCATCACGAGTAGCCGGGAGATCCGCTCCGTTTTACCCGTTCGGGGGTTAAAAAGCGCGGTGCCCTTACTCAATGAGCCGGAATAAAGGCGAAAGAACACCAGCTTACCGACGTAGCCGTCGTTCATCAGTTTGAAAGCAAGGCCAGCCACCTTAGCACTATCGTCCGGACTGACGAGAACCTCTTTACCCTTACTATCTACCCCTTTCATAGGAGGAAGATCCAGGGGACAGGGGAGATAGTTCACGACCGAGTCGAGAACCGCTTGCACGCCTTTATTTTTAAAAGCACTGCCGGGGATGACGCCACAGAAGCCCAGAGAAACCGTCGCCTTGCGTATGGCCCCGCGCACCTCATCGGGCTCGAGTTCCTGACCTTCGAGATACTTCTCAGCCAGTGAGTCGTCGAAATCCGCAAGGGCTTCGAGCAACTTTTCGCGATATTCTCTGGCCTGCTCCAGATAGTCTGCGGGAATCGCGGTAATTGCATACGTCATGCCGGAGGCATCATTGGCATCGTAGATTCTCGCTTCCATCGAGGGGAGGTCGATCAGGCCGATAAAGTCCTCTTCAGCACCGATGGGCAGGAAAATGGGGTGGGCATTGGCACCGAGCCGGTCGCGCATGGACTCGATCGCGGCAAAGAAGTCCGCCCCAACGCGGTCCATCTTGTTGACAAAAGCGATGCGTGGCACGTGGTATTTCGACATTTGCCGCCAGACCGTCTCGGACTGGGGCTGCACTCCGGCCACAGCACAGAAGACGCCCACCGCACCATCAAGAACGCGGAGCGAACGTTCAACCTCAGCGGTAAAATCCACGTGGCCGGGTGTATCAATAATATTGATCTGATTATTGATCCCGGCGAAGGGCCCGTGCGGATTAGTCCAGTTGCAGGAGATCGCGGCCGAGGTAATGGTAATGCCGCGTTCACGCTCCTGCTCCATCCAGTCGGTGACAGCACTGCCCTCGTGCACTTCGCCCATCTTGTGGACGACACCTGCGTAAAATAGAATTCTTTCCGTTGTCGTTGTCTTCCCGGCGTCAATATGCGCAACTATACCGATATTGCGCGTGTGCTCCAAGGGGAACTTACGCTTCGGCGAGTTAGCTGACGCTGTTGAAATAGCGGACATAAAAGGGAAGACTGGAAAAGAACAGGGGGGGGCAGAGGTGTCAGTCGACGACCTATACCAAGGGCGAAAGCACTACCAGCGCAAATGCGCAAAGGCACGATTCGCCTGAGCCATGCGGTGGGTCTCTTCCTTTTTCTTTACGACAGAACCAGTATTATTGTAAGCATCGACGATTTCATCGGCGAGAGCTTCGTTCATGGGAACGCCTTTGCGTTTGTGAGCGGCCGTGACCATCCAGCGGAAAGCGAGGCTTTGCTGGCGGTCGAAGGAAACTTCAAGCGGCACTTGATAGGTGGCACCACCGACCCGGCGGCTCTTTACTTCGAGCTTGGGCCGAGTATTTTCAAGGGCACCCATAACGAGATCGACCGGATCGCCCTTGGCAAGCTTCTCGCTGACGCGCTGGAATGCGGTGTAAACGATGCGTTGGGCCACGGTGCGCTTGCCGCGCTCCATGATCATGTTCACCAGGTTGGTGACGAGCGTGCTATTGTAGCGCGGGTCCGGAATGAGAGGACGTTTTACAGCTTTGCGACGACGTGACATATTTAAAAATGACTAATTGCTAATTGTTAATGACTAATTGCTAATGATTAATGACTAATGATTAATGATTAATGACTAATGACTAGGATTTCGTATCTTTCGGCTTTTTGACACCGTATTTGGAACGGCTGCGGCGGCGCTTTTCGACGCCAACACAGTCAAGGGTGCCGCGAACAATGTGGTAACGCACACCGGGCAGGTCCTTCACACGGCCGCCGCGGACGAGCACGATGCTGTGCTCCTGCAGATTGTGGCCCTCATCGGGAATGTAGGCGATGACTTCAATCCCATTGGTCAAGCGGACTTTCGCTACCTTACGGATCGCCGAGTTTGGCTTTTTAGGCGTGCGGGTCATGACCTGCACGCAGACGCCACGACGGAACGGGTTCCGGTCTAGGGCGCGGGACTTAGATTTTTCCTTTTGCACAACGCGTGGTGCGCGGACAAGTTGATTGATTGTAGGCATTAAATTGAGTCGTCGGATTTAGAGAAAGATGGAAAAGTAGCGCCTCACATTTTCGGTGCAAGGATTTTGTTGATTTTTTTCAACAGCCACAAATTTCTTCGTTTTTGGACTGAATCCTGCATATTCTACAATATACACCACGTTTGTAAATCGCTTGCGCTCCGGGCGCCAATACCTACCGCTTAATCTATGATTATCAGTTTTCTCGGCTATTGCTGCCTGATTGCCTTTGCCTGGGCTTGCTCCAGTTCACGTAAGAACATCAACTGGAGGACTGTGCTCGGGGCCAGCGCAATCCAGTTTAGCTTTGGCATTTTAGTGCTCTACGTGCCTGCTGGGAAAGCTGCGCTGGAATGGCTGTCCTCCGTGGTTGCGACAATCATTACTTATGGTGACGACGGTATCCGCTTTCTTTTCGGCGGGCTAACCGATCCCTCGCAAAGCTTCGGATTCATCTTCGCCTTTAAGGTGCTACCGGTCATCATTTTCTTCTCTTCATTGATTTCGGTGCTTTATTATACTCGGATCATGCCCGTCGTGGTGCAGGTGGTCGGCGGCGGCATCCGGAAGTTATTAGGCACCAGCCGGGCCGAGTCGCTCAGCGCGACGGCCAACATTTTTGTCGGCCAAACCGAGGCGCCACTCGCAATCAAACCCTACCTGCCCCGCCTGACGCGATCAGAGCTTTTTGCGGTAATGACCGGGGGGCTCGCCTCGATTGCCGGCAGCGTGCTAGCCGGTTATGCCGCAATGGGCATCGAACTACGTTTTTTGTTGGCGGCCTGCTTCATGGCGGCGCCTTCAGGGCTGCTCTTTGCTAAACTCATCGTGCCGGAGACTGAAATCCCGGATAATACAAAACTGGCCGAGGATCTTTCCAAAAAACCGGCAAATATCTTTGACGCGGCCGCAGGCGGAGCCACGGACGGGCTGCGGCTCGCGCTTAACGTGGGAGCCATGCTTCTGGCATTTATCGGGCTGATTGCGCTGATCAATGGAATCCTGGGCTGGCTTGGTGGACTGGGCGGCTTTGCAGACCTCAGCCTCGAACTCCTTCTCGGCTGGCTCTTCAGTCCGGTTGCCTGGCTACTTGGCATCCCCTGGGAACAGGCTGTGACCGGGGGTGCTTTCATCGGGCAGAAACTTGTCGTCAACGAGTTCGTGGCTTTCATCGAGTTTGGCTCGGTCAAGGAAACCCTGAGTATCCGCTCACAGGCCATCATTACCTTTGCCCTCTGCGGCTTTGCCAACTTCTCCTCCATCGCCATTCTACTGGGTGGCCTGGGCAGCCTGGTGCCGGAGCGCCGATCCGAGATTGCCCAGCTCGGGCTCAAAGCCGTGCTCGCCGGCACCCTCGCTAATCTATCCAGCGCCGCTATCGCCGGTATCCTGATTCGCTAGTACAAGCAGTTCTGCTTGTTTTTCTGAAAATGAGTTGCCAAGCGCGGACGGCTTAGCGTTCTCTGGTGGCATGCAACTTATCGACGGGAACGCCATCGCAGAATCCATAATTGAAGAACTGATCGGAGAGGTCGTTGCACTACCAGGTAAGAAACCAGTCGTCGCCTTCATTCGGGTTGGCGAAGATCCCGCCTCCGTTTCCTATGTGCGAAAAAAAGAAAAGACGGCTGAGCGCATTGGGATCGGCAGCCGCCTGCACCTCTTTCCTGAAGACGTCTCCAAAGAAGAACTTTTTGCGCAGATTGACGCGCTCAATGCCGACCCCGAGGTCAACGGCATCCTGATCCAGGCCCCGCTCCCCAAGCACATTGACGAGATCGAGACCTTCAACCGCGTCGATCCGGGCAAGGACGTCGATGGCTTCAACACCGTCAATGTCGGTAAACTTTGCCAGGAAGATGCCAGCGGCTTTGTCGCCTGCACGCCTGCTGGGATCGTCGAACTGATCGAGCGCAGCGGCATCGAAACCGAGGGCAAACACGTCGTGGTGCTCGGCCGCAGTCAGATCGTGGGCAAGCCCGCCGCACTCCTCATGATGCGCAAAGCCGTTCCCGGCAATGCCACCGTCACCGTCTGCCACTCCCGGACCCGGAATCTCGCCGAGATCACCAGACAGGCGGATGTCCTCATCGCTGCCATTGGGCGGCCCAATTTCGTGACCGGCGATATGGTTAAGGACGGCGTGGCCGTGATCGACGTCGGGATTAATCGGGTCGACGATGCCAGCAAAAAACGCGGCTACCGCCTCGTGGGCGATGTCGCATTCGAGGCCGTAGCAGCCAAGGCCTCACACATCACGCCTGTGCCCGGCGGCGTTGGCCCCATGACCGTGGCCATGCTCATGCATAACACCCTCAGGGCCTTTAAAGCCACACAATGAGCCACTCTCCCGAAAGCCCGGAATCAAACGGACCACCACCGATCAAGCCGGACAACGTCCTCGATTCGATCTTCAGCGCGGGTGGCCCCATGCCCACGGCGAAGCTCTCCCTGCGCGCCCTCGCCCTGGTGCTCGACGGCATCCTCATGACCGCCGTCGCCTCCATCATCATTTGGAAGGTCGTCCTGGCCCAATCCCATCCCGGCGCCTTTGGCGAACTCATGCAGTGGTCGCAAGCGCTGGTGAGCTGGCTTGAAAACGGCGGAGGCGACACGGCAATGCCTGAACCCAGCAAGGCACTCGTGCGGGCCCTTGGCGTGGCCAACGAACTCCAGTTGCTCACCTTCTGGCTCTACTTCGCCATCGGAGAAGCCTTCTTCGCCGGCAGCTCTCTGGGCAAAAGGATTTGCCGCATCCGCAGCATCAGCACGGTCACGCTCGGACCACCGCCGATCCTTGCCGGCATCATTCGAGGGGGCTTAAAAACCGTCACACTTTTCTGGCTTTTCCCGATCGCTTTTGCGGCCACTTTCATCGCTCTGTTTTTCAATAAACGCCGCCAACTCGGGCACGACCTCTGCGCGCGCACCGTTGTCGTTGACGAAAAATACGCAAATTTGCAGTCGCGCGAATAAGGGAATTGCCAGCAGGCAAACTCTGGTTTCAGTATTCGATTGAGGTTCAGCCTTATAAATTTACAGCATTCCGAACTAGCGCCCAACACATTTTGAGCTCCAAACAAAAACCAAAGATCCTCGTCGTTGATGATCAGCCCATCAACATCAAGCTTTTGCAGCGCAAGCTTGAGCGCCAGGATATGGACGTATCCGTAGCCTACAGCGGACGCGAGTGCCTCGATATGGTCGAAGACGTCAAACCCCAACTGATTCTCCTCGATATCATGATGCCGGAGATCGACGGCATCGAAACCTGTCAGCAACTCAAAGCGAATCCGGAAACGGAAGCCATCCCGATCATTTTCATCACAGCCAAAGCCTCCAAAGAGGGAAAACTCGAAGGCCTCGACGCCGGCGCGGTCGATTACATTACCAAACCGATTGACCTCGACGAGACCATTGCCCGCGTGCGCACCCAGCTCCGCCTGCAAGAGATGTTTCGGGAAAACATTGAACTACAGGAACGCTTGGGCGATGCCCGCAGAGCTGCTGCAGTCGGGGCCATTACCCAGGGCATCGCGCACAACCTCAATAACCTGCTCGGTGTCGTCGTCGGCTACCTCGACCTCATCAAAAACGGCTACGACAGCCCCGACATGGTGAAGCGTAGCGTGGGCCTGATGGATAATGCCGTCAACCGAATGGTGAATATCATCCGCCAACTCGGCACGATCGCCAGCATTGAACGTATCGAACTCACCGCCTTGCCCCTAACTGCCTTACTCGGAAATTCCATCGAACGATTCAAGACCGAATACAAAGTCGATGCAGCGGTCGACCTGCAGACTGAGTTCGCAGAGGAGTTGAACATTTCGGCAAACGCAGAGACATTTGAGAGCATTCTCGGCAAGCTACTGATCAACGCCTGGGAAAGTTACCCGAAAGAAACTCCCGGCGAAGCGCGCAAAATCACGCTCAAAGCTGGTATCACGCGCAAAAAGGGCCCAGCCATGATTGAATTGAAGGTAATTGACCTCGGCATCGGCATTCCCTCCGAAATTGCCAGCACGCTGTTTGAGCCATTTATCACGACAAAGACCTCTGTCGGCCGCGGCATGGGCCTCACCATCGCACGCCATACCGCCCGAAACCTCTCAGGAGATGTGCAAATCATCTCCAACCCCGAAGGTGGGACAACCGCGATTCTAACGCTGCCCGTCTAATTATTCACACATGAGTATTAAAATCGTTTTTATCGGCGCCGGCCGCATGGCCTCCGCCATCGTTCAAGGCTTACTTGAAAAGGAGCACTACACTCCCGCCGAAATCGCCTGCACCTGCGGCGATGATCCCACCGGCCCTGCCCTAGCCGAGGCCACCGGTATCCATTATTTTAAGGAGATCGCTCAGGCGCTTTACGAAACCGAAGCGATCGTGCTCGCCTGCAAGCCACAACAGTTCGCCGCCATCGATCAAAGCCTGGCCGAAGCGGCCACCGGCAAACTCGTCCTCTCCATACTGGCAGGCACCCCACTCGCACGCCTGAGTGAAAAATTCGCCAAAGCCCGCAACATCGTCCGCACGATGCCCAACACGCCCGGCCAGATCGGTGCCGGGGTCACCGCATTCGCGCCACTTCGCGAACTCTCAGAAAAAGACAGCCAGATCGTCGAAAACACCCTCAGCTCACTCGGCAACTTTCACGAAGTCGAAGAGGCCGACCTCGATGCCGTCACTGCACTCAGCGGCAGCGGCCCCGCCTACGTTTTTGAATTTGCAGCGGCGCTCCGCGACGCCGGGGTCAACGCGGGGCTGCCTGAGGAGTTGGCAGCATCACTCAGCATCGATACCTTGCTCGGCGCGGCCATGCTGCTGGCCGAAAGCAACGACTCTCCCGAAGACCTCCGTAACGCCGTGACCTCCCCCGGCGGCACCACCGCTGCCGCGTTGCAAGTTCTTGAAGATTCCGGCTTCCGCGATCTCATCGATCAAGCCGTCGCCGCAGCCAAAGCCCGGTCCATCGAACTGGCACAACAATAGTAGGAACATTCGCTTGCGAATGTCGCGAGTCGGACCAGCCCTGAAAGCCGCGACATTCGGAGGGACGGTGGTCGGTGGACAGTAGTCAGTAGCCAGAGGACAGAACTGATTGTCAAGGAGTTGTAGGATTTCAAGCTTCGCCAAAATGGCGATGGTCGCTATCGCTTTAACCTGAAAAAATAAGGAAGCCGTCAGAGTGAAGGTCTCAGGTCAGTTTTTTATGATCATCCAATCCGACCTCTGATCTCCGACCTCTGACCTCCGACCTCCGTCCTCTGTATTCAAAATTTCGGGCCGATGCTACGGCGCGGTTGGCCTAGTTGGCGCAGTCGGCATATTGGGCATCCCCGGCGGTGGTAGCATTACGGGTTCGGCGTTATTCCCAGAAGGCATTGCGGGGGCGCCGCCGCCTCCCATACCCTGGCCCATCATCATGAGGCCCATGAGCGGCATCATCGCACCCTGAAGAGCTTGATCAAATTGCGCCTGGGTCTCCGCCCCCTCAATCTGTGTGATTACGCCGTCGATCATAGCGAAAACATTCAAGATCTGTGGCTTTTGCTGCTCCATCTGAGCGGGGTCGATCGCTTCCAACTGGGTGCGGGCCTCTGCCATCTGAGTGGTCCATTCATCAGCCATGTCCTGAGGCACCCAGCGGCCTTCGACCTTCACAAAGGTCTCGGCTTCGACTTCCTCTCCGGGGATCGACATCTCCAGAATCGCTTCATTTTCCGTGCCCTCAACATATCGGACTGCAACATTGCTGAGGCTGGACAAGAGGGACTGCTCACGCTCCGGATCCAGTTTGGCCAGCGCATCTATATCCCCGAGCAAGTTGGAGACGGTATCTTTAAAGAACGCTGCCCCTTCAAAGCTTTGGAGACCTGCCGCAGAGGCAAGAGGACTTGCAGTCAAGGTCTCGACAATTTTCTTAATCGAGGGCCAGGCGGCGCGCATCTGTTCAGCACCCGCTTCGTCGGACTGGCCACCTGCCAGACTGCTTCCGAAGACAAAGGCTTTCTGCTTGTCGAGCACGGCAACCGCACGGTTCACGGTAGCGAAGACCTTGTCATAGATTTCCGCATCGATCTTCGCGCCGGCCAACTGAGCGATGCTGTTGACATCATTCTGGTAGCTGGCGGGCATGGCTTGCCAGAGCACGGCACCGTTACCTTTCGCGAGTTCGTGGGCGATAAACTGAACGGCACCATCCGGAGATTCGGGAATTTTAACTTCTTCGGCTGCGGCGGTCGACTCTGCCGCGGAATCCGTTTTCTCACCACAGGCGGTAAAGCTGAGTGCACCGGCAAGAAGCGTCAATGCTACAATTTTATAGGACGGGTTTTTCATGAGTAGGATTGTTACTTCTTTAGGTTGTAATGAAAAGCGCCGTGATGGTTGAGGCAATCACGGCGCGAAAAGTTTGCTAACTGACGGTGGCCGCCAGCATTTCCTCTCTGGCTTTCTCGGCCAGCGGGGTGCTCAGGTAGCGTTCCCCGAAGCTGCAGCCGATCGTGACGATCATCTTACCCGCCATCTCGGGTCGCTTCGCCAGCTGCAAGGCAGCCCAGACGTTGGCCCCGGTCGAGATCCCACCGAGAATACCGTCTTTCTCCGCCAGCAACTGGGCCGTGGCAAAGGCGTCCTCGTTGGAGCACTTAATGATGTCATCAATCACATCTGTGTGGCAATTCTTAGGGATAAAGCCGGCCCCGATGCCCTGAATCTTGTGCGGGCCGGGGTCGCCACCGGAAAGCACGGGACTGGCTTCGGGCTCAACCGCAACGGTGTAGAGTTCTTTGCGGGACTTAATCACTTCGGAGACACCTGTAATCGTGCCGCCAGTGCCGACGCCTGCGACGAAAGCATCAATCTTCCCGTCGGTCGCTGCCCAAATTTCCTCCGCTGTGGTCTGGCGGTGGGCCTCGGGATTAGCGGGGTTTTCAAATTGTTGAGGCATGTAGGCCTTGGCACCATATTCCTTGACGAGTTCACCGGCTCTGGCGATGGCCCCCGGCATACCCTTCGGCCCCGGCGTGAGAACAATCTCGGCACCCAGCATGCGCAGTAGCACCCGGCGCTCGAACGACATCGTCTCCGGCATAGTCAAGATGAGTTTATAGCCCTTGGCCGCACAGACGAAGGCCAGTGCGATGCCCGTGTTACCCGAAGTCGGCTCAATCACGATACTTTCAGAACTGAGCTTCCCGTCGCGCTCAGCAGCTTCGATCATGGCACGACCGATCCGATCCTTAACACTGGCGAGGGGATTGAAAAATTCGCACTTCAGGTAAATATCGGCAGCCGCCTCAGCAGCGGTATGATTGATCTTAACCAGAGGCGTGTTGCCTACGGTATCGACAATGGAAGCGTAAAGTTTGCTCATAATGAATTCGGGTTGAGATAAACGTTAAAACTATCGCCTTTTGGGACCATAGCTGCGGATCGGGGCATTGCGCTGCACCGCTGCATTACGCAGACGATAGACAATGCGGGCCTTTTCGAGATCGTAGGGACTCATCTCCATTTTAACGGTGTCCCCCACTGTAATCTTAATGAAGTGCTTCCGCAGTTTGCCGGAGATGTGGGCGAGCACCCTATGGCCGTTGGCCAATTCGACGCGAAACATGGTCCCCGGGAGGACGGCCACGATTTTGCCTTCGACTTCGACGTATTCTTCGCTTTGTGCTTTTGCCATAAATAATAAAGAATTTGCGAGAGAAGCGAATTGAAAACGAATGTCAAGAACCGCCTTGAAGGTTTGAAGGTTTGGAGGTGGGAAGGTTGGAAGGTGGGAAGGTTGGAAGGTGGGAAGGTTGGAAGGTGGGAAGGTTGGAAGGTGGGAAGGTTGGAAGGTGGGAAGGTTGGAAGGTGGGAAGGTTGGAAGGTGGGA
>Ga0136604_1000807_pt1 | contig 14798 bp, 12 predicted proteins | sample AntRauFillE10628_FD_104928 | JGI IMG/M metagenome (GOLD analysis project Ga0136604, IMG submission 104928) | Saline lake microbial communities from Rauer Islands, Antarctica - Metagenome Filla E10 #628 | ecosystem: Environmental > Aquatic > Non-marine Saline and Alkaline > Saline | place... | reverse complement strand
TTCCATCAGCGAACCAAACCAGGATTGTTCGAGGTTGGGATTAAAACGCATGCGCACCACCAATTCCACCGGTGGTTCAGTCGTGGCGCGGTAGCGCAGAAGAAATCCATTCACTTCCTCGGCGACCATTTTCTGGATATAGGCGCTGCCCGTGAAAGCCTGCGTCATACGCGTGGCGTCTACATTGAGTTGCGCGACGGGTGCGCGCCCAGCGAGAACGTCGCTCTGGAAGTTTGGCGGAATATCCAGCACGAAACTATAGTCGCCGTTGTCCATGCCGAGATCACCTTGCGCCAGTGAGACGAGTTGCGGGGTCTTAAAGTGGGGTGGATAAAAGCTGGCAACGATCTTAGCAGAGAGCGGCGATCCGTCTTCGTCCACGATGGCAATGGGTGCGTTGTGCAGGTTTTCCGGCATGGCGGTGGCCGCGATGTAGATGCCGGCCGAGAATACCCAGGCGATGAGTAGCAGCATGACGGGGTCACGCACGAGGCTCCACAGTTCTTTGATGCCGAGTCGATAAATGTTGGCGAGTGCGGTAGGCATTTAGGTCTCCTGTTTTTTGAGCAGCACAACCGCTAGCCCAAGGATGATTGGCACGGCTATCAGCAGCGACCAAAACGCCGAGCCTAGGCTGGTAATATCCAACGCTTTGTTGAAGACGCCACGGCTGATAGTTAAGAAATGGGTGGCGGGGTAGATGCGGCCGATGAATGCGCCGAGGCCTTCGAGTGAAGACGCCGGATTGAGCAGGCCGGCAAACTGAATGCAGGGGACGATGGTGGTGATCATCGTCACGAAAAGCGCCGCAATCTGGCTTTTGGTAAAGGTTGAAACGAGTAGGCCATATCCCGTTGAGCAGGTAACGTAAATCAGCGCAGCTAAAGTGAGCGTAGCGAAACTGCCTTTCACGGGCACTCCAAAAAAGGTCACCGCGAGCGCGACCATGGTAAAGAAATTGACCATGCCCAGTGCGATGTAAGGCAGTTGTTTTCCAAGCAGGAATTCGCTGCGCGTGACGGGGGTGACATAGAGATTAGTGATGGAGCCCATTTCTTTTTCGCGCACCACGGACAGGGCGGTGAGCATGGCGGGAATCATCATTAAGAGCATCGGGATGACCGCAGGCACCATCGCTGGCAGGCTCAACACGTCGGGGTTGTAGCGGTAGCGAGTTTCCACGGTGCTAGCGGCGGTGATTGTTTTGCCCAGTCGGTGCTTAGCCATGTCGACGAGCCATAGCTGATGCATGCCCTGCACATAGCCGCTCACAGTTTCGGCGCGCGTCGGCATAGAGCCATCGATCCACGCGGCGATTTGCACGGGTGCGCCTCGGCTGATATCGCGCCCGAAGTTGGGCGGGATCTCGATGGCCAAAGCTAGCTTGCCGGCCTGCATACGCTCATCCAGTTGGGTATAGTCGGTGATCGGCGGCTGCTCGATAAAGTAGCGCGAGCCGGAGAGATTGAGTGCGTAGTTTTTGCTCAAGCCGGTTTGGTCATGGTCGAGCACGGCGTAGGTCAGGTTTTCCACATCGAGATTGATGCCGTAGCCCATGATTAACAATAGGATTAACGAACCGAGTAGAGCCAGCGTCGCGCGTAAGGGATCGCGCTTAAGTTCGAGCGTCTCACGCAGGGTGTAACTCCAGGCACGACTGGGGCTAAACCCTGAACTTTGAATTTTCGCCAAAGAGGCTGCCGAAGTGTCGTCGGGCTTTGCCGTCTCAGTTGGAGCCTGTGGGGCTTCTGCTGAACCATCAGGCGTGTCTTCGAGATAGGCGATAAAGGCTTCCTCCAGGGTCTTTTTGTCCCGCGATTTTATCACTGCAGCGGGTGTGTCCGTGACTAAAACGTTGCCCGCATCCATCATTGAAATGCGGTCACAGCGCGTGGCCTCGTTCATGAAGTGAGTGGAGATGAAAATCGTCACCTGATCCTCGTGCGACAGTTCAATCATCAACCGCCAGAACAGATCGCGTGCGATGGGATCGACACCAGAGGTGGGTTCATCGAGAATAAGTAGCTCCGGTTTGTGCATCATCGCAACGGCGAGTGAGAGGCGTTGACTGATACCTAGTGGCAAACTCGCGGGCTGGCTGTGGCGCACCTCACTCAAGCCGAAGCGTGCCACCATTTCGTCCACCCGCGCCGGGATTTCCGTCTCGGGCATTTCAAATAGCCGCGCATCGAGCACCAGATTTTGTTCGACGGTGAGCTCACCGTAGAGTGAGAAAGCTTGCGACATGTAGCCAATCCGCCGACGGGTCTCGATGTCGTCCGCATTCACGACCTGTCCGAAGAGCGAAGCCTGACCTTCGCTCGCCGGAAGTAGGCCGGTGAGCATCTTCATGGTGGTGGATTTGCCGCAACCGTTCGATCCGAGAAACCCGAATATCTCGCCGCGCCGGATACGGAAATCCGCATGATCGACTGCGACAAAGTCGCCGAAGCGCTTGGTCAAACCCTTGGCTTCGATCGCAATTTCGGCATTCTCGGTTTCTACAAATGGCGGCACGACGACTTCCTTATGTCCGCGCCGTGTCGCCTCGGGCAGCAGAGCGATGAAGGCTTCTTCGAGCGAAGACGTATCCGCGCGCTCATGAAATTCGGCGGGCGTGCCGGTGGATAGAACTTTACCCGCGTCCATCGCCACCAGCCAGTCGAAGCGTTCCGCTTCTTCCATGTAAGCGGTGGCAACAATTACGCTCATGTCCGGGCGCTCGCCACGAATGTCATCAATCAAATCCCAGAACTGGCGGCGCGATAAGGGATCCACGCCCGTCGTCGGCTCATCCAGCACGAGCAGATCGGGATCGTGAATCAGGGCACAGCACAAGCCGAGTTTCTGTTTCATGCCGCCGGAGAGTTTTCCTGCCGGACGTGAGAGAAATTGGTTTAGGCCGGTGCTGGAAGTCAGCTCATCAATGCGACGACGACGCTCGGTGGCATTGTGACCAAAGAGGCGACCGAAGAACTGTAAGTTCTCCTCCACCGAAAGTGTCGGGTAGAGGTTTTTGCCGAGGCCTTGCGGCATGTAGGAAATACGCGGGCAAACCGCAGTGCGATGAGGTGGCTCGTCGATGTCACCGCCGAGCACCTCCACGGTGCCTTGCTGCACCTTGCGGGCGCCCGCTAGGAGCGAGAGTAAACTGGATTTGCCGACACCATCGGGACCAATCAATCCCAGCATGCGAGCGGCAGGGAAATCGACGCTCACCTCATCCAGTGCTAGCTTCTTGCCGTAGCGCAGCGTGACATTCGAGAGGCGCGCTACAGCTTCCGGGCTGGCGGCGTCTGCCTTCATTGCGGCACTTTCACCGTAAGTTCTTTCGGCCATGCGGCGTCCGGATCAAGCTTCAACCAAGCCACACCGGGCAAACCAGTTTTGACCAGTTTGATGTTTGCCTGCAAGACGTCGGCGTCGATCTGCGCCTTCACGCGGAACATCAGCTTCTGCCGTTCGCTTTGAGTTTCCACCGTCTTTGGCGTAAACTGCGCGGTGCTGGCCACGAACGACACTTTAGCCGGAATGACGTATTAGGGGGCGGCGTCCAAAAGCAAGCGCACTTCGCTGCCCATCGCCACTCTGCCCGCAGCCCGTTCGGGCAGAAAAAAGGTCATATAAACGTCGGATAGATCGATCACGTTCAGCACCGTGCCGCCGCCGGCCAGCATCTCGCCGGGCTGCGCGACACGGTATTGCACCCGTCCGCCGCGCGGGGAGGTAAGATGGCTGTCCACAATGTCTGCTGCGTGATCAAGTCGGAAGGGAGGCCGGCGGGAATGTCGGCGAGCAGCTGCCGCGACTGGAGCGAATGACCGGGCGGCAAGTCAGCGGGTAGCGGCTGGCCGATGAGGAGCGCCAGAAAGTTGGCGGCTTGGGCGGTGGTGCGTTCGAAGGTAATGACATTGAGCCGGGCGGTCTCCACCTGTGCGCTGGAAGTCTGGAGATCGAGTTCGGAGGCGCTGCCGACGTCGAATTGCTTTTTATTAAAGCCATACGACTTTTCTACTGCTAGCAAAGTTTGCCGCGCGAGGTCGAGCTGCGCTTCTTGCTCGCTTAAGATAAGGTATTGTGTAGCGACCTGAGCGACGAGCGAGAGGTAGATTGCACGCTGGATCTCAGTTTGCGCAAAGTAGCTTTCGAGGGCGCTTCGATTGAGGCTGCGGACGCGCCCGAAGAGGTCGAGTTCCCACGCGATGGTGCCGACACTGACGTTGAATTGGTTACCCGTGCTGCCATCGATCGTGCCACCTTTGCTCGTATCGCCGGGGCTGCGTGAGCGGGTGTAATTGCCCGCCGCATCGATGCTTGGAAACAGATCGGAGCGGGAGATGCGATATTGCGCGCGGGCCCGCTCAACATTGAGCACGGCGACACGGAGGTCGCGATTATTTTCGAGCGCGATCTCGATGTAGGATTTCAGCTGCGGATCGGTAAAAAAGTCGCGCCAGCGGATTTCCGCCGCATCACCCGAAGTGGCAGGGCCGACTAAAAACTGCCCGGCGACGGGTGCGTCGGGCCGCAGATACTCCGGTATCATCGTGCAGCCGCTAACGGCAAGCACGGCGAGGAGGCACACCGAGGTGATAAGTGATGATTCATTCATTCGGGGCTAGTGTAGCCCCAAGGTCTACTCGGAGCTATGGGGTCTATACCTACTTAGGTCTGTGCTTCCCCGCCTTCGCTAGCTGCGCCCTGCCTAGCTCGAAGAGTGAAGCATGGGGACGCTACGAATCGAACGTCTGGTCAAAGTAGTGGGAGCATCCTGCTCCCGAAATCAACTCAGGCCATGGAGCTGGAAGCTCCAGCTACTATCGTAACCAACTCGACGTGACTACGCCTTGTAGCGAACTCGCGCGAGCGAGGTCTCCCGTGTCTGGTTGGCGCTCCAACTCGACGTGGAGACGCGACTGGCGTCGCATCGCTACCCTTCACGTGGGTGTGCGCTCCGTTAACTCTTATCAGCAAAGGGGTAATCGGTGTAGCCCTCAGCGCCACCGGCATAGAAGGTGTCGCTCTTTGGCTCGTTCAGTGGTAAGCCTTCGGCGAAACGGTCGACGAGATCGGGGTTGGCGATGAATAGCTGACCCCACGCGCAGGCATCGGCCTCGCCGTTTTCGATCAGACTCTCCGCAGTCGCTTGATCCAATTGCTGGTTGGCAATATAGACGCCGCCGAAGCGTGCTTTGAGCTTTGGCCCCAAGCGCGGCGCGGCCTGCGACTCGCGGGCTAGGATAAAGGCGATGCCCCGTTCGCGCATGGCGCCGGCGATGTAGCCAAAGGTGCTTTCCAGGTCGGAATCTCCCACATCATGGGCGTCCGCGCGCGGCGCGATGTGCAGCCCTACGCGATCCGCTCCCCAGGCGGAGATAGCGGCATCGACGGCCTCGAGCATGAGTCGAGCACGGTTTTCAATCGAGCCACCGTAAGCGTCGCTGCGCTGATTAGTGGAATCCTGTAAAAACTGATCGAGCAAATAGCCATTGGCCCCATGCAGCTCGACGCCGTCAAAGCCCGCACGCTTGGCGTTTTCCGCTCCCTGACGGTAGGCTTCCACGATGGCAGGAATCTCATCAAGCGCCAAGGCTCGTGGAGTCTCAAAGTCCTTCATCGGACGCACTAAACTAATGTGTCCTTTGGCTGCAATCGCGCTGGGCGCTACTGGCTGGGCACCATTCAGGTAAAGCGGGTCGGAGATACGACCGACATGCCAGAGCTGCAAAATAATGCGACCACCTTTGGCGTGCACCGCTTTGGTGACGGTTTTCCAACCGGTCACTTGCGCATCCGACCAAATCCCCGGGGTGTCGGGATAGCCGACTCCCATCGGATCGACCGAGGTGGCCTCACTGACAATCAAACCGGCGCTGGCACGCTGCGCATAATACTCAGCCATCAATGCATTCGGCACACGGCCCTCACTGGAGCGACAGCGGGTGAGCGGTGCCATGATCATGCGATTTGGCAATTCCCATGCGCCGATTTTGATTGGCGATAATAATGACGAAGCGGTGGATGTCGTTTGGTTCATAATCGTGAGGTTTCATGTCGGCAAATCAGTAAGCGCCTTGGGAATAGGTTAATTCGTAGCTGTGAGTATAGATTTCGAAGATCAGGCCAAACGGATCTTCCACGTAAACCATCTTGAATGGCTTCTCGCCTGGATAGTATTCCCGGATCGGCATCCGTTGCTTACCACCATGGGCGACGATCTTTTCCACTAGCTCTTCAATATTGGGATCTTGCACGCAAAAGTGGAATGTTCCAGTTTTCCAATACTCGAAATCTTTAGGTTTCTCATTGTTCTGAAACTCGAACATTTCGATGCCGATTTTGTCTCCCATCGATACGTGGGCGATCTTGAACGAACCCCAGCCCTTCCCGAACACATCGACGCACATCTTACCAATAGCAGTTTCAGACTCCTCAGTCACGACAGTTGGTTTCATGATCGTATACCAGCCCATGACTTCTTCATAGAACTTGACTGCTTTTTCGATATTCGGGACGGATACCCCGATATGTGAGAATGTTTTTGGATATATTTCCATAATTTTTTTGGTTAAAACGCTGATCGTTACAGGAGCTTGAGCAGCTCCCTTGCGGCAGTTTCAGACGATGCTGGGTTTTGTCCAGTAATGAGCTTGCCATCGGCGACGACATAAGAACCCCAATCTGGGCCCTTTTCATAAAGACCGCCATTCGCTTTAAGCATGTCTTCGACTAGAAACGGAACAATTTCCGTGAGACCTACAGCCGCTTCTTCAGTGTTCGTGAAGCCGGTCACGCGGCGTCCCGAGACTAATGGTTTTCCGTTGGCACCTTTCGTGTGTTTAAAGATCGCCGGCGCATGGCAGACCGCAGCGAGAGGACGATCCCCTGCAACGAAGGTTTCGATTATCCGCTGACTATCTGCGTTCTCAGCCAAATCCCACAAGGGGCCATGTCCACCCGGATAGAAGATCGCATCGAACCCGTCGGCATTGATGTCCGCCAACTTTGCCGTGTTACCTAGAGCGCTTTGGGCTGCCTGATCTTTTTTGAAGCGTTCGGTTGCCTGGGTCTGTGCTTCGGGCAGATCACTCTGCGGATCGAGCGGCGGTTGTCCGCCTGCCGGAGATGCCAGTGTGATTTCGATTCCGGTATCCAGCAGGACGTAATAGGGTGCCGCGAATTCTTCCAGCCAGAAGCCGGTTTTTTTGCCGGAATCACCCAGCTTGTCGTGTGAGGTTAGAATCATTAGGATTTTCATATCGTTTGGTGTGGTTGTTTATTTAGAAGGGCCGACGCGAATCACGCATTTGCCGAAATTGTCTCCATTCAACATGCCCATGAAGGTGGCGGGTGCTTGTTCCAATCCATCCACGATTTCCTCGCGGTAGTGGATTTTTCCAGCTTTTAGCCAGCCACTCATCTCAGCTGCGAATTCAGGATACAAGGGCGCAAAATCGTCGAAGATTATAAAGCCTTGCATCTTAATTTTCTTGCGCAGGATCAGCCCCATCAGCCAGTTCATTCGATCTGGCCCTTTAGGTAGTTCGGAGGCGTTGTATTGCGACACTAATCCGCAGACCGGTATGCGTGCGTTCGGGTTCAATAGTGGAATGACCGCATCAAGCACCTGACCGCCAACACTTTCAAAATAGACATCGATGCCGTCTGGGCTGGCCTTGGCGAGCTTTTCCACAAAGTCCGAGGCTTTGTGGTCGATGCAAGCGTCGAAGCCTAATTCGTTTACCGCGTATTCACATTTTTCTGCGCCGCCGGCGATCCCCACGACGCGGCATCCCAGTAGCTTGCCGATCTGTCCCACGGTCGCGCCTACCGGACCGGTCGCTGCTGCCACAGCAATTGTCTCGCCTGCCTTAGGCACACCGATCTTCGTGAGCCCAGCCCATGCTGTGAATCCTGGCATCCCTGTAATACCCAAAGCCCACGACGGATGCTCCGGATCACTGCTGAGGCAAGTCACCCCTTCTCCGTTCGATAGGGCATAATCTTGCCAGCCATTTGCACTGAGAACCCAGTCTCCCTTCTTGAACCCATCGAGCTTGGAAATTTCTACCTGCGCTACAGTGCCGCCGACCATTACCTCGCCAATTTCGACAGGCGGTGCATAGGATGGAGCATCGCTCATTCGCCCACGCATGTAGGGGTCAAGTGAAAGGAACTCTGTGCGAAGCAACAGCTCGCCCTCCTTAGGCGACGGGATATCTTCTTTTTTCAGAGTCAAGGTGCTTTTTGTCGGAGCTCCTTCAGGGCGTTCTGCAAGAACGAGGCGGCGGTTTGTTGTGTTAGTTTGTTTCATAAGAGAGTTCTTTGTTTTAGTTTGATTGTAGGCAGCGTGCTTCATTTAGATTTTAGCCCACCTTGCTTCAGGACGACACTGCGCACAGGAACCCCGAGATCGTGCGCGATTAATGGGCACTTGGCCTGCAAAAGGAAGAAAATATTGTTCTCGCAGTCACTCAGGCACTCGTAGTTCGCCTGTCCTTTGGCTATAATGAGAGGAGCCTCTTGGAATTCGTGAACGAACGCAGCAGAGCAGAGAGATAGGACGGTTCCGGGAGCGTCAGAGCCGTTATCAATGATGTTTGTAACGGTATCTAGACCCGAGGCGATCGCGTCCTCCTTGGTTGCATCGTTTAAGACTGGGCCCGCTTTAACCACAAAGCGGGTCGTCTTGCCAATCTCCTCAATTAAGATACGGTCAAAGACGGTCTCACCCGCGTTGTCGGCTAGATAGAGCAGGCTTGAAACGCCTTCGAGTGCTCGCTGTAATTTCGCTTGATCATTGATAGCGAACGGCTGGTTCAGAACACGTTTGACTGTCGCTTCAATGTCGTAGTCACCGGGAACGCCGACATCTATAATGTTCCCGGCAATAGCGAGTCGAACAGCAACTTCAAATGGATCGCTCGCTTTTGCTACCAAGTCTTTCAGTTTTGGATAGAGTTTGAGCGATAACTCGGTATCCTTCTTTTTCGTTTTTAAATAAGGGTCTCGACTCTTGGTTTCGAGGCGGACAATGGCGTGAATTTTCGCGGCCATTTCTGGCGGACTCCGCTGAGGATCAAACTTTATGATTTCTTCTAAAACCTTATGGACTACTTTATACTGCACTATCTCTGAGGCTCCGGCCGCTCGAGCAGCTTCTAGTGCTTGGCGAAGAAAGCAGGGGTAACAATCTAGATAGGTTTTCATTGTTTGCGTGAAATCTCGCCGCCCTCGTTCTCCCATCGTTCGATGGCGGCTGTGGGTTTTTGCTTAACTGCGTGTTGGGGATTCGCATTCCAGAGCTCGATGACGGGAACCTCTTGATGGTGAGGATCAAAGCTTAAGATACTAAGTGATGCGGTGCTCAGGGAAAAATTCTGTGCATAGAGAATTGGTAGCCCGATCCAGCGGGCGGCCAGCACCGCACCGAACTGGCCATGAGAAAAGAGTGCAACATCCCCGTCCATCTCACGCAGACGGGCGATCAGACGGTCGGCGCGGGCAGCCACCTCGGCGGGGAGTTCCCCATTTGGGCAACCATCGCGAAAAACATTCCAGTCTGGTCGTTTTTTGCAGATTTCCTCTGAAGTTAAGCCGTCGTAGTCGCCGTAGTCCCACTCGATCAGATCAGGTTCGATTTCTGGGTTGCCGGCTAATCCGACCAAGGCGCAGGTTCGCTCTGCCCGTTTGAGTGGGCTGGTTAGTCGATTAGTCATGATTACAGTTGGCTGCGAATCGCCTTTAATTCTTTTTTCCTTTTGGCGGTCGCCTTCGGATACGCCATGGGGATTTCGTGGAAGGCATCGATGATGATTTGTGCGATGATCAAGCGCGCGTTTTTCTTGCTATCGGCGGGCACGACATACCAGGGTGAGTCAGCGGTGCTCGTAGAGCCCAGCGCCGCCTCGTAAGCCTGCTGGTAGAGCGTCCAGCTTTTCCTCTCGGCCACATCCGCGAGGCTCAACTTCCAGTTGTTCTCCGGGTGCACTCGGGCGACGAGCACTTCCTCGTAGTAGGAGCGGTTGAAGATCCCGATTCGTCCGCGTTCGGGCAGACGCCGGCTTGTGCGCCAGAGAAAATCGTGATCCAGCTCCTCCGCGCTCGGCTGCTTGAAACTGAAAACTTGGCAGCCCTGTGGATTCACTCCCGACATCACGTGCCGGATCGCGCCATCCTTGCCAGCCGCATCCATCCCTTGAAAGATCAGGAGGATCGCTGAGCGATCGGACGCATAGTGCAAACGCTGCAACTTGCTGAGTTCCTGCACTTGGCTAGCCAGCATGTGATGATACTGCTTCTTCGATTTGAACAGATGTCTCACCGAGGTAGGTTGATCGCTGAGACTCACTTTCTCACCGGGCCGAACCCGAAAGTTTTTGGTATCGATGCTTTTGCTCATGCTGTGGTTTCTTTCATTGCAGCCTAAGCTGGCACAGGCGCTGGATTAAACGAATCGTCGCCCTCAGAATTCCAGAGTGTGATGGCTGGCTCGTCGGAACAATCGTGCTCGTAAGAGAGAACACTGATCGAAGCGGTTTTGAGTAGAAGACGCTCCGCTTGCTCGACGGATAGTCCAATCCATCGGGCGGCGAGGACGCGGCAAAGATGTCCATGCGAGAAGAGCGCCACATTTCCATTGAAGGTGCGGAGGTGAGTGATGAGGCGATCAACGCGTTCGGAAATCTGAACAGGCGTTTCTCCATTTGGCGCGCCGTCGCGGAAAAGGTTCCACTCCGGTTGCGACTCACGAATCTTTGCGGGCGTGTGGCCCTCGTAGTCACCGTTGTCCCATTCGATGAGGTTAGGCTCGTTTACAGCTAGGGGCTTTAAGGCGGCGAGCGCACAGGTTTGTTGAGCACGTTGCAGTGGACTGACTAAGACATGCGCAAAGGACAGTTTGCTGAGACGATCCCCAACCTTTCGCGCCGCCGCCTCACCGTTAGCAGTCAGAGGAATGTCGGTGCGTCCAGTGTATTGCCCGGAGAGTGACCATTCGGTCTCGCCGTGTCGAATCAGATAGAGACGCAGAGTTTTGGGTTGAGTAGAAGGCATGATTAGATGGTTTTCCTCGCTAATGCCTTGTCTTCCAAATCTGTTATTTTTGCCAGTCGGCGAATAAAGCGCTCCTTACCACTGAATCGCGCGGCGAGAAAGGTTTGGGTCAATTCCCAGGCGACCGCGTGCCCCACGACCAGGCCGCCGAAGCAGATCAGGTTCAGATTATCATCCTCGACGCCTTGATGCGCTGAAAAGTGTTCGTGAATCAGACAGGCTCGGACTCCGGGCACCTTGTTCGCGCAGACCGAGGCGGCGACGCCGCTACCGCAAAGAGCGATGCCACGTTGCACTTTTCCTGCGGCCACTGCGCGTGCCAGCAGTATGATAAAATCAGGAAAATCATCATCCGTATCTAGCACGCTGTCGCCATAATCGACGACTACGGCTCCAGCCTTGCGGAGCATCTTAGTTAAATACTGCTTCAGTTCATAACCGCCATGATCGGCTGCGATGCCAACTTCAAGCGAGGTCTCCAGTGGAGGACTCATTTCGTGTATTGATGAAGGTTTCATACGAGCTCCACTTCCATTACTGCGGTGTATTCGCCACGACGCGCCATGCGGTTGCACTCGGCGCGATGCAGCAAGGCCTTTTGTGCGGCTGACACATTAGCTGGGTTGCCCTGCCAAATCTCCAAAGCGGGTTGTTGGATCGCTCGGCCATAGGAAAAAGATAGCTGCCAAGGCATTTGTGATTTGAATCGGAAATTCATTAAATTCAAACGTTCGGACGCGAGCTCAGCGCTTTGGCCGCCAGACAAGAACGCGATCCCAGGGACGGCGGCGGGTACGGTGCGAAAGAGGCTTTTTGTAGTTACGTTAGCTACTTCGTCAACTGATGCTTGTTGCGGGCATTTTAAGCCGGGCAGTGTCATATTCGGTTTCAGGATGATGCCTTCCAGTAGGACGCGTTGACGATTAAGTTGAACAAAAACTTCGCGCAAGGCTTCTTCAGAGACTTCACGGCAACGCTCCAAGCTATGAGTGCCATCCATCAGGACTTCTGGCTCCACAATCGGGACGAGTCCTACTTCTTGGCAGAGTGCCGCATAGCGGGCAAGGGCATGCGCATTGGCTTCGAGGGCGCTGTGGCTTGGAAGATCGTCATCGATCATAATCACTGCGCGCCACTTAGCGAACCGTGCCCCCATTTGAAAATAATCCTTCAGGCGCTCTCGTAATCCATCGAGACCTTCGGTGACTTTTTCTCCAGGGTGTGCGGCCAGAACCTTGGCTCCCATGTCCACTTTGATCCCAGGAATGATGCCCGCTTCGTTGAGCACTTTGATAAACGGCGTGCCGTCCTCAGTCTTTTGGCGGATAGTCTCGTCAAAGAGAATCATGCCGCTGATGGACTTGGCTATGCCAGGCGCGGTGATAAGCAATTCTCGATAGGCCCGCCGCATCTCTAAGGTCTGTGGTATGTCGTGCTCTGTGAAACGTTTATCGCAGGTGGACGTGCTTTCGTCGATAGCGAGTAAGCCCTTGTCGTCGTCGACGAGTGCCTTCGCAGTTTCTATCAGTCGGTGTGTATTCATAATTTTTAATCTTGCTGGAAGAGACTATACAACTCTCATATGGAGGGCGGTATGGGGTATTACCCCGCCCTCGACGGAAAACGCCGAGCCATCGAGTTACCGACTGGACAACGGGACTGGCACACTGAAACGATGGCTGAAGCGCATCGCTCCGGAGGCGCCCGGGCGATCACCGCACGAGCGAAAAGCCGAAGCGTAAGGCGTCGCTGCTTTTGTTGTAGTCGAGTAAGTTCTCACCGTAACCCGTCCAGTATTGGATATGGAAGAAGGCCGCTCCGTGTTTACTCCATAGTGACGTAGGAATCGTGAAGTCGGCTTGCAGGTAACCCTTATCGAAACCTTGTCCCATCCCGCTCAAGACGGATAGCGCAGGCCCTCATGCTTGGCGAGAACGAGACGTAGTTGGCCATTTCCACGGTAATCTGCAATATCGTCATTTTTATCCGAAGTGCTGAGGTAAGTGAACAGTCTGGGCGCAGCCTTTAAGTGCCAACCGTCGAGATCGCCGATCGTAAAAGCGGCTCGCACAAATAAGTTATTCAAACTGCGCGAATCCAAGCCGCTCTTGCCGTTGGACTCATGTTAAAGAGCTGCCTGCCAACCGAGCCAAGTAAACATTCCTAGTTGTTTGGGTTCGGGCGCAAAGAACTCAAAGCCGATTTCAGGCATATAACTGGTATCATAGAACGGGCTCGAACTCCCTCCAGTGTCCCACAGTGTGCGTTGGGTGTAGGCAATATTCAGGTGCTGCATAAGCGGGACTTGCTGAGCAAGCCAATTCTCTTTTGAAAAAAAGAGGCAAAACTTATTTGAAATTTTGCGGCTTGGTCTCCGGAACCATATAAAAAATACATAGGTTCATAGAGGCCGAACCTTTCAGAAAAATATGGGTGTCCTTTAAATTTTTTGAAGGGAGATTGTTTACTCGGAGGGATCGAGTCCGGGAAAGGGGAAGGTGGCACTTGGGACGCGGGCGGCATCCATCTTGGCGGTCAATTCTGCGACGAGCTCAGGGTGCTCGGCGGCGAGGTCGTTGCTTTCACCGATGTCATCTTTTAGGTTGTAGAGCTCGACGGGGCCTCGGCGTTCCCCGCGGTTGACGCGGTATTCGACGGCCTTCCAATCGCCCATGCGGATAGCGCGGCGGCCGCCCCTTTCGTTGAGTTCCCAGTAGAGGTAGTCATGGACGGCCTGTTTACCTTTGCCTTTGAGGGTGGGTAGAAATGAGAGGCCTTGGATGCCTTCGGGCGCTGGGACGCCAGCGATTTCGGTGGCGGTGGGAAGAAAGTCCCAGAAGGCAGAAGGGTGGCTGGATTCGCGGCCTGCTTCGATGACGCCTGGCCAGTAGGCGATGAATGGAATGCGGATGCCGCCTTCGTAAAGATCACGTTTGTGTCCACGCAGGGGGCCGTTGGAGTCAAGCATGTCCGGGTGGTAGCCGCCTTCGGAGTGAGGTCCGTTGTCGGAAGTGAAGATGACGAGTGTGTTGTCGAGTTGGCCGTTTTCGCGGAGTTTGGCGATGATGGTGCCGACGGCGTCGTCGATGCGTTTCACCAGACCAGCGTAGGAGGTCTTCGGCTCGGTGACGTGGGTGTAGTGGGGCTGTTCGAGGGGTGGAGCGACATGAGGGTCGGGCTGCACATTTTCGCGAACCTTGGCCATGGAGTCCTCGGGTACAACGATAGAGGCATGAGGCACCGGAATGGAAAGGACCAAAAAGAACGGGTCCTCGCCAGTGCTTTGTTGGTCCAAATAAGCGAGGGTTTTTTCGGTGTAAAGATCGAGGTCGTAGTGGCTGCCGTGGTGGAGATGATTATTTGGAAATTCAATTTTATGGGTGTTTTCGTAAACGAACTTCGGGTAGCGGTAATGGCCGTCCTTGTGATCAGTGGTGCCGAAGAAATACTCGAAACCGTGTTTCGCGAGGATTTCCGGCGTCTGGGTGTTGCCGGTGACGGTGGATTTGCCGATCAGGGCGGTGTGGTAACCTACTTTTTGGAGAAGGGTGGCCACGGTGGTGTCGCCCGGTTGCAGTGTGTGCTCGCCGTTGCCGCGCAAGGTAAGATGGCCGGGGCTGCGGCCGGTCATCAGGGCGTCGCGCGAGGGCGCGCAGACGGTGTTGCCGGCATAGTGGTCGGTGAAGCGGATGCCGCCTGCTGCCAGTGAGTCGATGGCGGGTGTCTGGAAATGTTCCTGACCG
>Ga0136604_1000804_pt1 | contig 14811 bp, 12 predicted proteins | sample AntRauFillE10628_FD_104928 | JGI IMG/M metagenome (GOLD analysis project Ga0136604, IMG submission 104928) | Saline lake microbial communities from Rauer Islands, Antarctica - Metagenome Filla E10 #628 | ecosystem: Environmental > Aquatic > Non-marine Saline and Alkaline > Saline | place... | reverse complement strand
GCCCGGCGACCGCGAACCGACCGCGCCGGTCCCCGTCCGTCCCTGGGGGGCCAGCACCTCCCCGGCGGTGCCCCGTCGCACCCGCCGCGTCCGCGAGGTCGAGCACGGGCACGCGGCTGCGCAGCAGCGCCACCGCCTCGGCGCGCGCGAGCGCCCCAACGTCCCAACCCTCGTCCCGACCCTCGTCCGCGCCCGCACCGGCTGCCTCGACCTCGGCGGCGAGGCGTTCGGCACGGACCTCGGCCTCGCGCACGCGTCGGGAGAGCTCTTCGCGCTCCCCCGCCCGCTGCTCCGCCTCACGCGCGGCGTCGCGCAGCCGGTCGGCGGCGGTGCCGTCCACCGCGACCGTCCGGACCTGTGCGCTGTCCCAGCCGGACCCGATCCGGGCGCACGCGTCCCGGGCCGCGTCCGCGGCCGCGCGGGCACGCTCGCGTGCCGTCGCCAGCCGCTCCTCGCGCTCGACGTGCAGCACCACGCCGGCACGGAGCCGCTCGAGCTCGGCGGCGGCCGCCGCGAGCGCATCGTCGAGCGCCAACGCCTCGCGCCGGCGCCGCAGCTCGGTGCGGCGCTGCTGCAGCTCCTCGCGGCGCGCTGCGGCCGCGTCGCGCGCGGACCGGGCGGCGGCCACCCGCGCACGCAGGTCCTCGGGCACCTCGGGTCCGTCGAGCTGCGCGACCTGCCGGCGCAGCCCGCGGGCCTCGCGGTGGCGCTCCCAGGCCTCGGCAGCGGCCCGCAGCACGGCCAGCTCGCGGTCGAGCCGCTCGACCTCGTCGGCGAGCTCGACACGCTCGGCGTCGGCCCGGGCAACCTGCTCGCGCAGGTCGGACAGCCGTGCGACCTCGGTGCGGGCCTCGCGCAGCTGCTGGGCGAGCTCGTTGCGGTCCCGGCGGACCTCCGCGACCGGCTGCACCCTGCCGCTCGGCAGGTACAGCGCGTCGGCGCGCTGGGCGGCGAGGTCGCGCGCGCCGCGCAGCGACCCGGCGGTGCCGAGCGTCGCGGCGTCGAACAGCAGCCGCTGGAGCTGCTCGCCGGGCAGGTCCTCGGTGCCGACCAGCCGGCGCAGGTCGATCGCGAACAGCTGCTCGAAGCGCTCGCGGTCGAGCTGGCCGAGCAGCGGTGCGAGCGCGTCGCGGGCGGTGGACTCGCCGTGCGGGCCCAGCACGTGCAGCGTCGGGTTGCCGCCCTTGACGCGCGTGACCGTCCACGGCTGGCCGTCCTCGTCGACCAGCTCGAGGGCCCCGCCGTGGCGGCCGCCGTGGAGCGGCTCGAAGTGGCGCACCACGTCCACGGCGTTGCTGCGCGGGATGCCGAACAGCACCCGCACGACGAACGCGTGCAGCGACGACTTGCCGGCGCCGTTGGCGCCGTGGACCAGCGTCAGGCCGGGCGCGAGGCCGTCCACGCCGGTCTCGCGCAGCGTGCCGAAGCCGTCGACGCGCAGTCCCGTGATCCTCATCGGGCGGTCTCCTGCAGCAGGGCCCGCGCGGTGCGGCGGGCCTGCGCGAGCAGCGCGTCGCGGTCGGGCACCTCGTCGCCGAGCCGCGCGGCCTGCTCGAGGACCGCGTCCGCCAGCGCCTCCTGGTCGACCGGGAGCTGGTCGAGCACGTCGACGGCCTGCGCGACGTCGTCGGCCTCCACGGGCGGCCCGGACGCGTCGCGCAGGGATGCCCAGACCGCGTCGCCCGTCGGCAGCTGGTCGGTCAGCGCCCGTCGCAGGTCCTCCAGCACGCCCTCGCGAGCGAGCTGGTGGTGCAGCGGCCCGGCCCCGGTGATCCGGCCCCGCAGCACCACGATGCGGCCCTCGGCGACGGCCAGCGCGTCGGCCGCGTCGTCGGCGAGCGCCGCCAGCAGCCGGTCGAGGGTGGTCCCGTCGTCGATCTCGGCGGCGGCCTCGGCGAAGCGCACCCGGTCGAGCACGACCAGCTCGGGCGCCCCGACCACCCCGCCGTCGACGGGGACGACCGAGGCACCCTTGGCGCCGCGCTCGGAGGGCTTGGGCGAGCGGCCCTGGAGGTTGCCGGGGTAGTGCGCCCAGAAGCCGTGGCTGCTCGGCGTCGCCAGGGTCTGGCGCAGGTGCACGTGCCCGAGCGCCCAGTAGTCGAACCCGGTCGCGGCGAGGTCGTCGAGGCTCGCCGGCGCGTACGGCGCGTGGTCGGGGTTCGAGCCGACGTTGGCGTGCAGGACCGCGACGTGCGGCACGTCGCGGTCGCTGCGGGCGAAGCGCCGTGCGAGGTTGCGCTCCTCGCGGCGGGTGGCGTACGACACGCCCTGCACCACGGCCAGCAGCCGACCGTCGCGGTGGACCTCGACGCTGGTCGGCTCGTCGGGCGGGAACACCGTGACGTTGTCGGGCCAGCTGCCGATGCCGTCCCAGCCGTCCTCGACCGGGTCGTGGTTGCCGTGCACCAGTAGCAGCAGGATCCCGTGCTCGGCGAGCCGCTCGGCCCCGCGCCGCACGCGCAGCTGTGCACGCGCCCCGCGCTGCGCACCGTCGTACACGTCGCCGGCGATCGTCAGGAACGCCGCGTCACGCGCGATCGCGAGGTCGACGAGGTCGTCGAACGCGTCCAGCGACGCCGACAGGATGCGCTGGTGCAGCGCCGGGTCGACCGTGCGCAGCCCTCGCATCGGTGTGTCGAGGTGGGTGTCTGCGGCATGCACGAAGCACCACTGCGCCACGTGCCTGCTCCCGGTCGACGACGTCCACACCCAAGCATGCCGCCACCTGTCACACCGGCACCCCGCGCCGGCTGGCTCGACCGATCGTCGTCGATCGCACACGTCATGACGTGCTGGATCGGCAACGATGGGGGCTCACGGCGCAACGTGGCGCGGAGGAGCGCGGCCTGCGGCGGCGCGGGACAGACGTCCGGCGGAGTCAACCGTGAGCGGATCTGCACACGCGGATGTGCAGATCCACGCACGGTTCACGGCGCGCGCGGGCCGGCGAGAGGCGCGGAGGGCGCGGGCGGCGAGGCTCGGGGCCGCGGGGGCGGCGCGAGGCGCGGGGGCGGCGCGAGGCGCGGGGGCGGCGCGGGGCCCCGCCACGCGTCAGCCGCCGCGGGCGATCCAGGCGTCGAGGTTCGGGGCCTCGTCGCCGATCGTGGTCGACCCGCCGTGGCCGGTGTGCACGACCGTGTCGTCCGGCAGCCCCAGCAGGCGCTCGCGGATCGAGTCGATGATCGTGGGGAAGTCGGAGTACGAACGGCCGGTCGCGCCCGGCCCGCCCTGGAACAGGGTGTCGCCGGAGAACAGCACACCCGCCTCGGCGTCGTGGAGGCAGCACGCGCCGGGCGCGTGGCCGGGGGTGTGCAGCACCTCCAGGCGGTGCCCACCGACCTCGATGACCTGGCCGTCGGACAGCTCGCCGTCGGGTGCGCGGTCGGGGTAGTGCATGTCCCACAGCACGCGGTCGTCGGGGTGCAGCAGCACCGGCGCGTCGTCGTACCGCCGCGACAGCTCGTCGGCCGCGTCGACGTGGTCGTCGTGGCCGTGGGTCGACACGATCGCCCTCAGTCGCCGCTCGCCGACGACCGTCGCGATCGCGTCGGCGTCGTGCGCCGCGTCGATCACGACGACCTCGGTCTCGTCGCCGACGACCCAGACGTTGTTGTCCACCTCGTGGGTCTCGCCGTCGAGTGAGAAGGTGCCGCTGGTCTGCAGGTGCTCGATCATGTGAACTCCACCACGCTGCGCAGGACCTCGCCGCGCTCCATCTTGTGGAACGCGTCCTCGACGTCGTCGATCCCGATCCGTTCGGTCACGAAGCGGTCGAGGTCGAGCCGGCCCTGCTGGTACAGCTCGATCATCATCGGGAAGTCGCGCTCGGGCAGGCAGTCGCCGTACCAGCTGCCCCGGACCGAGCCGCCGCGCCCGAAGATCTCGATGAACGGGATGTCGGGCAGCTTCATGTCCGGGGTCGGCACGCCGACCTGCACGACGCGGCCGCCGAGGTCGCGGGCGTGGAAGGCCTGCTCGAAGACCTTCGGGTTCCCGACCGCCTCGATGGTGACGTCGACGCCGAAGCCGCCGGTCAGCTCGCGGATCGCCTCGACCGGGTCGACCTTCGACGCATCGACGGTGTGGGTCGCGCCGAAGCCCTTCGCCCACTCGAGCTTCCGTTCGTCGAGGTCGACGGCGATGATCGTGGTCGCACCGGCGACCACCGCGCCGGCGATCGCGGCGTCACCGACGCCGCCGCAGCCGAACACCGCGATCGTCTCGCCGCGCTGCAGTTCACCGGTGTTGACCGCCGCGCCGAAGCCGGCCATCACGCCGCAGCCGAGCAGCCCGGCGGCGGCCGGGTCGACCTGCGGCACCTTCGTGCACTGGCCGGCGGCGACCAGCGTCAGCTCGGCGAACGAGCCGATGCCGAGCGCGGCGGTCAGCGGCGTGCCGTCGTCCAGCGTCATCGGCTGGGTCGCGTTGTGGGTGTCGAAGCAGTTGCGGGGCACGCCCTTGCGACAGGCGCGGCACTCGCCGCACACGGCACGCCAGTTCAGCACCACGAAGTCGCCGGGCGCGACGTGCACCACGCCCTCGCCGACGGCCTCGACGATGCCCGCGGTCTCGTGGCCGAGCAGGAACGGGAACTCGTCGTTGATCCCGCCCTCGCGGTAGTGCAGGTCGGTGTGGCACACGCCGGTGGCCTGCGGCCGCACCAGCGCCTCGCCGGCGCCGGGGTCGGGCACGTTGATCGTGACGACCTCGACCGGCTGCTTGACGCTGCGCGAGACGACCGCGCGGACCTGGTGTGCCATGGCTGGGTGCTCCCGTGGGGTGTCGCGGCCGGCTCCCGACCGCGGCGGGTGGTCCGTTCCGACCACCGGGCCGACCATAGGGCGCGTCCTGACCGGTGGGTCGGGACGGCCGTACGGGGCACCCGGACGGGTCACCGGGCGGGCCACCCGGACAGGTCACCGGGCAGGTCAACGGGCAGGTCACCGGGCGGGTCACGCGACGGACCACCCCGCGGGCCGCCGGACGAGCCGCCCCCGGCGTGGTTGGCTCGCTCCACCGACGACGGGAGCACGACGTGGACGCCACCGGCTGGGACGAGCGCTACGCCGCGAGCGAGCTGGTCTGGTCGCTCGGGCCGAACCAGTTCGTCGCCGACCAGGTCGCCGACCTGCCCCCCGGTCGCGCGCTGGACCTCGCGGCGGGCGAGGGTCGCAACGCCCTGTGGCTGGCCGCGCGTGGCTGGACCGTCACGGCGCTGGACTTCTCGACCGTCGGCGTCGACAAGGGGCGCGAGCTCGCCGCCGACCGCGGTGTGGAGGTGACCTGGGTCGTGGCCGACGCCACCGAGTGGCGCGACGAGGCCGCGTTCGACCTGGTGGTGGTGTGCTACCTCCAGCTGGCGCAGGAGCCGTTGGCTGCAGCGCTCGACAACGCCGCGGCGTCACTGGCGCCCGGCGGGACGCTGCTGGTGCTCGCCCACGACGCGGACAACCTCGAGCGCGGCCACGGCGGGCCCCCGGACCCCGCGCTGCTGCCCGACGTCACCCAGGTGCTGCGGGCGCTGGAGCCGCACGGGCTCGCGATGGCGAGCGCCGGCCAGGTCGAGCGCCACGTCGAGACCGACGACGGACCCCGCACCGCGATCGACCTGCTGGTGCGCGCCGTGCGGCCCGGCTGACGACGTGGCAGCATCGCGCCCTGACCCGGGGGCGAACGTGACGATCGACACGATCCACGAGGCGATCGCCGCGATGGACCGGCGGCTCGAGCGCGACGCCGAGACCGACGACCCGCGCGGGTACTTCACCTGCGTCTACCGCGCGGTGACGGCCCGCGTCCGGGACGGGATCGAGGCGGGCGACTTCGACGACCCGGAGCGCATGGAGCGCTTCGACGTCACGTTCGCCAACCTCTACCTCGACGCGGCCGACGCCCATGACCGCGGGCGGACCTGCAGCGCGGCGTGGCGCACCGCGTTCGACGCCGCCGGCCGGCCGCTGCTGGTGATCCAGCACGTGCTGCTCGGGATGAACGCCCACATCAACCTCGACCTCGGCATCGCCGCGGCGAGGACCGTGCCGGCAGGACGCATCGGCGAGCTCGAGAACGACTTCGAGCGCATCAACGACGTGCTGGTGGAGATGGTCGACACCATGCAGGACGCGCTCGCGCAGGCGTCGCCGTGGACGCGCACCCTCGATCGGCTCGGGGGCCGCGTCGACGAGGCGGTCACCGCCCACGGGCTGCGCCTGGCACGTGCCCGGGCGTGGGACTTCGCCCAGGTGCTGGCCGACGCCGAGGACCGCGAGGCGCTCGTCACCGAGCGCGACGCACGGGTCGCCGCGTACGCCGCGTCGATCGTGCGACCGCGGGCGACGACCCGCGCGCTGCTCGCCGCCGCCCGCCGGCGCGAGCACGCCGACGTCGCAGGCGTCGCCGCCGCGCTGCGACGCCGCGGTGCGGACGTGCCGACCTGACGGTGTGACCAGCACCACGCGGCCGGCACCACGCGGACGGCACCACCCGGACGGCACCACCCGAACGGGGCCAGCTGCAGTCCGGTGACGGATTGACGCCCATCGATCCGCGACGTAGGGTCGAGACATCGATCATCAACGATACGAGGAGCCAGCGTGGCCCGCCTGCAGCTCGCGATCGACGTCGCCGACCTCGACGCGTCGATCGACTTCTACACCCGCCTGCTCGGCACGCCGCCCGCGAAGGTGCGCGACGGGTACGCGAACTTCGCCGTCGACGACCCGCCGCTGAAGCTGGTGCTGTTCGAGGCCGAGGTCGGCGGGACGATCAACCACCTCGGCGTCGAGGTCGAGCACGCCAGCGAGGTCGAGCACGCCGAGGCGCGCCTGCGCGGCGCGGGCCTGGCGACCACTGGCGTCGACGACACGATCTGCTGCTACGCGACCAAGGTCGAGACGTGGGTCACCGACCCCGACGACCACCGCTGGGAGTGGTACGTCAGGACCGGTGACGCCGAGCAGCTGGAGAACACCACCACGACCGACGGCGGGAGCACCTGCTGCCCGCCCGTCGACACCGCGATCCCCGCGGACCAGCCGGCGGGCCGAGCGGCGGGCCCAGCGCCGGACGCACGCGCCGCGTCGTCCTGCTGCTGATCCCGAAGCACGTCCGCGACACGCACTGCGGCCCGGGACCTGGTGGTCCCGGGCCGCGTCGTGCGGAAGCGGGCGCGTCCGCACGCGCCCGTCAGCTCACTTGCCGAACTTGTCGCGAACGGAGTCGACGGCCTTCTTCGCGGCGTCGCCGGCCTTCTCGACCGCGTCCTTGGTCTTGTCGCCGGCGCTCTCCACGGCGTCCTTGGTCTGCGCCTCTGCCTGGTCCGCGCGACCCTCGTTGCGCAGCTCCTGGTCGTCGGTGGCCTCGCCGAGCTGCTCCTTGGCCTCGCCCTGCAGGCGGGTGATCTCGTTCTCGTCGGCGCTCATGCGGTCCTCCGTGTGTCGAGTGGTGCGTGGACATCATGCCCACGCCCTGCATCGAAGGCGCGCGAGCCGGTCGTGGCCACCGCCAGGCACCACCACGTGGACACCCCTGTGGCGTCTCGTGCGCTTTCGGACACCTGGCCGACCGTCGCGGTACGACCCGGCCGTCCGGCCACCGCCGGGGCCAGCAGGACGACTGCAGGGCGCCCGGGAGGCACGACGGCCCGGGACCTGTAGGTCCCGGGCCGCGTCGTGCCGTGTGGGCGCTGCGTCCGCACGCGCCTGCGGTGTCAGCGCCGGTCCTTGCCCCGCACGGCGTCGACGGCGTCCTTGGCCTTGTCGCCGGCCTTGTCGACGCCCTTCTTGACCTTCGCCTCGGCCTGGTCGGCCCTGCCCTCACGGCGTAGCTCGTCGTTGCCCGTGGACTCGCCGACCTTCTCCTTGGCCTTGCCCTTGAGCTCGGTGGCCTTGTCCTTGGCGCTCATGCGTTGCTCCGTGTCCGGGGACGTGGACGCGATGTCCACCTCCGGCACTGAACGGGCAGTACGCCCCCGGCGCGACCCGGCCGGTACCGGATCGGGGGCCGTGGTCCGTTCCCGGTCGCCCGTCCGGACACCTGGCCGACCGACCCGGCCGGGTGTCCCGACGACCACCAACGGTGGCGCGAGAGGGGCTGTCGAACGCGTCAGGCGCCGTTCCCGGCCAGCTCACCGACCAGGGCGACCATCTCGAGGTCGTCGTGCAGCTGGTGCTGCAGCATGATCCGGTCCACGCCGGCCCGTGACAGCTCCTCGAGGCGGCTCGCCGCCCGGTCGACCGAGCCGGTGACCCACTCGTCCTGGAGCCCGTCCCACCACGCGTCGAAGGGCTTGTCGGAGCGCGAGAGCTCGTGCAGGCGCCGCCCGCGGTCGCGTGCCTCGTCCTCGTCCCGGCCGAGGAGGCAGCCGGTCATGATCGAGAACACCAGCATGTCGCGCCCGGCCTCGTCACAGGCACGCTGGATGTTGCCGCGACGCTCGCGCACGGCGTCGAGGTCGGGGAACGTGGTGTTGTACTCGTCGGCCCAGCGGGCGGCCAGGGCCGACCCGCGTGGGCCGGCGCGTCCGCCGAGGATGATCGGCAGCCGGTCCTGGACCGGCTCGGGGCGCGCCTCGCAGCCCTGCAGCGTGTAGTGCTGGCCGTGGAAGTCGAAGCGCTCCTCGGTGAACTGCAGGCGCACGATCTCCAGCTGTTCGGCGAACACGTCGTAGCGCGTGCCGATGTCGTGGAACGGGAAGCCGTACGTGGTGTGCTCGAGCTCGTGCCAGCCGGCACCGAGCCCGAGCTCGACGCGGCCGCCAGAGACGTGGTCGGCGGTCACGACCTGCTTGGCCAGTACCGACGGGTGGCGGAACGAGGCCGGCGAGACCATCGTCCCGAGCCGGATCCGGTCGGTCACGGCGGCCAGCGCCGCCAGCGTCGCCCACGCGTCCAGGCTCGAGCGCTCGGTGCGTGACGCGACCGACTGGTAGTGGTCGGAGCGGAACAGGCCCTCCAGGCCGCTGTCCTCGACCGCGCTCGCGAGGTCGAGCCACTGCTGCCAGGTGACCGACTCCTGCCCCTCGACCATGAGGTTGACCCGCACGTGCTGCTCCGCTGCTCGACGACGTCGCCAAGCATGGCCGCCCGGACGGGCCGCCAGCCCCGACGAACGGCCACCACGTGGGGCGTTGACGCGCGCCCACGCATCCCGCACATTGATTGTGCAATTCTTCACAAGCGTCGTCGACGGCGCTCCCCGCGACACGGCAGGAGGGCCCATGGGCCCCACGGACCGCACCCCCACCGCCACCGACCCGCTGCACGTGGTGGTCGTCGGGGCCGGCTTCGGTGGGCTCACCCTCGCCCGTGAGTTGTCCGACCTCGCCCGTCGCCGCCCGCTGCGCGTGACGCTGGTGGACCGGCGCAACCACCACACCTTCCAGCCCCTGCTCTACCAGGTCGCCACCGCGGGCCTGCAGCCCCAGGACGTCGGCCACCCGCTGCGCCCGATCTTCGGGCTGCGCCGGTTCGGGCGCCGCCGCAGCGGCGTGACCGTGCGGCTCGGGGAGGTCGTCGACGTCGACCGCGGCGCACGCGCCGTGGTCCTCGACGACGGCACGCGGCTCGGCTACGACCACCTGGTCGTCGCGGCCGGCGCGGTCACCAGCGACTTCGGGCTGCCCGGCGTCGACGAGCACGGCTTCGGCCTGAAGTCGCTCCCGGAGGCCCTGGCGCTGCGCGACCACGTGCTGCGGCGCTTCGAGGAGACCGCATCACGACCCGACGACGTCGAGGAGGGCGAGCTGACCTTCGTGGTCGCCGGTGGCGGGCCGACCGGCGTCGAGCTGGCCGGCGCCCTGGCCGAGCTGGTCGAGCACGTGCTGCGTCGCGACCACCCGGAGCTCGACCTCGACCGCGTGCGCATCGTGCTGCTGGAGGCCACCGACCGGCTGCTCGGGGCGTTCCACGAGAGCTCGTCGAAGCGCGCCCTGGACGCGCTGCGGGCGCGCGGTGTGGAGGTGCGGCTCGGTGCGGCGCTGGCCCGCGCGGCCGCCGACCACGTCGAGCTCGCCGACGGCACGGTGCTGCCGACCCGCACGCTGGCGTGGGTCGCGGGCGTGACCGCGTCCCCACTCGCTGCCGCGCTGGACGCGCCGACCACACGCGGCGGACGCGTGGTCGTCGACGACCACCTGCGCCTGCCGGACGACGCGCACGTGCACGTCGTCGGTGACCTCGCCGCGGCGAGCGCTGCCGACGGGGCGCTGCTGCCGCAGGTCGCGCCGGTCGCGCTGCAGCAGGGCCGTCACGTCGCCGAGCAGTTCGAGGCCACCCTCGACGGCACGTCGGGCCCGGGGCCGTTCCGCTACGTCGACAAGGGCACGATGGCCACGATCGGGCGCAACGACGCGGTCGCTGAGCTGCCGTTCGGCATGCGCCTCGGTGGCCGGCTGGCGTGGCTCGCCTGGCTCGGCCTGCACCTGCTGTTCCTGGTCGGCTTCCGCAACCGCGTCGCCGTGCTGCTCAGCTGGGTGTGGAACTACCTCACCTACGACCGTGCGGCCCGGCTGATCCTGCACGTGGGCGAGCACGGCTCGGGCGACCGCCACGTGCACCTCGACACCGGCGGCTGACCGGGGGCCGATCCGGGGGCCGATCCGGGGGCCGACCTCATGGCCCGGCCCGGCGCGTCACTCCTCCGACGACGTCCCGGCCAGGGCGAGCAGCGCAGCGTCGGCGACGCGGGTGCGGACCAGCACGGCGAGCCGGTCGCCATCACGCACCCGGTCGATCAGCGGCCACGGGATCGCGTCCTCGGCGCGCAGGACCGCCAGCGGCAGCACGCCCTCGTCCGCCTCGATCTGCTCCTGCAGCTCCAACGGGTCGGTGCGCCCGTCGACCACCAGCCTGCGGACCTCGGCGTCGCCGGTCTCCAACCACGCGGCCCAGCGCTCGACGTCGACCGGCCGCTCGGCGAGTGGCTCGGCGCCGGCACGCTGGAGCATCATCTGCGCCCCGTCGGACTGGCGCGAACCCCGGGCGACACGCACGTCGCGCACACCGAACTCCTCGCGGGCGAGGCCGGCCGCGGCGACGTTGACCTCGGCGTTGGGGGTCAGCGCGATCACCAGCGAGGCCTCGTCGACGCGGGCGCGCTGGAGCGTCTCGACGTCCATCGCGTCACCGACCACGGCGTCCAGTCCCAGCGCGCGGGCCTTGGCGACGCGCGCGGGGTTGGCGTCCAGCAGCCAGACGGGCCGGTGCGGCGCGAGCACCTCCGCCCAGGCCCTCGCGAGCCCGCCGGCACCGATGAACGTCACCCCGCGCCGCGCGCCGCCGGCGTCGGCCAGCTCGCCGCGGGCGCGCAGCCACTCCACACCGAGCTTGAGCATCGCCGGCACCGCCGCAGTGGTCAGGATCGCCATCAGCACCAGGACGGTGAACACCTCGGTGGTGATCAGGCCCCGGTCCAGCCCGATCCCCGCGACGATGATCTCGACGGCGCCGCGACCGTTCATGGCCGCACCGACGACAACGCCCTCGCGCCAGCCGTGCCCGGTGGGCAGGTAGAACAGGGCCGTGCCGACGACCTTGCCGAGCGTTGCCACGACGATGACGGTGACCAGCAGCGGGATGTTCTCGGCCGCCGACTGCAGCGAGATCGCGAACCCCGCGGTGGTGAAGAACACCGGCGCGAGGATCCCGATCGAGACACGTTCGACCAGCTCGACCGAGGCCCGGGTGGTGCGCTCGGACATCACGCCGCGGCGCAGGACCATGCCGGCCACGAACGCACCGAGGATGCCGTGCAGGCCGAGCACCTCGGCGAGCGCCGCGCCGAGCAGGCCGCCGACGATCAGCACGCCGACGCCCCAGCCGACCGAGTCGAACCCGAAGCGCCCCCGCACCCACGCGCCGAGGCGCGGGGCGAGCACACCCGCGATGCCCGCCAGGATGAAGAACACCACGGCGCGCGCGGCGACCAGGCTGATGCCGCCGACGGTCGCCCCGCCCTCGCCGACCGACAGCACGCCGGCGAACAGCACCAGCGTCGCGGTGTCCGACAGCAGCGCCCCGGCGACCAGCACGTAGGCGATGCGCGTGTCGAACAGCCGCAGGTCGGCCAGGATCCGCGACTTGGTGGCCAACGACGTCACGCCCATCGCGGCGCCGACGAACACGCCGGCGAGCGCGTCGAAGCCGAACAGCAGCATCACCGCGAAGCCGCCGGCGAACGGCACGACGAACCCGCCGGTGGCGGCCAGCAGCCCGGCCCGCGAAGCCCGCTTGAGGTCGTCGGTGTCGATCTCGGTGCCGATGTAGAGCATCATCAGGATGACGCCGAGCTCCGCGATCGCGTCCAGCCCCTCGCCGTCGGCGAGCACGCCGAGCAGCGGGGGCCCGAGCACGATCCCGACCAGCAGCTCGCCGAGCACCGCCGGGTAGCCGACGCGCTTGGAGACCCACCCCGCGGTCCAGGCGGCGAACAGGACCAGCGCCAGCGGCAGGTAGGACAGCGCGACGGGGCCGCCGGCTTCGGCGGCGAGCATCACGGGCATCCACGGCTCCGGGTCATCAGCTGTCCCCGGGCCGACCAGCCCGGTGGTGAGCGCCACACCGTAGGTGACCACGTCCCCCGGGACGTCGACCGGTGGGCCCGGCACCACCCCGGGGTACGGTCGCGGGCTGCTCGTCGCCTCCCCCGCAGGCCCCCCGCGTGCCCTCCTCCCCGCTGCCTCCCCGCGCGTCCACGTCCTTCTCCGGCTGGCGTGTGGTCGCGCTCTGCGCCGTCGTGCTCGGCCTGTCCGGTCCGGGCCAGACCGCCGGTGTCAGCGTGTTCATCGACCCGATGATCGAGGCGCTCGGACTGACCCGCGGCACGGTCTCGACCGCGTACCTGGTCGGCACGCTGGCGGGCGCGTTCGTGCTGCCGTACGTCGGCCGGCTGCTCGACCGCCGCGGCGCGCGCTTCACCCTCACGCTGGTCGGCGGGCTGTTCGGCCTGGTGCTCGCGGCGATGTCGGGCGTGGTCGGCGTGGTCACGCTGGCGCTGGGCTTCACCGGCATCCGCATGCTCGGCCAGGGCGGCGTGAGCCTGATCGCGACGACTGCCGTCGCACCGTGGTTCGACCGCCGTCGCGGCACCGCGATCGGTGTCACCTCGGCCGTCGGCTCGGCGCTGCTGAGCCTGGTGCCGGTGCTGTCGGCGTTCCTGATCATCCGCATCGGCTGGCGTGCGTCGTGGCTCGCGCTGGCGGCGCTGGTCTGGCTGGTCGTGGTGCCGATCGCCCGGCGGGGGCTGATCGAGGACCCCACGGACGTGGGCCAGGACGTCGACGGGCTCGACGCGGAGCGGCTCGCCGCGGCCGAGGCCGACGACGCCGCGGTCGGGCGGGTGCGCCGGCGCACGGTCGACCGGACCCGGTCCGAAGCGCTGCGCACGCCGATGTTCTGGGCCATCGCGGGCGGCGTGACCGCGACCGGGATGATCGGCACCGGGCTCGCGTTCCACCAGATCGACCTGCTCGGCGAGCAGGGCCTGACCCCGGTCCAGGCAGCTGCGAACTTCCTGCCGCAGACCTTCGCCGCACTGACCGCGACGCTGCTGGTCGGCTCGATGGTCGACCGCTTCGCGCCACGCTGGGTGCTGGCGGTCTCGATGCTGCTGCTCGCCACGGCGATGGTCGGCGTCGGGTTCGTGGGTCCCGGGCTGTCCGCGGCGCTGTACGGCATGGCCGTCGGTGCGGCCGGCGCGGCGGCGCGTGCCCTGGAGGGGGCCGCGTTCCCGCAGCTGTTCGGACTCGCGTCGCTCGGCGAGATCCGGGGCGTGGTCAACGCGCTGTCGGTCGGCTCGACCGCGTTCGGCCCGCTGGTGCTCTCGGTCGGCCGCGACCTGACGGGCAGCTACCTGCCGGTGCTGCTGTGGCTGCTGGTGTTGCCCGCGGCCGTGGTCGTGCTCGGCATGCTCGCCCCCGACCCCCGCCGCGTGCCGCTCGACGCCGACGCCTGACCGGCCGCTTCGGCCGCTCCCCGTCAAGCCTGGAGGTCACGCACCCGCTTGGTGTTCCGACGCCGTACGTCACGCACCCACGCCTGCGGCATGTCGAGCAGCTCCGGCGTGAGGGTGTCCGTCAGCTCGCCAACGGCGGCTGCCACCTCGTCGCACAACCGCTCGACGGCACGCCTCGGCACACCGACGTCTGCTGCCAGGGCCAGCCAGTGCCTGCGGGCAACCGAGTCGTGCCATCGATCGCGGACCGCTGGGTGGAACCGGTGGTCGGCCTCGTAGGGCCAGGTGTGCAGCACGTCGTAGACCGGCGTGACCGACCACAGTCCCGACAGCGGGTCCTGGCCGATCGACAGGTCCTTCGCGTGCAGGTCGTTGTCGCCGACCGCGTAGCTGTAGAGCATCTGGTGCAGCAGGTCGCGGGCGGCAACAGGCGGGGCCGTGCACAGCTGTGCCAGCGCCGCGATGACCGTGCGAGCGTCCGGGTCGTACTTCTGTGACGGTCGCAGCCCGAGCACCTGGGAGGCGTCCTCCTGCGCATGGCGGAGCAGCTCACCGTCGTGCCAGCTGCGGTCGAACCGGGTCACCGCCAGCGCCCTGGTCCCGTCGCGATCGGTCACGACCTCCACGGCGGGGGCCTGGAGCCCCGCATCAGCCGCGGATGCCATGAACAGCCGCTCGTTGTGCAGCACACCGTGCCAGCCGTCGTCGGGCGAGAACTTCAGGATCACGCGTCCAGCGCGTCCGCCGATCAGCGACCGGGAGTGGTACGACAGCTTCGGCTGGACACCGGCGACCGCCGAGCGCTGTGAGCGGTCGTCGGGCAGCCACAGCTGCGAGAAGCTGAGGGCGCTGAAGTCGGTC
>Ga0136604_1000803_pt1 | contig 14813 bp, 12 predicted proteins | sample AntRauFillE10628_FD_104928 | JGI IMG/M metagenome (GOLD analysis project Ga0136604, IMG submission 104928) | Saline lake microbial communities from Rauer Islands, Antarctica - Metagenome Filla E10 #628 | ecosystem: Environmental > Aquatic > Non-marine Saline and Alkaline > Saline | place... | reverse complement strand
TGCCATCGATACTAACACGCTGATGCTAGCTATGGCAAACATTCACTGGACCGACGGCACGCTTTTTGATTTGGAATCCATTGGTCAACGAGCACGGGACGTGGGCGCTTATTTTGTGATTGACGGTACGCAATCAGTGGGGGCGCTCCCGTTTGATGTGCAGCAGCTGCAACCGGATGCGCTCATCTGTGCCGGCTATAAGTGGCTGATGGGTCCCTATTCTATTGCGCTTGGCTACTTTAGTGAACGTTTTAATGACGGTATCCCGCTGGAAGAGGGCTGGATTGAACGCCAGGGAAGCGATGATTTTGCGGGACTGGTCAATTATACCGATGAATACCAAGCCGGGGCCGTGCGCTACGATGTGGGAGAAAGCAGCAATTTTATTCTGCTGCCCATGATGATTAAAGCGCTGGAGCAGATTTTGGAATGGGGGCCGGCCAACATCCAAAACTATTGCAAGGAACTGACCAGGGATTTAACCAAAGAGTTATCCCAACAGAACTACCAGATTGAAGACCCCGACTGGCGAACCCATCACCTGTTTGGCATTCACCTACCGGAGCATATTCGGCCGAAAGAGTTGCAGCAAAAACTAACGGAAAACAATATTCACGTTTCGGTGCGGGGTTCGGCGCTGCGCGTCTCTACCAATGTGTATAATGATGAGCGGGATATTGCGGCTTTGCGGAAGGTGCTTAATCATCCATAAAAAATATTAAACCGCAGAGGAATCAGAGGTACACAGAGTCAGACTCCCCCTGTAATGGAGTGATTCCATCACTGCGAGTGATGGAATCACTAAAAACACTAATTCTTAGCTTTCTTTTTTGTGGTGATTAATACTATGGTATATGCTTCAGGAGGCAGCCCATATTTTTTAATTTCTTTTGGATCTTTTGAGATTTCAAGATGAGAAATATCTTCGGGACTTATTTCTGATAGTCTTTCTCCTTCCCAAATTTCACCGTCAATAAAATAAGCAGGTGTATCTGCATAATTTACAGAGTTATCAAAATGAACAGGAATACCGTTTTTATTTTGCATTTTCTCCAATTCGGCCTGCAACTCTTCACTGCCAAGCAGGTCGGAGCAACCGCCTGCAGCCAACAGAAGAAAAATTACACAAAAGTAGTGAACTGTTTTCATAATATGAAACCTGATTCCTTTATAACCTATCGGATTAGAATCAAAAATGTTATTTTTTGTCCATCCTAACGCTGTTTCAAGCGTCCACGCTTGAAACTCCAAGTGATAAGCGTGGACGCTTATCACAGCGGGTAGAATTTAAAAATCACTCCGCCCTACGAAACACCATCAGCGTATCAGTTTCGCTCATCATCAACAATTCCGCATTGGCAATGGCATAGCGCTGAACCTTTTGTAATGCACTAAGAAAACGTGATTCCATATTACCGGGACAGGCTCGCTTAGTCGTTGCCATTTTAGAAAACAAAAGCCTGTCCTTTTTTACTACCACAGTTCCGTTCAACCGGTTGCAACCGGTGCTGCCGTACACCTTTTTATTAGCTACATCAAACTGAAGCGATGGTGTATCTTGTGCCGGCTGTTGATGATTTAATTCACTACCATTTAATGTTTGTAGCTGCCAAAAATCATTCAACTTATAGGTACTGTTTATGTAACTTCCGCAGCCGGTGTAGGTTTTATCACCATGCGAAACATTCACGCGGTAGTTAAATACCTCACCTGACATATCATCCAGACAGCCACTGGGGTATAGCTCAACAACAAGTGAACCTGATTCCACCTCGGCATTCCATACCCGTGCTTTGGTAGCCGTATCCGCTTGCATCTGCGGTACCGGGGTAGTGATGGAGTCCCCGTTTAGCGTTTTAAACGTCATCATTTTGTCAAAATCAATATTCAGACTCCACGAGGGCTCGTTGTCGGCGGCATGGAAATCGATGCCCTGTTCGCGCCACTCTTCCCAGCGCTGGTCAACGGTTGGGCTGTCGGCCCTTAGAAGCACGTACATCTGGGCAAGCGATCCCGTAACCTCCTCCCCTTGCTGGTTAAGCATCACCAACCGGTTTTTCTTAACCTTGAATTGACGCGCATTTTCTTCGGATTTATTTAGTATCACAATAGAGTCATTCTTAACCGACCAGTTGCCACGCTCGGTAAAGGCCCGGTTACTTTTGCCTATATATACCGAGGAGGTCTCAAAGCGATTATCCATTTTTAAGCTTAGGCGATAGGCAATACCCTCACAATCAGCACAGGGGATGACTCCTGTATAGATTGTACCCTGCAAATTATCCTGGGTCCGGGTTTGCTCATCTGAACAGCTTAACCCCAATGCGACAATGGAAATTAGAACAATGAATAAGATTTTTTTCATATAGTACCCTTGGTATTTCTGTTGAAGCGGACGTATGCAATCATTAATATATCAATTCTTCTCAAACCGGATAAATTTTTTACTATGAAAAATTCTGAACAAGAAACGAAGTGGCACACCGAATACGGCATCGCCGCATTCTTGGGAGTTGTCTATATCATTCTGCTTGGCGTATTCACATGGATTTTTAACCACTCGTTATAGCCTATGCACTGGATTGACTGGCTGGTACTGATAGCATTTCTCGGCTACACCATTTGGGACGGCACACGCAGAGGAGCCCAATCGGAAAATATTGAAGACTTTTTTCTGGCCAACCGCTCTATGCCCTGGTGGGCTATGGGCCTTTCGGTGATGGCAACGCAAGCCTCGGCCATCACCTTTATCGGCACCACCGGTCAGGCTTATGTAGAGGATATGCGCTTTGTGCAGATATACCTGGCCGTACCCTTTGCCATGATTATTTTATGTATGACGCTGGTGCCCTTCTTTCACAAACTCCAAAACTTCAGCGCATACGAAGTGCTGGAAGATCGTTTTGGCCTCTCAACACGGCTTTTTACCAGTTTCCTGTTTCTGCTTTCCCGCGGCCTCGGGCTGGGCATCATTATTGCCGCGCCCTCTTACGTACTGTCCCTGCTACTGGATATTCCGCTTTCTCCGACCATCTTGATTATTGGCATCACCGCCACACTTTACACCATGGTGGGGGGCATTGCCGGGGTGATTCGCACCGATGTGAAGCAAATGGCCATCATGTTTTTCGGGCTTATCTTTAGCTTCTACTGGATTATAAGCAGCCTTCCGGCCGATGTAAGTTTTAGCGATTCGCTCTATTTGGCAGGCACGCTTGGAAAACTGCAGGCGCTCGACCTCAGCTTTGATATCAGTGAAAAGTATAACATCTATACCGGGGTGATTGCCGCCCTTTTCCTGATGCTCTCCTACTTCGGTACCGACCAAAGTCAGGTGCAACGCTATCTTACCGCCAAATCGCTTAAAGATGCCCGTAAATCACTGCTCCTTTCGGCCTACGCTAAAATTCCGATGCAGTTTTTTATTCTTCTTTTAGGGGTGATGCTGTACGTGTTCTATATCTTTGGTCCGGCGCCTATGACGTTCCGTTCGGTTGAACCGGCCGCCCAGCAAAAGCAGGAAGTAGTTGCCGGACAAGAGTTGCAGCAACAATATGAGTCCTCCTATAATCAACGAAAACAGCGGGCGCTTGCCCTCATTGAAAATCCCACAACCGGCAATGAAGAAGCCTTCCGCGAAGCCGACCGCCGCCTGAATGAAACGCGGGATGCAGAGTTGGAGCGGCAGGAACGCATCACCGAATCCAGCCTGAATGACACCAACTACATCTTCCCCTATTTTATTCTCAATGAAATTCCAATCGGTATTATCGGCTTGATTGTAGCCGGCATCTTTGCCGCCGCCCTTTCCAGTATCGACAGCGAGCTCAATTCGCTCTCTACCGTTTTCATTGTGGATTGGTATAAGCGGCTCGATTCAAAAGACCGGGGGGAGGCGTGGTATCTCAAATCATCGCGCGCCGCCACCGTTTTCTGGGGTGTTTTGGCGACGATGGCCGCGCTTGCCCTCGGTGAAACACGCTCCATCATTGAGCTGGTGAATAAAATCGGCAGTTACTTTTACGGCTCTATTTTAGGGGTTTTTATCTTACTGCTGTGGGTAAAAAGGGCCAACGGCATCGGGGCATTAACCGGGCTGATATGCGGCATGGGAACCGTTTTTCTGTTTGACCGCCTTTACGATAATCCCGCCACCGGCAGCTATCAATTCATCCTGCCCTGGAATGCCGTACCCCAAGGCTTTGAAAAGACCATTGAATACCTCTGGCTTAACCCCATCGGAACAGTGGTAGTAGTATTAGTGGCCATTGGGCTCAGTTATATTTGGAAGGAGTAAAAATTGAAAAATTAACATGAGTTCTGTCCAAGGCGTGACTTTGGCAGTCATTAGAATGTGAATTTAGTAGCCCTCGATTGCCTGCAACGTTTGATCTCCTTTTTTTTACCTATCACTATTCCCTGAGCTTAACCATGTAATTACTATTACTGTAGGTTATACTTTTGCAGCTCATGTATTTATTGCATTTGAAAATATTGGTGTCCATTTTGCCTTGATGCAAAACGAACCAAAAAATCAAGGCGGTCCCGACGCTTCGGGAGCGGCACTCGTAGCTCTATCCGCCAATGAATTCCTCTAAAGGAGTGCCTTTGGCAGAGGCCAGAAGGTTTGGCAGTTGCTACATTTTGTGTGGACACGCGTTTAGGCTTCATTGATTAAATTTATATCGACCTCAGGTTCAATTAAGGTTAGAATAAAGCCTTTTTTCGCGATTTCGAAAATCCTTCTTTTAATAGACTTCCACAAACGTGCGGTCTGAAGGTTTAACGTGCCGCCGTAAATCATTTTCATCCCATTCTTGCGGCTTTTTATCTCGTGCTTCTTTTCGAATATCCAGATACTCTGTTAGACCTTTTTTTGCCAAAGCTCGGTAAATGCCGCTTTCCATACCCTTGATCCCGCAAATGTAAAGCAGGGTATTTTCTTTGTTGAGAATGGGATCAATCAGTTCGGCATCATCCCAAAGGCAGGTCTGAACGTATTTCTTGGTCCCGTCGGCGCGGCGGTCTTCCCTGGATATATACGGCATATAGTGAAAGTTGGGATGCTGCTCATGCATTTTTTCAAAATAATCGGCGTAGATCAGATCGGTTCTGTAGGCGCAGCCAAATACTAAGATAATTTCATTTTCCATACCCGCTTCCAGCAGTTCCATAATCATTCCGCGGTAGGGCGCTATACCCGTCCCTGTTGCAAAAAAAAGGTAGTTAAAGTTTTGTGCATCTTCAGGCAGTAAGAATCTACGTCCGCTTGGGCCGGTTAGTTTCACCATATCACCCGGTTCTAAATCGGCCAGGTAATTTGAGGCTATACCGAGGTAAAGAGAATTATCTTCCCACTCTTCAATAGTGCGCTTTACCGTTGTTGATATTAAATTAGATTTCCCGTTTTCACCCTTTGTTGGCGATGCCACTGAGTAAAGCCGAAGTTTATAGGGACGTCCCCTTTCATTTTCGCCCGGTGGAAGGATACCAATTGATTGGCCTATTTGCACATGGCCTTCTAATTCCGTGCCGGCTATATCAAAAGTAACATGGCGTACAAAATTAGGGCTCGATTCCTTTGTGCAGACGTAATTTTCTACAATAGGAACTTCGACCGGATCTTTAGGCGTGTAAATATTTAACTCAACTTCGGGAAGTATAATTTCGGACATATTTTATACTGAAAAAAGATATTTTCTTTACATTTAAAATGGCATTGCCCAAAAGGGCTTCTCGGGAGAAAGTGTAAAGGTTCAACCACAAAAACAAGTGCTAATCAGCACATATAATTCCATAGTTACAAAAAGCCGCCGCTATAGGTTTGGTGATAAAATACTATAAAATGATGATGCTAAATGCATTTCTTATTTGATGATTTATGCCCGGCTATCCCCAATATCTGTGAATTAAAAAAAGATTTAAATGACCGGTTACGACAATTTATAGGATAATTCCCGGTCTCATCACCATTTAAAATAATTTATAAGATAGGGCTGGCGAGGCGTTTGCTTAAGAACGGGATTAACGGGTTTTCGCGGAAGTCAACTGCCTAATGTCTTAGAGAGGCCTTTGAAATACTACTGTTTTTACCTCCCCAAACCCCTCCTCTAATACAGGAGGGGATTATGTGGAAGGTATTTCAAAGGCCTCTTAGAAAAAAATCATGCTTTTAAGAAACCATTTCAAGAGAATCAGATAACTGATACCTTGTTACGGGCTTAGTCAAAAAGTCTAAAAAACTTGTTTTTCTAATTCGTTTCTCATGTATGTAACTGGTACTGGCTGTAATGTAGATAACTGAAACCTCAATTTTTTGCTGAATTTCTGATACAGCTTCAATGCCGTCCATTTCGCCGCTAAGGTGTATATCCATAAAAATGAGATCTGGTTGCTCTTCAAGAGCTTTTTCTATGGCCATTTCGCCGGTGGTAACTTTATCAACTACGGTGTGGCCCATTTGAGTGATCATTTGTTCAAGGACAAGTGAAAGGATTATCTCGTCTTCTACAATTAATACTCTTTTCTTTCCCATATACAATGCCAAACTTTTTATTTTAGTGTAAAAGCCTTAATGCTTTACTTAAATTAGCATCCAAATGATATTATCAATAGAAGCTAATACTATCATTTTTCTAATAAGGCCTATCCCCCGTTGTTAAGCGAAAAGAGTTAATAAGTGATGTTAGATAGAACTCTTAACTATTTGTTCCCTACATTCTTAAAATAATTTTTCCTGTAATATTTTTTGCTTAAAAACTTGACTTTATAAATAAAAACCACCATCTATTTAAATACAGGGGAAAGTAGGACATTCTTTTATCATTTAGAAAAAAATGTAATTTAAACATCATTCTATCAACCAATGGACAGTGAATTTTTAACATGGCTATTTTTGGGCGGCGGACTGTTTCTCATACTTCTTGAGACCTTTGTACCCGGAGGTATTTCTTTCTTTCTTGGGTTAAGCGGTCTTTTGGTAGGCGTTCTACGGTATTTTGATATTTTACTTAACCCCGGCCTATCTGTTGCCGTATGGCTTATCAGTTCAGTGGCACTTGTGGTAGCTTTCCGTCCGCTGTTAAAAAAATACTGGGGCGGGGACACTACTTTTAAGCTGGCGGATGAAGATTATGAAGCCATGGACCAAATTGTGGAAGTTACAGAGCCTGTTAACGCATTTGATAATTCCGGGCGCATTCGATTCCAGGGTATTTCGTGGCAGGCTCGTTCGGATGAAGGAAAACTCGAGGCCGGCTCGAAAGCTAAAATTAAATACCGGGATAACCTTACATGGATTGTTGAGGCTATTGATGAACCGGACACACCAGAACGAATAAAAACCAACTAATTAGCCTGATAATGAATCTTTTGGTTTTCAATTACGAATACGTTGATTACTAAAGAATTCTTGGGCATAAAAGATTTTTCTCAACCTTCAAATACATCTACAAAACATGTGGACATTCTTACTCATCTTAATTCTAATTGGGATTTTTATTGTAACCAAAGTGTTCATCGTTGTTGAGATGCGCGAAGAAGTGATTAAAGAGCGCCTCGGCAAATATACCGAAACCCTTAAACCGGGATTTCATTTTCTTATCCCCTTCGTCGATCAACCCGCTTACAAGCAAGAGATGCGCGAGCAGGTTATTGATGTGCCCAGCCAAACCTGTATCACCAAAGATAACATTGAAGTGGAAGTGGACGGCCTGGTGTATGTAAAGGTGATGGACGCTTACAAAGCAAGTTACGGAATCAGTGATTATCAATTGGCTTCAATCAACCTGGCGCAAACAACCATGCGTAGTGAGATCGGAAAAATTACGCTCGATGATACCTTTTCGGAGCGCGAGCAAATGAATTTGAATATCGTGCAGGAAATTGATAAAGCATCCGATCCCTGGGGTATTAAGGTAATGCGGTATGAGATCAGGAATATCCGTCCGTCTGACAATCTCATCAATACCATGGAAAAGCAGATGGAAGCCGAACGGGCGAAACGCGCCGAAATTACCGAATCGACCGGGACCAGGGATTACATGATTAACGAATCACAAGGAGATCGGCAGGCGGCCATTTTACGCTCGGAAGCAAACCGCCAAAAACGCATCAATGAAGCGCAAGGTAAGGCGCAGGAAATTAAACTTGTAGCCACGGCCACGGCAAATGGACTTCGCCGCGTATCCAAAGCCATAGCTAAACCGGGGGGCGACTTAGCCGTTAAAACCAAACTAATTGAGCAGTTTATTAACCAGCTGGGTAATGTAATGGACAAAGCAAACGTGTCTGTGTTGCCAACCGAAACGGCAAATCTTAAAACTTTTTTCGAAGGTGTAAGCAAGGTTAGCGATCACACGCCGCGAAATTCCAACTCTTCATCTAATTCAGGGGATCAACAATGATTATCAATCTCATCAGCCAGATTCTTTTAGGGCTGCTTACCATTTATGTAGCATACAAATTTATTCGTTCTATTCAATTGGTGCCCCAGCAAAAGGCGTATATCGTTGAACGACTGGGCAAATTCCAAAAAACACTGGGCCCTGGCTTTCATGCGCTTGTCCCCTTCTTCGATAAGGTTCAATACCGGCAGGACCTGCGCGAAGAAACGATTGAGGTAGAACAGCAAGAGTGTTTTACTATTGATAATGTTAAAGTTGAGGTGGACGGGGTGATTTACCTGACCGTTACTGATCCGGTAAATGCGAGTTACGGCATCACCGATTACCGCTTTGCCGCCGTGCAGCTTGCCCAAACAACCACGCGTTCTATCATCGGGCGCATGAACCTCGATGATACCTTCGAAGACCGGGCTATTATCAACAAAGAAGTAGTTAAGGTGCTGTCTGAAATGGAAAACTCGTGGGGCATTCGGGTGCTTCGGTATGAGATAAAAAATATTGTTACCCCTCATACCATTCAACAGGCCATGGAGCGCCAAATGACGGCCGAGCGCGACCGGCGGGCGACTATCGCCAAGTCAGAAGGAATTATGCAATCAACCATTAACGATGCTGAAGGTACCAAAAGTGAAATCATCAACCGCTCGGAAGGCGAAATGCAGCGGCGAATTAATGAGGCGGAAGGCGTGGCCCAGGAAATTGAGGCACTGGCTAATGCAATGGCCATTTCAATTGAAGAAATTGCCGATGCGCTTTCCTCTGAAAAAGGAAAGGAAGCCATGCAAATGCGGCTGGCCGAAAAATACCTCAACCAGCTTTCCAAGCTGGCCCGCAGTCAAAATGATATTATTATTCCCACCGATATCACCAATTACGATGCCATAATGGAAGGCCTTTCACTCGATAAAATTTCCATTATACCGGAAAAGAAGGAGAGTTGAGATAGAAACTTAGTTTTTATTTTTCGTCGATTACAGCCACCGCCTCTATCTCTACCAGCATATCGGGGTCGATAAGGCGGTTTACTTCAATCATGGATGTAGCCGGACGAATATCTCCGAAAAATTCACCATGCGCTTTACCAACAGCCTCCCAATCATCCATGTTGATTACATAGATGCGGGTTCTTACAACGTCGGTTAATTCAGTACCGGCTTTTTGCAGCGCTGTTTCAATATTTTTGATGGTCTGCACGGCTTGCTTATAGCCATCTCCCTTTCCTACCACATTGCCATCGGAATCGGTAGCCGTTGTGCCGGAGACGTAGATTTGATTATTAATTTTGACGAGATGTTTTGGCGCATGATTTGTCTTATTTTAATTTATACTCGGTTGACAGTTTTCCCTTTATAGCCGGCAGATGAATCAGCCGGGTATAACCATAAGTCCGCATAGCGGACTTTGCAAAACCGTAGCCTGACCCCGATGTTTCGGGGTCTTCAGGCGATAATGGCAGTGCAACTGCTTATTCGGAGACGAACGCATTTTAATAATGGTCGGACAGGATGTCCGACCTACATCTTACGAAATCATCGACTGTACATCCACATCACCCCATTGCCAAATGATGTAGCCAAAAATAGCCAACAGTATTAACCAGGTTGCTATGGCAATGCGCGTGGCTTTTTTTGCATTTTTTTCTTCATGCCATTTTCGAGGGCGTACTCCCTGAACTAAAAATGTAAGTACCCCGGCAAGGTTAATGCAAATCAGATTAGTAACGGTCAGTATTCCTGCACCGATGGCTAACTGCGTGTAACCGGCGCCAAGCAGCAGTCCTACATCAACCAGGGGCGGCAGCAGTGCCACAGCCACCATCACCCCTACAATAGTTGCCGGTACGCCACGGGTAAAAGCCAGCACACCCGCACTCCCCGCCGCCAACGCAATAATAATATGTTGCAGGTTTACCATAGTCCTGCTTATCAACTGATCTGATTCGAGATTAACACCCAAAATAAAACCCATTGCCAAGGCCACGGCCAGGGATGCAAATAAACCGGCTGCATTGGCCTTGAGCGAACGCCAGCCCAAATCCACATCACCCAAGGTAACCGCCAGCGCCAGCGAAACGTTGGGCGCCAGCAGCGGGGCAATTACCATCGCACCGATAATGGTAGCCACATCATCAATAATCAGGCCCACGCCGGCCACCAGGGTTGATAGAATGACCATACTGATATACACCGGCGTAAGCTCGGCGCCACTGGTTACATCTGCGTACAACTCTTCGCGGCTTACCCGGCCGGGCCCCTCCGCCTTTTCCTCAGAATCTTTTTCCTCGTCAATATCGGGCTGAGGCAGCGTGGCTTCAACAGCAAACAGCATAATGCGAAAGCCCTCCACGTCTTCAAACTTTTCGCTAAGGGTATCTGATATTGCTTCGGTTCGCTCCACATCCAACAGCACACGCAGCACCGCTTCATCATCATTCCAATTATCGGTCCACATACCGATTATTTTTTCTTCTTCTATGATTTCCCTCGCTTCCTGTGCGGTTTCGGCAGGAGCAATCAGCTCCATGATGCGTAAATCCATAAAAGCTTTTGGTATTAAAGTTAGGTTGATGTGATTTTGTAAAGAGTACAAAGGTTGGGGCAAATAAAAAAGTTAACCATTCATAATAACTGCCCATCGCGTTACGCACCGGCTTGCTCTACGAAACTTTATTACAGTAGAGAGGTACGGAACGAGATAAATATGTACCACACGTAGATCCGGCAGCTTGCCCAATTTTGCTGCATTTAAAAAAGATATACACCCGGACAAGCTGTCCGGGCTACATTTTATCTTGAACTGACGCAAAGTATTATCACTTGCATGAGCAAGTATAAATAACGAGCTATTGGGCAAGAATTAATGTAGTTACCGATGTTGTTCCGCGCCGGCGATACGGAACGAGATAAAACCAGATAAAAACGCCTGATCCTTTATTTATAAATCCAATTTGGCAACTCCGTTCGCTGTCGTATCTTAAAGCACACTTTTAAAAACAGAATCAACAGCTATGGCAATATCACGTAACAGATCAAAACTTCTCTATTGGGCGGGCTTTATAACGCTATTTATAATTATCATTGGCGCCTTTTCCGAATGGATTGTGGAATGGCTGTGGCTGGACAGCCTGGGATACACGCAGGTATTCTGGACCATCAAAGGCACGCAGTTTGCGCTTTTTTTAGGCGCCCTTATTGTATCCCTTGCTTACATTTTGCCTAACATGTATTATTTGAGCAAACGCCTGCCCCATTTTGATTTAAACTTGGGCCAAACGCCCTTCGGTCAAGTTAACCTTAAACGCTTCACCACGGGGCAGATCCGTACTTTTTTGTACAGCACCGGCACCTTGCTGAGCCTGTTTTTCTCTTTTGCCTTTTTTATGCGGTGGGATGCGTACTTCCGTTTTCACTGGAATGAAACCATCGGCAAGGTTGACCCCATATTCGGGCATGATATAGGCTTCTATCTTTTCCGCTTGCCCTTCATCGAAATTATCCAGAACAGCCTTATAGTACTGGTCTTTTTTGTGACGCTTTTACTTCTTGTCTTCTACCTCGCTTCAGGCTCAATAAACATCCAAAAATCACAAAATGCTTCAAATATCCAAGTTGAGTCAGCCATACGAAAACACATCAGCATAAACGCCGGCATCTGGCTTTTGCTGCTTAGCTGGGGATACTATCTTGAACGATACCGTCTGCTCTACGATAGCGGCGGGGTAGTATTCGGCGCCGGCTACACCGATATAAACATTGTACTGCCCGTTTTATGGGTGATGTTTATAGGCTGTCTTATTCTGGCGGCACTTGCCTTTTATCAATACTTTAGCTCACGTATAGGCTGGTTTTTTAAGGGCGGGCTGGTACTTTTGGGCATTACCATTGTGGGACAAATTCTGTTGCCTCCGGCCATCCAAAAGTTTTCGGTTGAGCCGAACGAGCTGCAGCTTGAAACGCCGTATCTCAAATATAACATTGAGCAAACCCGCCAGGCATATAACCTTAACGCTTTTAATGAACGCAAGTACGATGCCGGTGACACCCTTTCTTTTTCAAGCATTGAGGATAACACCTCTACGCTGTCGAACATCCGGCTGTGGGACCCGCGCCTCATCATCCAAACGTACCGGCAGTTGCAGGAAATCAGGCTTTACTACCAGTTTTTCAATGTTAGTTTAGACCGCTATCGTACTGAAGAAGGCTATAAACAGATGATGATTTCGGCCCGCGAATTATCTTCTGAACTGCCCGAACAAGCACAGACGTGGGTAAACCAGCACCTGCAATATACGCACGGCTACGGCTTGGTGATGAGTCCGGTGGCAGAAATAGGTCCGCAGGGAGATCCCCGGCTGGTCATCAAAGATCTGCCTCCCGTTTCGGAATATAGTAGTCTGAAAATCGATCAGGCGGCCATTTATTACGGTGAAACCGACCCCGAATATAAACTTGTAAATACCGAAGTTAAGGAGCTGGACTACCCCAAGGGTGATGAAAATGTTTATACCAGTTATGCGGGCAAAGGCGGCGTATCAATCGACGGCTTTTTAGAACAACTGCTCTTTGCCTGGGAGTTCGGTGATCTTAACCTGCTGCTCACCAACTACATCAAAGATGGAAGCAAGATACAGTTCTGGAAAAACATTCAGCGGCGGGTTAGAAAAATCGCTCCTTTCCTAAAGCTCGAAGACGAGCCCTATCTGGTGCTAAGTGAGGGCAAACTCTATTGGATGCAGGATGCTTACACCACTTCGGGCGATTACCCTTACTCCGAAACCTTTGAAGGAAAGTACAATTATATACGCAACTCGGTAAAAGTGGTGGTTGACGCCTACAATGGCAGCGTTGATTTTTATGTGGCCGATGAAGACGACCCTGTGTTAAACGTCTATCGCGATATTTTTCCTGATATGTTTAAGCCGCTTGACCAAATGCCGGCTACACTAAAGCAGCATGTACGCTATCCCCAAACGCTTTTTAAAGTACAGATGGAAATCTTTAATACCTACCACATGACCAATCCGCAGGTTTTCTATAATAATGAAGACCTCTGGACGCGCCCCAATGAGAAATACGGCGGCGTACAAATAAAAATGGAACCGTATTATATACTCAGCAAATTGCCCGGTGAAGAAAAATTGCAGTACCTGCTCATCAGCCCGCTTACCCCCAATAACCGCGATAATATGATTGCCTGGATGGCAGCCAAATCAGACTTCCCGGACTACGGTCAGGTAGAAGTGTTTAATCTGCCCAAGGAACGGCTCTTTTTAGGTCCAGCCCAAATTGAGGCAAAAATTGACCAGGACACCGAAATATCGCGTCAACTTTCGCTCTGGGACCAACGAGGATCAAGCGTCATTCGCGGCAACCTGATGGTAATCCCCATCGAAGATTCATTTATTTACGTGGAGCCGGTCTTCTTGATTGCCGATGGCGTGGACATTCCCCAACTGCAGCGCGTGATTGCTACCACCGGCGAACAGGTGGTGATGCAACCTAACCTTGACCAAGCCATAGAAGCGCTGTTTGGAAAACGTCCGGCCCAGCCCATTGTTCAGGAGATACCTCCTACCCCAATACCACAGGATTCTTTACAAGCATCCCGGCCTTCAGCGCAGAATAAAGATTTTTCGCGGCTCCAAACTCTTTGGAGTGAACTTCAAACCGCCCTGCAAAACGGGAACTGGCAAACATTCGGCGAAAAAATGGACGCAATAGAAGAGCTGCTTGACGAGCAGTAAAATTGACTTTATGGCTGCTTACGATCCCCGAAAACATAATCGCCGTTCCATTCGCCTAAAGAGAGAGCTTTGAAGAACCCGTCAGACGGCTGATTTTGCCGTCCGACGGGTAGTTTTAGACTTTATAAACCCGTCTGACCGCAATCCCAGCGGTCGGACGGGGTGGTATTTCAAAGGCCTCTAAAGAATTATGATTATTCATCACCGGGAGAATATTTTATCACCTTATGTATAAAAAACCGCGAATGCCGATTGGGAGAAATAATTAATCGAGAAATGATTTTAAATTCTGCAGGTGACATTACAGATTTATGGTGGAATAAAATTCCTGAAAAATTTTTCAATGCCCGATTAGACATTTATCAAATAATGCCCAACCATTTTCACGGTATCATCGGTATTTTTGATCCCGATAATACCGCAGGGGTTGACCCAAATAAAAACCCCGTAGGGGTTGACCCACGTGTCAACCCGAAAGAAAATGTAGTCAACCCAAAAAAGGACGGTAACCGTAATCAGGGCGGTATATCCCAGGGCAGACACGCGGGTACGTCCCAACCAAATTTCGAAAAACGCCCGGCAGCCATACCGGACATCGTCCAATGGTTTAAAACAATGACAACAAATGAATACATCCAGGAAGTAAAGGTGGGACGGTTCCCACC
>Ga0136604_1000802_pt1 | contig 14813 bp, 13 predicted proteins | sample AntRauFillE10628_FD_104928 | JGI IMG/M metagenome (GOLD analysis project Ga0136604, IMG submission 104928) | Saline lake microbial communities from Rauer Islands, Antarctica - Metagenome Filla E10 #628 | ecosystem: Environmental > Aquatic > Non-marine Saline and Alkaline > Saline | place... | reverse complement strand
GGGCTTCGATTAATCCGTCTTTGAGCAACTGGCTCACCAACACTCCGGCACCGTGGTAGCGCAATCCACCTGCGTGAATTTTTGCTGGAATGAAATCGTGACCGAGTGTGTACATCGGCAAGAGCGGTGTCATCCCGATGGCGTCTCCAAAGTCGTACTGAAATTTTCCTTTAGTCAGCTTCGGACAACTCGATGGCTCAACCGCCAGGCAGCGGATATTTTTGCCTTCAGTCATGTTTTGCTTCAAAAAAGGAAAAGCGAGTCCGGCAAAGTTGCTTCCTCCGCCAAAAGGTGCGATCACGACATCCGGCTCGTCTCCCGCCATTTCCATTTGTTTGATGGCCTCCTGGCCAATGATGGTTTGGTGGAGTAAAACGTGGTTGAGCACCGAACCGAGAGCGTATTTTGTTCCTTCATCGCCAGCGGCAACTTCAATCGCTTCACTGATGGCTATTCCCAAACTGCCCGGTGAATCGGGATCTTGCGCCAAGATCTTTTTTCCGGCTTCTGTCCGGTTGCTCGGTGATGGGTAGACGTTGGCTCCGTAGGTGTGCATCATCATGGCACGATAGGGTTTTTGGTCGTAGCTAAGCCTTACCATGTAAACTTCCAGGTCGATGTCGAATTTTTGACAGGCAAAGCTAAGAGCCGAGCCCCACTGACCTGCACCTGTTTCGGTGGTGATTCGCTTCACGCCTTCTTTGGCGTTGTAGTAGGCCTGGGCAATGGCCGTGTTGGGTTTGTGCGAACCGCTCGGACTACCGCCTTCATACTTGTAGTAGATTTTGGCCGTGGTGTCAAGGGCTTTCTCAAGCGCCCTTGCACGAACCAATGGTGCGGGCCTGTAGAGTTTGTAGATGTCCTGCACTTCATCGGGAATTTCGATAAATCGCTCTGAGCTGATCTCCTGCTCAATGAGTCCTTTGGGAAAAAGAGCTTCGAGATTGGAGGGATCCATCGGCTCGCGGGTTTGTGGATTTAGCGGAGGCAACGGCTTGTTGGGCATATCCGCAGCGATGTTGTAGTAATGCGTTGGCATTTCCTCCTCGGGGAGAATAAACTTTGTTCTTTGTGACATTTTAATTGGTTTTAAAAAGTAAAAAATAGGACATAAAAAAAGGCGAGTTACACCTTGTAACTCGCCTTTCCGTTTATTTGAAAAAAATTTCTTTCTCTAGGAATATGCACAATCAGGTGTCTCTCTCATTAATGAAAGATGCCACCACCAAAAGTTATTTTGTGTTTGTGCGTTTTGCATTTCACAAATTTGAGAAAAAAATGAATAGGGTTGGGAAAATGACTTCAAAAAGTTGAAACGCATTTTGGAAATTGCGATTCTCAGCTAAGGAAATGGCCTACCACTCGATTTTTTCTAGCCTTGCTCTTTGTGTAGAATTCATCAAAAGGCGGTTTTCCGAGATTTAACAAATAGAAGAAAATGGCACCGAACCACTCAACAGCGTGACGGCTTGCAATTGCACTAACCATGAGCTCTTCATCGAAGTTTTCGTCCTTTGATTTTGAATTATGTTTCTTCTATTCCTCATTGTTCACAAGTGGTCAATTTAGCAAGTATTAGAAAGTTTCCAGGCCATCTGTTAGGTATACTGACTGTTTAATCGTAATATTGCAATGTAATAAATACACACATGGGAGTTACAAGAACAGACCTCTTTACAGCAGAACAAAACAAAATTGCCGACCTGGCAAAAGCGTGCGCACATCCCGCCAGAGTGGCCATTTTGCAATACTTGCTCAAAGCCAACCAGTGCATCAACAGCCATTTGGTAGAAGAGCTCGGACTGGCACAAGCCACCATCTCGCAGCACTTGCGCGCTTTGAAAGATGCCGGACTGATTCAGGGAACCGTGGAAGGCACTTCGGTGTGCTACTGCATCCACCCGGAAAACTGGACAAATGCGCGGGAAGTATTGAATGAACTGTTTAGAATCGAAGGACCGGATCAGATTTGTTGTTGAAGGATTGCCAGGACGATCCTGGCTTTTAATAATAAAAAAGGTAAAGATCGCGAGATGCTGAGGTACTGAAACAAGTTCAGTAAGGCTTTCAGCATGACTTTGCTTGATGACAGAGATATTTTTTTTTGCACAAACCATCGCTTTATTGCGATTTAATAACACATAAAACCACAAAATCATGGAAACATCAGAAAATCTCAAAGAGGTAGTTAGAAAAAAATACACGGAAATAGCCCTTCAGGACAAAGACACCAACCAGTCATCGTGCTGCGGTGCGGGCGGTTGTTCCACTGAAGTTTACAACATCATGACGGACGACTACAGCACCGTGGAAGGCTACAGCGCTGAAGGCGACCTCGGACTCGGCTGCGGACTTCCCACACAGTTTGCCAAAATCAAAAAGAGCGACTACGTGATCGACCTCGGATCTGGAGCGGGCAACGACTGCTTTGTGGCGCGTCACGAAACCGGTCCCGAAGGAAAAGTGTTGGGAATTGATTTCACCGAAAAGATGATTGAAAAGGCGCGAGCCAATGCCGACAAACTCGGCTTCTACAACGTGGAGTTTCGCCAGGGCGACATCGAAGAAATGCCCGTTGCCGAAAATACGGCTGACGTGATCGTGAGCAACTGCGTGCTCAACCTCGTTCCCAATAAAAAGGAAGTTTTTAACGAAATGTACCGCGTGCTCAAAACTGGTGGTCACTTCAGCATTTCGGATATCGTGCTGGTTGGCGAGCTGCCGGAAAAATTGCGCACCGATGCAGAAATGTATGCTGGCTGCGTTTCGGGAGCCATCCAAAAAGATGAGTACCTCAACCTCATCAAAGAAGCGGGATTCACCAACCTGACCATCCAAAAGGAAAAGGCCATCGACATCCCCAACGACATCTTGTCGAGGTACCTCGAAGAAAAAGAAATCAGCGATTTTAAATCCGGGAAGACGGGAATTTTCAGTATTTCAGTTTATGCGGAAAAACAAAAATCGAACTGCGAACCGGGTGGCGGATGCTGCTAATAAATCAGATGGTTTATTGATTCACTTCCCGTTGATATTTGACCAATAGTTATGCTTGTACTTTTTATCCTTTTTTCCTTGATGAAAAAAGAAAGAAACCGCGTGCAGCCTTAGCTTTAGCGGTGGCGCAAAAATCAAGGCTGTGACCTCTTATCAAAATTTTGCTTCATCAAACCTAAGTTCGGCCGGGTGATCCTTCGGCTTCCCGGTCTCACTAAGGATTGATCTCGAAAAATTTTTGCACGAGCTCAAGGCCGATCCTTGCAAAGCGCAGTCAGCTTTATTGCAGTAAAAGGCTGATAGGAAACTAGATCATTGATCCGCTAAACCAAATAGAATGAAAACACTTTCTCTCTTTCCAAAACTGGAAGCGTTTTTTGAAAGAATAAAAGCGGAAAAATCAGCTGAGCAGCATCGGACAGACCGAGAAAAGATCGCCAGCTACATCGCCTCCGAGATGAGCGCAGGCCGACAAGCTCAGTTGATTTTCATCTGCACACACAATTCGCGCAGAAGCCAGCTCGCAGAGTTTTGGGCTTCTGCGCTTGCTTTTCGGCTGGACCTGCCGCTGGCCGCCTTTTCCGGGGGAACGAGTGTGACAGCACTTTATCCCGAAGTGGCCGGAAGCTTGAAGCGAAGTGGCGTGACTGTGAAAAATGATTTGGGAGAAAATCCGCTTTTCAAACTGTCCTTTGCCGAAGGAGAAGAACCACCGGAGCAGTTTTCGAAGACATTTGACGACAAGCGAAATCCCCAAAAACATTTTGCCGCTGTGATGCTCTGCAGCGATGCCGAACAAAACTGCCCCTTTGTGCCGGGAGCGGATGCGCGCTTCTCACTTCCCTTTGAGGACCCAAAAGTTTCGGATGGCACTTATTTCCAACAACAGACTTACGACAACACATCTCTCGGCATAGCCGCAGAAATATACGACATCCTAAAATCAGCAAAAACAAAACTCAAAAATGGCTGAAAAAGAAGAAGACAGAAAAATTGGATTTTTTGAAAGATACCTGACCCTTTGGGTAATCCTGTGCATTGGAGCTGGGCTGCTCATCGGATTTGTGGCTGGCGAAGACATCGAAGTAATTTCGGGGCTGGAACTCTACCACGTGAATATTCCGGTGGCCATTTTAATCTGGATGATGATCTACCCGATGATGCTGCAAATCGACTTCGCTTCGCTGGTGAAAGCTGGCAAAAATGTGAAAGGCCTCAGCCTCACCGTTGTGGTCAACTGGCTCATCAAACCGTTCACGATGGCGCTCTTTGCCTTGGTGTTTTTCGACCACCTCTACTCCGCCTGGCTCAGTCCGGCAGAGGCCGACCAGTACATTGCCGGGGCCATTTTGCTCGGAGCCGCGCCCTGCACCGCCATGGTTTTTGTGTGGTCCTATCTTTCTTCGGGAGACCCCAACTACACGCTCGTGCAGGTTTCTGTAAACGACTTGATTTTGCTCATAGCTTTTGTGCCGCTCGTTCAGCTCCTTCTGGGCATCACGGATTTTCAAATTCCCTACAACGTGTTGATCACTTCAGTTTTGACTTTTGTGGTGATACCTCTTGTGGCCGGATTTCTCACTCAAAAATGGCTTGTTTTAAAACGTGGCAAAGTCTGGTTTACAGAAAAATTCCTGCCACGACTCAAGCCGTTTTCCATCTTTGCGCTTTTGGCAACGCTGATTTTACTTTTCGCTTTTCAGGGCGAACAAGTCATCGACAAGCCTTTTCACATTTTGCTGATCGCCATTCCGCTAACCATTCAAACCTACTTCATCTTTTTCATTGCCTGGTTTGCGGGGAAAAAGCTCAAACTCCCCTACCAGATTTGCGCACCGGCAAGTATGATTGGTGCCAGCAACTTTTTTGAGTTGGCCGTGGCCGTTGCGATTGCGGTTTTCGGATTGAACTCGGGAGCTGCTCTGGCCACTGTTGTCGGTGTTTTGATCGAAGTTCCGATAATGCTTTCGCTTGTGCAGGTTGCGAAGCGGTGGAAATATTAGTCAATTACGAATTACGAATTACGCGTGTCCACCGAAGTAGAACGAAGGTGGGTGTGTCCACCGCAGCTTTAGCGTAGGTGGGAATGCTTGCAGCTGTGGGGTCAAATGTCAATTGTGAAACTTGTGCTGAACTTGTTTCGGTATGTTAAAACCCCATAGCTGCGCGCTTTGCGCTTCTCTTTGCGGCTTGGCGACCTTGCGGGAAATTTACCGTAGCTGCAAGTTGTGGCTTTACAACAGCGGGAATTTGAAAACATTAAGAGCACATAAAGTGGTGAAGGTTCACTAAGACCCGCTTAAAAACCCTTAATGAAAACTCTTTATGCCTTCATGTTTAAGTTTACCGTAGCTGCAAGCTCTGTGCGCTCTGCGAGAAACGTCCCGCCACTGAGTAGTTTTTGGTGGCCTATGTGTTTTCGGCAGTAGTGTTGTAAAGTAAAAAACAATCCTAAAAATCAATTGACTCATCCCAAATTTATAATCGCTTCATCGATGGATGAATCGCCTTCCAAAATCTCGAAAGTTTGATTTTTGGCTCCGTTGTTTGAAAGTGCATGAATCATTACTTCTGCAACATCCTCTCTCGAGATTTCGCCTTGTTTGTTGAGATGCGGAGCAGCCTGGATTTTTCCTTTTCCATCATTTTTAGTCAAGGCTCCCGGGCGGACGATGGTGTAATCGAGTCCGGATTTTTTCAGATGCTCATCGGCTTCATGCTTGGCTACGAGGTAGTCGTGAAAGGCACCTTCTTTGACGATTTGTGGATCATGAGCGCCCATCGAACTGAGCATCACATATTTTTCAATGCCGTGTTCTTTTGATTTGTCGATAGATTTGATCGCACCATCGCGGTCCACTGCATAGGTTTTATCGGTGCCCGTGGAAGATCCCGACCCGGCAGCGAAAATCACATGGTCGGCAGATTTCACCGCATCGTCAATATCGCCTTCCAAATCTCCCTGGACAGACTGCACGCCAAGGTCATCAAACTTTGACTTTTGTTCTTCGTTCCGAATCATGGCGATTGGCTCAAATTCAGAACTCCCTTTAAGTTTCTTAGCGATGTGTGTACCGGTGGAGCCATTTGCTCCAATTACTAATACTTTTTTCATTTTTCAGTTTTTCGTTTTGACTTACTGCTCCAACAAGTCAGAATCGATTCCGTTCGAACAGATTTTTATCTCAGGTGAATCGTATTTTTGTCGATATGCTAAACAAAGAGGAAAAGCGAGAACTACGCACTGCCTTTTGGGGCAACCTGGCCAAGAGAATGGATGAGAAGAGTTCGGCCAGCGGACGAAAAGTAAATTGGCTCAACTACCCCACGGGTATTAGAGAACTCTTCGTGCGAATGGAATTTGACGAGAATGGAGCCCGGTTTTGTATCGACATGCAACAGAGGGACCTGGGAGTGAGAGAATTAATCTACGAGCAATTTGAAGAGTTTGCCAAAATGCTTGGCACATCACTGGGCGAAGAACTCCACTGGAAAAAGGAACACATCCTGGCCGACTCAAAATTCGAGTCTAGCAGAATCTACACAGAAAGTCCCGATCTAAAATTCATAAACAAGGTAGACTGGCCCGAAGCATGGGATTTCCTACAAGCTCAACTCATCGGCTTTGATGAATTCTGGGACACTAGTAGGGACGTATTTATTGGCCTGGTAAAATAAAAGTCATGGAAGAAAATCAGCTCATCATCAAAAACATGGTTTGTGATCGCTGTATTTCTGCCGTGCATAGAATCTTCGATGAACTTAAAATAGAGTTGAAATCCGCAAAACTCGGAGAAGTTCTTACTGAAAGTGAACTTACCACAGAGCAGCGAAAACAATTGAATGATGCTCTTGCGGAGTCGGGTTTTGAATTGCTGGAAAGTAGACAGTCAAAAATCGTCAGTCAGATTAAAGCACTCATTATCGAGAAAGTACATCGCGGAGTGGATGAATCTGATTTTTCTTTGGCAACAATGCTCACCAGCAGATTGCCACATTCTTATAGTTTCATGAGCCAGCTTTTTTCTGAAGTGGAGGGTATTACAATAGAAAAATACCTGATCGAACAGCGCATAGAACGAGTGAAAGAACTGCTTTTCTACGATGAGAAGTCTCTAAGTGAAATCGCCTGGGACATGGGCTACAGCAGCGTGCAACACCTCTCATCGCAGTTTAAGAAAGTCACCGGAATGACTCCCACAGCGTTCAAGAAAAATCGACCTGGATCTCGTAAAAACCTCGATAAGATCTGATTCTTTCCTTACCCTAAAGCCACATCTGAGTTCTTCAAAATTTCAATTTGAACAGCCAACCGTTGAGAAAAGCCTTCTACGAAGAAACGAGCGGCTTCTCAAAGTGCGATATTTACGTGTTCACCAATTGTCAAAACATGGATAACTCAGAGAAACTATATCAGGAACGTAAAAAAATCCTCAAAGAATTTTTTGAAACGAAAGCCCGTCTTGAAGAAGTGACCCTCGAAAACAACAGCCTGAAATCGCAGAACGAACTGCTCGAAGATAGGCTGGCAGAGCGCGAGGAAGAGATGCAGAATCTCTTTTCTTTTATTCACACTGGTGCCTGATTTCAGTAGATTCAATTCCCGTCCTCATTTAGGAATGTAATACTGTACATTTTATTCTGACTCAAAGTGTTGTCGCCAATCGGTTTTTTAGTGATATTGGGAGCTTAAACCTAAAATCATGAGAAACCTTTACTCTAATTTGCTTGCACTAGTTGTGCTAGCCTCTACCACTTTTTGCTATGCCGGAAACCCACAAGGCAGCGTTGATCCCAACGAGATCACCTTTGTGAAGCCAGGTGAAGACCAAATGACCCCACATTATCAGGCCCAGCTGAGGCAGTTGCCCAGGTGGCAAAACTTCCTCAATGAAAGTGGCAATTGGTATGTCCATTTTGACGAGAACAGCCAACAGCCTCACCGTGCATTTGGGGAGCCCATTGCAGTTAGCGGAACAACACCAGAGCAGCAGGCGCAAAACTTCATCGAAAGCAATCTGGAAGACTTTAATTTGCCCATTGACGAGTTGGTAGTTTCTTCGACTTCAACCTCAAAAAAGCACCACTGGGTAAACTTTAGTCAGTTTCACAATGGATATGAAATTTTTGCCGGTAGGCTGACAGTAAAACTGACTCACACAGGTGAAGTCATTCTTTTTGGCCTCGACATTCACAACAATATTTCTACCGACCCTGCAATCGTAGGTATTGCACAAGCCGAGGCCTTGGCAGCAGCCGGACTCACTAACACTGTAGTTTCAATTGAAGCAAACGGACCGCAGCAAATTTTGCCAGTACCAAACAATAGTTCGTACGAATTTCACATCGTTCACGATATCATGGTGAAAACTGTGAATGAAAATGGCATTCCCGCCAACTATCGAACATTTGTTGATGCTGCCTCAGGCGAAGTGCTCTACAGACAAAACACAGTTCACCATCATTCCGAAGAATGTGCCGAAAAGCATGGACATGAGGATGACCATCCAGAATCTGAAAACGCGATGGCGGCAGATGCTGATGTGGACGTAGTGGCAACAATTTACCTGGAAAACCCCTACAGCGGAACTGAAGAAGTTTCGCTGGGAGACCTTTCTGTTTTTCTAGGAGCTCAGGAATTGTTTACTGAAGCTGAAGGTGGAGTTTCTCTCAGCGCAAGTTCAGGAAACATCACTGTTCCGCTTTCTGGAAGGTGGAGCGTTTTGAGTAACAATGGAGTAACTCCAGAACTTACTTACAGTTTGGAGGATGGTGCCAATGAAGTTTCATTTGACAGCGATGCCGACATCGAAGAGTTGACGGCTTACTACCACACCAATGTTGTACACAATTTCATGAAAAGCGTGCTACCAGATTTCACAGCACTTGATTTTGCCCTACCAACAAACGTAGAAGTTGCAGGAGAATGCAATGCCTTTTTTGATGGAGCTTCAATAAACTTTTACACTGCTGGAGGCGGCTGCAACGCCACTTCACTCTTGAGCGATGTAGTTTATCACGAATACGGACACGGGATTAACGGATACTTTTACAACGACAATGGATGGGGCTTTAATAATGGCGCCATGAACGAAGGTTATGCCGATTTCTGGGGAATGGCCATAACCCAATCACCTCTACTTGGTGTGGGCTTCTATGACAACAGTCAAAATCCCCTCAGACGCTACGACATAAACCCCAAAGTTTACCCAGTCGACCTTATCGGCCAGGTGCACAACGATGGCGAAATTATTTGCGGAGCGTGGTGGGACAGTCACGTTCTGATGGGTGAAGACTGGGATCTGACCCTTGACCTATGGGTTGAAGCTTACAACGGCTTTCAGGCGGTACTTCCAAACGGATTGGAAGGAACAGCTTACACGGACGTGCTCATCGATGTGCTTCAAGCCGATGATGACGACAACGACATTTCAAACGGAACGCCCAATGGTGATGCAATTCTCGAAGGATTTGCTATCCACGGAATAACACTTTTGAGCAACGTTGACCTCTTTCACGAACAAGTGCTGACATCAGACACTGAGGAGGAAATAGAGATTTTGGCTGAGCTTGACTCCGACTTTGATTTCGAAATGTTCCTACAGGAAGTGACACTTCATTACCGTACGGATACCGAAACAGAATATTCCACTCTACCCATGAGCGAAGTCGGAGAAACTTCAGTTTTCACCGCATCAATTCCTGCTCAGGAAGAAGGAACTTTGATTGAGTACTACTTACAAACTGAGGATGTTTACGGTAATCAATCCAACGCCACGCCAATCGGAGTCACTCTAAATGACCCTACTCTCCCCTACTACACGCTAGTTGGATTTGGAGTAATCGGAGCGCATGACAGCGATTTTAGCGATGACTTCGGTATTTGGGAAACAGGCACCTTCGAGGACAACGCAACTACAGGCGAGTGGGAAGAGATCTTCCCTATTGGTTCTTTTTCGGAAAATAATATTGCAGTAGCTCCAGGTAACCAATTCACTGAAGATGGAACTTATTGCTTTGTGACAGAAAATGCATCCAGCACATTTGATGCTTTAGGTTCTGCTGATGTGGATGGTGGAAAAACAACTTTGAGAACACCACTGATCGACCTTAGCATATACGAAAAACCGGCAATCAGCTACTGGCGTTGGTACACAAACAGCCCTCCCGGTGGTGCGAATCCAGGTCAGGACTGGTGGGAAGTACGCATCTCCGATGATGGTGGAAACACCTGGACACACGTAGAAGAAACACGAACTTCAGATGCGGAGTGGAGACAAAACGCATTTGTTGTGAGCGATTACATTGACCTCACTAATGAAGTGATGATGGAGTTTGTCGCTTCCGACAGTCTTTTCCCAAACATGGAACTCGAAGGAGGTAGCCTGGTAGAAGCTGCGGTAGACGATTTTTATCTCTACGAAAAACAGTCAAACATCAGCGTTCAGGAGCAAAGCTCTGACTTTGGAATGATCGCTTATCCTAACCCGGCAAGCGACCGTGTTTTTGTAAACCTAAACTCGAGAAAGGCTAGCGAAGGTGAGTTGATTATGGTCAACCTACTGGGAGCTCAAGTCTACTCGAAGAGCATTCAGACGCAAGTCGGAAGTAGCCTCTTTGAAATACCGGTTGACAATCTTTCACCGGGCGTATATCTGATAAAAGTGAGAACTACAGATGGAGTTAAAACGAGAAAGTTGACCATCGAGTAGATCTCAAAAAAATTCTATTCCCGACCAATAATAATAAAGCGGGTCTTGCCATGGCAAGACCCGCTTTTAATTTTTTAACTAGTACCGGACTTCCTACCCAGCGCTTTCAGTTGGCATCTCGCGGTCAACCTTTTTAAACAGTCCCTGAAGCACTTTTCCAGGTCCTACCTCAACCACACGAGAAGCTCCATCGGCAATCATTTTTTCCATGGTCTGCGTCCATCTCACCGGTGCTGTCAGCTGATCGATAAGATTTTTCTTAATCTCATCAGGATTCGTCACTCCCATTGCAGTAACATTCTGATAAATGGGACACTTCGGGTGGTGAAATTCAGTTTCATTGATTGCTTTCTCAAGCTCGGCACGTGCAGGTTCCATAAGTGGTGAATGAAATGCGCCCCCAACAGGAAGTTTCAGCGCACGTTTAGCTCCGGCTTCTTTCAGCTTTTCACAAGCCTCATCTATTGCTTCTACTGATCCCGAGATCACTAGCTGCCCCGGACAGTTATAATTAGCCGGTACAACCACTCCATCAACAGCCGCACAAATTTTTTCTACTACCATATCATCAAGACCAAGAATAGCTGCCATTGTTGATGGCTCAGCCTTGCATGCCTTTTGCATCGCCTCAGCACGTTGGGCTACCAGCTTTAGTGCATCGTCAAAATAGAGTGCCTCATTTGCTACCAAAGCAGAAAACTCTCCAAGAGAGTGACCGGCAACCATATCCGGCCTAAAACCATCACCAAGAGTGCGAGCCAGAATTACAGAATGCAGAAAAATTGCTGGCTGGGTAACATTCGTCTGTTTGAGCTCTTCATCAGTACCTTCAAACATGACATCAGTAATTCTGAATCCCAGAATTTCATTGGCTTTTTCAAATAAATGCTTGGCTGATTCATTCGAATCATAAAGTTCTTTGGCCATACCTGGAAATTGCGATCCCTGACCTGGAAAAACATATGCGATCATCTTTCAGTAATTTTGATTTGCTACACGAAGGTAAAAACATTGAACTCTACCTACCCGACTTTCGTATAAAAAGTGCCTTCTAGTTCTTCTGAACTCTTATATTTACTGCCGAGTTTAGCATTACAGTTTTTTGAATTACTACTTAACACATTTGTAACTAATGAATTCTAATTTCACGATGATTCCTGATCTATCATTTCAGGATATCTTTCCCAATGAAGCCAAATTGACATTTTTCACCAATAATGAAACCTGCCGGGTGCAGGTAAAGGCGGGTAATCTTCTTTTTATTATTATGCCCAATGGGTCACAACTTGCCTTTAGCGTAGAAAATGTAAAGCACAGGGATAATTACGCAGAGCTTCAATTCACCATACGCAGAGAAAGTGATTATCAGGAGTGGCCCGAAACAGCTACTATGACACTTACGAAAACTGAAGACCTAATCTTTGAAGGCCTAATCGTTGGCGAGGGAATGAACGAAAAAATTAGGTTCGATACCCAACCTTAAAGATTGAGAGTCAAATCTGAATAATTGAAAATCTTCTTAAAACTTGTATGACAATCCGACTGCGAGTGTTTCCTTGAACTGCAGACCGGGACCGTATTCAGCTGCTTGCTCTACGTCTCCGTTTTCATCTAATACTGCAGGATTTTTCTTCAGAATTATGTCGTCATCGTAAATCATCTGCGTTGTGATATTTACCGAGATAAAGTCATTTACCTTCATGGCAATGAGGTTTTCCCATGTAATATCGATGTTTTCGGGGTTCTTCAAATAGTTGGAGAATAGATCGAGCTTGGTTTGCCAGGTGACATTTTCAACAACTTCTGTTGTGTAGGCAATTTTCACATAGCCCCCTATTTCGTAACGGATATTATCACCCTCTTCAACGCCAAAATTTGTGGCAAGGCTATCGTCCAGAACAATTGTCGTTTTCATTGTAGCAGGAGAAACCAGTACAGAAAATTTATCGTTGGGTTTAAAATCCAAACCGATAGAAAGCAATGAATATGCAGGGGCAAGAAAGTCGGAGATCTTCACTTCCTCATTGACTATTCCGTTTTCCACTTCATATCCAGGTGCGAACTGCGTTCTAAAATTCAACATTCCTGTCAAGTACCAATTCTTCTTCACTTCTCTTCCATACTTTGAAGAAAACTCGATGCGGTCGTCTGTTTTTAAAACCTGGTCGAACTCACCCTGACTCAAAATCCCGTATGCCAGGTCCAGGGAGTTGTCCCAGGCATGGCCATTTTGTTTGTAATTAGCAAACAGGCTAGTGAGGCCAGTTACGGAAATGGCATTTTGACCACCGGCAGCCCAATTCTGAAGATAAGTCTGGCTCAGGTTTAAGCTGAGTGTACCTCCAAAGCGCCAATTGCCAATTTTTGTGGTATCAGCCTCATTTTGAAGTAGAGCAGCTGAAGATTCATTTTCTTCTGTTTTGTCTGACAGATCGATTTCAGTCTCCTGTGAAAAACCAAGAGCTGTATATGTCAAAAATGCGAGAGAGAGTAGCGTTCGTTTCATTTCTCGAGTTGTAAAAAATTTCGGGCAAAAGTACAATTTATTAATTTTCATTGTTGCAATCTTAGAGGGAGTTCAACCAGATTTCACGTTCAGCAAAACTTCATTAGTCGTTGTTTTTCCTCCAATTTTCAAAAAGCTTCTTCCGGTCCTTTATCAGAATGTACTTTATGGAAAACACCGTCTGGAAGTCCCACCAATTGGCGTGGTTTCCGCCAGTGTGAAATGCCGGATTCACATCAAAACTGATGACTACCGGGGCAATCATAATTTTATATTCAATTCCCATCAACAAATCAAATCCATCGTATCGCCCATATTCTTTGAGAATGCCTGTATGAGCGCCAATGCCTGGATAAAAGTTTAACCTTCTCCCTAACAGTTTGATGTGGTATCGTGCAATTGCCGTGGCGCGGATTTCATTTTCACGGGCATCAAAAGCTGTCTGGGCTGTAAACTGTTTGTAGATCTTTTGGTCGAAGCTAATTCCAAACTGTGACTCGTCAATTCTTACTCCGAGATTGGTTTTGTATAGCTGTGCACTAGACTCTTTTCCACAAAGGAAAAGAACAACAACCAGAAAAAAGAACTTGAATAATTTCTTCATGCCTTTCAAAACTCGATTTTTCGAAGTTTATGATTTGTGAGCGATTTGACGTTTTCTAAAAAGGTAGATGTAGACCAAACCAAAAACGCTGAGAGCCGCTGCCAACCAGAAAGTATAGGGTATCATCTCAACTTCTCCCGCGTACATTGCTCCTGAAATGAAAGAGCCGCTACCAATTCCAATCTCAAGGGCGAGGAGCATTGTCGCCAGCGCCATTCCAATTTTCCCAGGTGAAGACAGATCAGCCGTCCAGGCAAAAATCGAAGGTTTATTGATGCCGATTGAAAGTCCGTAGATGAGTCCTCCCAGGAGAACTGTAAACTGCGAGTTGGCAAATCCGATGGTGGTCACACCGATAATGAGTAGAATAAAACCCACCAGAATGGATCGCTCTCTCCCCCATCGATCGGCTCTGCGACCGGCAAAAATCCGCATCGCAATCGAGCTCAGAATAAAGCTGAAATTGAAAAACCCTTTGTATTGAAACCCAAGTGAATCGACCCACATCGGGCTCATGGTTATCACAACCCCAAAAGCAAATGAATCGGCTAGTGTAACGTAGAAAGCAGGCATAGCTCCAAAATCGAGGATTTGACCTTTAAAGACGTTGAAGTGTGACCATTTTATTGGCTCGCGATTTTCGAGAGTTTCGGGCAACAGACTAGACATGATGAAAGCTACCACTCCCAGAACTGAAGAAGTTATAAACATCGCGTCAAATGAAACCTCCTCTTTGAGCACGCTTCCCAGTGCCGGTCCTGCAGCCATCCCTAAACTACCTGCAACACCCAGATACCCCATGGCCTCTGCTCTTCGATGAGTTGGCATCAGGTCGGTCATCAAAGCAGAAGTTCCGATTGGGCGAAAACCTGTCGCCAACCCGTGCAAAAGTCGAAGTGCCAGAAAAGAAAAGATGGTGGTTGTGAAAATGTAGATCCCCCCGCAAATTGCAGTTACTGCCGTTCCGAAGAGCACGATTTTGATGCGCCCAACT
>Ga0136604_1000795_pt1 | contig 14879 bp, 14 predicted proteins | sample AntRauFillE10628_FD_104928 | JGI IMG/M metagenome (GOLD analysis project Ga0136604, IMG submission 104928) | Saline lake microbial communities from Rauer Islands, Antarctica - Metagenome Filla E10 #628 | ecosystem: Environmental > Aquatic > Non-marine Saline and Alkaline > Saline | place... | reverse complement strand
GGGCGAACCGCTGGCCGCGTAATTCGGCGTGAGTTTGCCTGAAGTTATGGGCCGGATAAAGATCCGCACCCCGCTCGCATCCTTTATTGCATAGTCAAAATTAACGGATACCTTTTGATTCAGTTTGAGGCTGGAAGGCGAAACAGGAGAGATGTCCGTTATTGATATCGATTGTGCTACTGCAAGCCCCTGAAATACTAAAAGCAAGATGCCTATGATGGCTAAATAGATGAGTTTTTTCATGATGTCCCTCTTATTATATATTTAATACATAGTGATTTTTGTTTATTTCTTTCATCAGTTATGATTATAGTTTTATTAATTCTCCCTCTCCACAAATCCACCATGCACCCAGCCGCGAACCTTCGTCTCCACCTGCAGCCAGCCGTTGGATTCCCCGATTATGTTTACCTTGTTATTTCTGGTCAGCGGATTGGCAATGGTAGGGTTGCTTGCCGAGGGGCCAGAGCGAATATTGAGCATGGAAGCGGTGACGGTAGCCGGATTTTGATAGGCCTCGGTTTGTAGCTCAAGCTCTTCTTGCTGCGTGCCACTGCGGTCGCCGAAAAACAGGCGGTTGCGCAATTTATCGAGCGGGAAGGTGGGACCGGGATCAATTTTTCGGCCGGGAGAAATTTCTTCGTGGCCCAAAATATGCTTGATGTTATATTTTTCAATTAAATCGGAACACAGTTCATATACCGCAGAAATCTGCTCCTCACTGTAGCGGTGCCAAAAGGTGGGGAGTTCTTCATTTCTGTGAATGGCTTCGATCACCTCATCCTCCGGGTAGCTTTTCCCGAACCATGCCACGTATTTATCGCCGCTTTTTATCAGCCTGCCGGCATTTACAATTTCAATGCCGATAGCATACTTGTTGAAGCCGATACGGTCGCCATAAGCGCTGCGCCCGGCGTGCCAGGCAATGGTATTAAAAGGCACAAGCTGGGTGATGGCGCCATTGCGTGCCACCACGATGTGCGCGGAAGCGCTAATATCCGATACGGTAAAGGTATTGATGGCCGACTCCGCAGAACCGCCTGCCGTATAATGAATGATGATGGTATCAGGTAATCCCTCCGCAAAGGTCCCGCTGCTTTTGGTTGATTTTACAAAATCAAATTCGTCGGGGTCAAGGCGGTGTCTTGATATTTTCATAAGTAGGGTTAATTGGTTTCGGTATTAGAGCCTAATTGTTTGGTAACATCCAAAATAAGGCTGGCTGTCAATCTCGATTGTTCCACAATACCCTGCAGGTAGCCCTCTTGGTTAATAACCGGAAGTATATCTAAGGCTTTTGCTTCCATGGCACTTAAAGCAGCACTCTTATTAGTGTTTTGCATCAGGGCATCTTCAGATGGAATAAAACCCGGGAGATCGAAAAGTGGGTCTTTGTTATTACGATTGAGCCAATTGGCAAAATCTTGTGTCGAAAAACCACTATCCACATTCTCAAAATAGGAAAGCAAAGATCCGGCATCATACATTCCAAAAAAGGTACCATCCTCATTTTTGACAATGATATACTTCAGTAGAGATTGCTTGTTAAGAGCATCAAAATAGCGTTGAATAGCCGGGCCGTAATATCCGCCGTGGCCGAGCCGGAATTCGAGTGCTTCCGTTTTATTTTGGATGAGCCTTGGAATCTGTGAAACAGCCCCTTTACTGGCTGATTCTAAATTTCTGACCGGAATTCCCTCAAGTGGACTCACCTGCATAAGAATTTCTTTATTGGATGCTTCCACCAAAGCTGCTTTAACCTTTAGATCACCAAACTCGAATGATTCTATTTTGCCAGATACCAATAGTATTAATACAATAGGCAACAAGCCCAGCACCATGTCCGAATTTTTAACTTCATACTTATTGCCGGTTTTAGACCTTATAAAGACTAACAAGCCTATGACAGCAACAAATACCCCCAGAGAAATATAAATGATACTATCCATGAAAAACCTCATTTTAATTATTATATAGAGGCCTTTGAAGAACCCGTCGGACGGCTGAATTTGCCGTCCGGCGGATAGCTTGAGACTTCATTAACCCATCCGACCGCAAACCCAGCGTTCGGATGGGCAGGTATTTCAAAGCCTTCTATATAATGAGTTGATACAAGCTTTACCCATTTTCAGGTATGACTTTGATACATTTGAGAACTTTCCCCAACCAGCGTCAGGGCCTATTACCATTTTTCTTTTTGGTAATTTTCAATGCTGTCGGCCTGTAATTTTCCTTCAACCTTCCAAACCTCATAGTTTTTCAGATCCAACTTGTTCTGAGCCTCCAGTTTCCAAAGTTGACTTGTAGTAAGAATGGTAAGAAATATGATAAAGTATATGGCGGTAGCTCCCGAGAAGTTAACCTGTAATCCTTTAAAAGGCCCTGATACGAAAGACTCGGAGGGAAGAAATTTGAATAAAATATAAGCAGGAATTAACGGCAGTAAGGTTATTAGAACCACTAATAATACTTTTTGTAAAAACACATTATTTGTTAATTCCGAGAGCATGATGCTGAATTTTATTGCCGGTTGATACTATGCCCGCTTAGTTAAAATGGAGCTTTTACAAAGCTAATTTCAGAAATTTAAGGCAGTTCTCCTACTATAACTGTCTCTGTTTTAGATTCTAAATTTCGTTCTTTTACAGATTTAAATTGCACTTTCAATATTGAAGGGATTAATTTCTCGGATCTCTTGCATTTCGATAAATATTCAAAGAATAATGGTTAAACACAGTACCTAATTTTACTACCTAATTTTTCTGAATAAATAAATATCTAAACTCTTATTTCTTTAAATGTGAAATACACGTAAGTGTAAATCATGGAGTAAGTTACAGCTTTTTTCTTGTAAATAATGTGACGCCCGCCCCGCCCAAATTTATAGTTCAGCCATCCGGTTCAGATCTCTTTTGAGCCACGTGACCTTTGTTCATACGCTTATTATATGTAGAATTAAAGAGTGACAACATGCACCTTAGTATTTAATCGATGCCACTATATCAACGAGGAACAACCGGATCAGAGGTAAAGCGCATACAGCGCCGGCTTCTGGAAGACGGACACTACCGCGGACCGCTTGACGGTATTTACGGCGGCGGCACGGAAAGCGCTGTCAAAGCTTTTCAACGCGCCGAAGATCTGGAGATGGACGGCATCGTGGGCCCTGAAGTGTGGGAGCATTTATTTGAGGAGGAAGATATCCCGGAGCCCGAAATCCTTAACGAATCGCTCTCGTATCGATGCCTCGCACTCACCGGATCATTTGAAACCGGCACGGCGGCGCCCGATTGTTTCGCGGGAGTGTCGGGTGATTTTGATAATCAGGGCATCAGTTTCGGGGTGTTGCAATGGAATTTTGGTCAGGGCAGCCTGCAGCCGCTGCTTGAAAAGATGGACCGGCAACATCCCGAGGTCGTGCAGGATATTTTTGTCGAGCGCTGTTCTGAGTTAAGGGCTGTGATCGATTCAACTAAAAGTGAACAGATGGAATGGGGGCGGTCGGTGCAGGATCGCAACCGTTTTGAATTACGCGAACCCTGGAACGGACTATTTAAGAGTCTGGGCAGGCGGAAGGAATTTCAGGATCTGCAGGTGGATGCGTCAGACCGGCTTTATAATGAGGCGATTCGTCTGGCTGAAAACTATGATCTTTCTTCAGAACGGGCAGTAGCGTTGCTTTTCGATATAAAAGTTCAGAACGGGAGTATATATCCATACGTGAAAGAGCAAATTCTGCGCAACTTTGACGCCTTGCCCGAAGATGCCGGTGAAGAGGAGCGGCTTAGGATTATTGCTAATCGACGGGCCGAGGCGTCTAACCCGCGCTGGATTGAAGACGTGCGAAGCCGAAAGCTGACCATTGCCAATGGACGCGGGACGGTACACGGCATGCGATACGACCTGGAGCAGGATTATGGCATTCGGTTAGATGTCGCGTTTTAGTTTTGCAAAGGACTCTAATAAGCAAAAAGAGTCCGTTAAAAGAGAAAACGTTATGTATAAAAATCCTAAAATTAAAATCGAGGCAGAGGAATCGTCCATCCCAAGAAGTCCCGAAAAAGAAGATTCGGTACTCCTTGGATTTGAAAGGCAAAAGATGGTCGATTGGTTCAGCCCTGCCCAGTTGGCCCAAACGGGATTAAGAGCCGTTATATCTACTGTTTTTGGGAGTTACGCCGATAAGCGTGAAATGCAGGCTGCACTTGAATCAGGTAAACGCCCCAAGCCGGTCGCAGATTTTTCGAAAGATGAAACAATATGGATTGATTACACATCCGATTTGGGGGCAGGCTGGAACTCAACCTATTCAGTGGCCTATCTGCTGGGCAGAAAAATGCTTGAGGTAATAGACAGCAGTGGCAAAACGCACGAGCTGCCACGCGGAAATATGCTGGTGATGGGCGGTGATGAGGTTTATCCCACCGCAACCTGGCAAGAATACAACAACCGCCTGACCGGCCCTTACCGCTGTTCGCTGCCCTACGTTAAAAAAGACGCCCCCCTCCTTTTATCCATTCCCGGTAACCACGACTGGTACGACGGACTCTCAAGTTTTATTAAATTATTTTGCCAGGGCCGCTGGCTCGGCGGGTGGCAAACCAAACAAACGCGCAGTTATTTTGCAGTTAAAATTTCACACAACTGGTGGCTATGGGGCGTAGACATTCAGTTAAGCGCCGATATCGACAAACCGCAACTCGACTATTTTGACGAAATGTGTAAACTGGCAAATGAAGGAGATAATATAATTCTCTGTACTGCCGAGCCGGCGTGGGTATACCAGGAATACCAGCCTGATGACAAGCCGTTTCAAAATCTTGAATTTTTCCGCAAGCGATACGCTGAAAAAAAGGAAGGGAAACTAAATTTCCGGCTGATGCTCACCGGCGACTTACACCACTATACCAGTTTTCGAAAACCGGATGACCCGCATTCTGAATGGAAAATAACGGCCGGCGGCGGCGGAGCTTTTTCCCATCCCACACACCAGATTCCCGACGAGCTTCATCTCGGTAATGAGACGTATCAAAAAAGTGCAGCCTACCCTGATGCCAGAGAATCACGAAAAATGGTCTGGAATAATTTAAAATTCCCCTTTATCAATAAAAGTTTCGGCGCTTTTTTTGCAGTGGTTTACCTATTGTTTGCTTGGTTCACCGCCGTTAGTAACGCGGCATTTATCGGGGAATCAACCGTACTGCACACACTTGCCAATATATCAGGATGGGGCGAAGCAATGGGATTTTACGGCAAACTGGTAGTTGCCAACCCGGAACTGGGTATTACCCTTCTGCTGGTATTCGCCGGCCTGCTGGGCTTTGCCGACCGAAAACGAAAAAATGTTGCCGTTTCGGCCTGGCTTCTTGGAGGGGTACATGCTCTGATTCAAGTATTACTTATCCTCTGCACGGTCTGGCTTGCTGCACGTCTGCTGCTACACCTTTGGGCAATTGAACTTTTTTCTATTGCAGGATTGGCACTGGCCATTTTAATAATAGCACTTGCCGGTTGGCTGTTGAGCGGATTATTGATGGGTTTTTATTTACTGATTTCAGCCCTGTTGCTCAGTACACATGATACCGAAGCTTTTTCATCATTCAGAGGTCAAGATCATAAGAACTTTATGCGTTTGCGAATAAACAGCGAGGGATTAACCGTATATCCTATTAAAATTCCAAAGGCCGCCCGTAAATGGATGTTTAAGCCCAATGTAGAAGGAGAACAAGCTTGGTATGAACCCAGTGAGAAACTCGAATACAGTTTGATTGAGAATCCGATCAACATCAAAAATATTAAAAACAAACAGAGTGCACCATGAAACGTCTGTCAAAACCAATCAGCAAAATTAAGGATCATTATGATGTAGTCGTCATCGGCTCGGGTTATGGGGGCAGTATCAGCGCATCCCGGATGGCGCGCGCGGGCAGGTCGGTCTGCCTGCTTGAAAAAGGGAAAGAAATACTGCCCGGCGAATATCCCGACAAGGAACATGTGGCTACCAAAGAAATGCAGCTGGATGTGGAAGGTAAACACATCGGCTCGGAGACGGGGCTGTACGATTTTCGCTTTAACGAAGATATAAACGTGTTTAAAGGGTGCGGGCTGGGCGGTACCTCGCTGGTGAACGCCAATGTTTCGCTGCCGCCCGAACCATGGGTGATGGAATCCGACCAATGGCCCTCGGCGCTGCGGGATGACCAATCAACGTTGGCTACCTGTTTCGATCTGGCAAAAGATATGCTTCAACCCGTGCCGTATCCCTCCGACTGGGCGGTGCCCGCAAAGCTCAAAGCTATGGAAAATTCAGCTTCCATCTGGGGTGATCAAACCTTTTATCGTCCGCCAATTAACGTCACCTTTAAAGACGGAAAAAATGCGGCCGGTGTGGAGCAAAAAGCCTGTGTTGGCTGTGGGGATTGCGTGACCGGCTGTAACTATCAAGCCAAGAACACCACCCTGATGAACTACCTGCCCGATGCCGACAATCATGGCGCCGAAATTTACACCGAAGTTGCGGTGGACAGGATTGAACGCCACGGCAAACAATGGGTTGTGCGCTATAAAATGATGGATGCCGAACGCGATAAATTTGGTAATTCCACCAATTTTGTTACCGCCGATATTGTGATTTTAGGGGCCGGCACGCTGGGAAGCACCGAAATTTTGCTGCGATCAAAGCAGCACGGATTGGCTATATCAGATATGCTGGGCAAGCGGTTTACCGGCAACGGCGACTTTCTGGGTTTCGGCTACAATAACGATGTTGAGGCCAACGCCGTGGGCATGGGACATAAAAAACCGGACAAAAACGATCCGGTGGGGCCGTGCATTACCGGCATCATTGATCTCAGAAAAGATGATGCTACCAACGGCAAACCGGCCGAGGGCATGGTCATTCAAGAAGGGGTTATTCCCGGTGCGATCTCGGCTTTTGTTCCCTGGATGCTCTCGTTTGCATCTACCTTTGGCGGGGATGATACCGACAGCGGCTTCAAAGATTTTATGCGTGAAATGTGGCGTAAAATTGGCTCGCTGTTCGGCGGTGCCTACCGTGGAGCCGCCAAACACACCATGACTTACCTGGTGATGACCCACGATGACGGGCAGGGAGAAATGTACCTGAGAGATGACCGCATCCGCATCAATTGGGATGACGTGGGCCGACAACCCATTTTTAAAAAAGTGAGCAACAATCTGCGTAAAGTCACCGCAAAACTCGGCGGTACCTACGTCAAAAATCCGACCTGGAATAAGCTGTTCAAACACCGGCTGACCACTGTTCATCCGCTTGGCGGCTGCGTAATGAGTGATAAAGCCTCGGGCGGGGTTGTAAATCACAAGGGACAGGTTTTTGCAGGTTCATCGGGTACAGGCGTATATGAAGGACTCTATGTTAGCGACGGTTCCATTATTCCGCGTACGTTGGGCGTAAATCCGCTACTTACCATATCGGCACTGGCCGAGCGAAACTGCAAGTATATTGCGAAAGACCGAGGCTGGACTATAAATTACAGCTTTAAAGAAAATGGTCAGGCCCCCGTCTCATCGACCGAAAAGCCAGGCATTCAGTTTACTGAGCGAATGAGCGGTTATTTTGCAGAAGGAGCCGATGATTTTAAAACCGGATTTGAGCAAGGCAAGAAAGATGATTCTGATTTTGCTTTTGTGCTGACAATTCGCTCCGATAACGTTGAAAAACTGCTGGATGAACGTGATCACAAAGCGGAGCTCACCGGCACGGTGCAGGCCCCGGCCCTATCGGGCGACGATCTTTCGGTTTCGGATGGAGTGTTCAATTTATTCGTAGAGGATTCTGAGACCAATACCCGATACATGCGCTACCGGATGAAACTGCATGCAGAAGAAGGCAAGCAATACTACTTCAACGGATTTAAGCATATTCATGATGATCCCAAGTTTGATGTTTGGGAAGACACAACCACCTTATTTATAACCGTTCATGACGGTGCAAATGAGCATGCGCCCGTACTGGGAAAAGGTATTCTAAAAATAAAAGCCGATGATTTCCGCAAGCAGATGACCACCGTAGAAGTAACCGGTGTAAGCCGAAATAAGGACAAGCTTAAATACCAAGCTAAATTCCTCAAGTTTTTCGCTGAGAATATCAGAAACGTTTATCTGTGAATAACATGCCATCAAAAAATACATATCGTGAGCAGGTCATCCCCTTTACCGCAGGTGACGGATTACAGTGCAACCTGATTAACGTGAAGGCCGATGAACGCCCACCCAAAGGGCCGGTATTGGTTGTGCACGGAGCCGGGGTTCGGGCCAATATATTTCGGGCGCCGGTAGAAACGAATTTTGTGGATTATCTGGTGCAGCAGGGATACGATGTGTGGCTGGAAAACTGGCGGGCAAGTATTGACCTTGAACCCAACGAATGGAATCTGGACCAGGCGGCAAAATACGATCACCCCAAAGCCGTGGAGAAAATAGTAGAAGAGACCGGCCGTGAAGAAATTAAAGCCGTTATTCACTGTCAGGGATCAACCAGCTTTATGATGTCGGCCGTGGCGGGTCTGGTGCCGCAGGTAAAAACCATTGTAAGCAACGCTGTTTCTTTGCATCCCGTAGTGCCACGCTGGTCGGTAGTAAAGTCGAAATTTGCCCTGCCGGTTGTAGGACTTTTCACAAAATACCTTAATCCCCAATGGGGCAATGAGGCGCCGTGGGTATTCCCCAAAATTATAAATGCGGTGGTCAATACTACCCACCGTGAATGCGACAACGGTGTTTGTAAGGAAGTCAGTTTTACCTATGGCAGTGGTTTCCCGGCCCTGTGGCGGCACGAAAACTTGAATGACGAAACCCATGAGTGGCTAAAACACGAGTTTGCAGAAGTACCCGTTCACTTTTTTTACCACATAAAAAAATGCATCGAAAAAGGGAATCTTGTATCCATGCAGCGCGATGAGCACCTGCCGGATGATTATGTGGCTGATATTCCTAAAACCAGCGCGCGATTTGCATTTTTTACCGGCGAAAAGAACCTCTGTTTTCTGCCTGAGAGTCAGGTACGAAGTTTCGAATATTTCGACCGGCTGGCTCCGGGGCGGCATGCGTTACATAAACTGCCCGAATACAGCCATCTGGACGTTTTTATGGGAAAAAATGCCGCCGAAGATGTATTTCCTTTGATGGTGGAAGAATTGCACAAAGGCTCGTAAAAGATATTTAGTTATGAATGAAATGCTTATACCATACAACCCTCCCCGACTAAAGTCGGTACTCCCTTTTTTAAGGGAGACTAAATGCGGTTTGTTCTGGTTGGTGCCGGGGACTTTTACATTAATGGGAAAAAATAATAAGAAAGAGGGAAGAAAATATGGGAGTACCAAGACGAATTAAACGATACGAGGGGCGGCACGCCTTGGTGGATGGCATCCCCTATGTGATGCCTGTAAGTTGCGTGGATTCACCGGCGCTGTTTGCGGCCTTTCAAATCAATGCAGATAAAGCGAAAGAGATACTGCCTGGTAACGAGCTCCATCCGTTTCGGCTCTGGAATGGCAAGGCCATTTTGCTTATCACTGTAATCAATTATTTAGAAACAAATATCGGAAAATATATTGAATACAGTATTGCCATTGCTTGTACGAAAGGGGGAAAAGCTGCCCCGCGCATGCTGCCGGGTCTTTTTATGAAACACTACGGAACCGGACAATACGTAATTGATCTGCCGGTCAGCTCCGAAGTTTCGGTGAAGGGTGGCAAAGGCATCTGGGGCATGCCCAAACACAAAGCTAATCTTGATTTTGAAATTACCGATAAGACAGTTAGCAGCCAATATGAAAAAGACGGGCAATTTGCCATGCGCATCGAAATTGACCGACCGCCAAAAGAGTGGCTTAAGTTCAACGTCGGGGCCGTCAATTATTGCCAATTCAGAAATATGCTAATGGCCTCATTCATCTACTTTAAAGGCAAAGCCGGACTGAAGCTGTTTAGCAAAGCCAATGCCAGGCTATATATCGGTGATCATCCCAATATGGCACCACTCAAAGAGCTTGAGATCAACAATGATGCATTATTTACCATGTTTATACCCAAGGCCAATGGAATTCTGGATGATCATTTTGAAAGCTGGTTTCTGACTTCCGATGAAGCTTTCGAAACTATGCCCGAAGGGATGGAAAGCGTGGTCGATCTGGGATTAAGCGAAGAGTGGCTGGAGCCGCCGTCGATTACCGATTATCAAAAATATAAAATTTAAACCAACCAATGTGCCATGAGCTCTCTCAAACAAACGCTTCTCGATATCAATAATGCCTACATATTTTTCTGCGCTTCCATTTATTTGGGCATGTTTTGGTCGTTACACTTTTTCTGGTTTCCTAATTATCCCGATACGCTGACCATAGACAACTATTATAATGCTATCATTCCCCAAACGACCCTTGCCACCGAATTTTTCTTTATCACTATTCCCATTATGGCTATAGCCATAGTTATCATGCTGATAACCGAGTGGAGGACTCATCTCCGATGGGTACCGCTGGCTTGGATACCGGGGTTGCTGGCACCGGTAGTTATCCAGCAAGTTTTTATTGAAAATATAAACACCCAATTTAGCGAGGGTGTTACAGATCCCGCAGTATTGCAGGAATTACTTCAGGAATGGATGTTTTTCAATGATATCAGGTGGATTATCCTGACCATTATGTGGCTGATAACCATGTACTTTTTCATTGCAAAAGCCAAACCCTGGTATAGAAAAAAAACCGAGACTCCCCATGAAGCTCCTTAGCTACTTTTTCTTTTATTCCTACATCGGCTTAGTTCTGCTGGCGGGATTCTGGGGCGCTTTTGTGGGAGCCGGTTTTGATCAGCAATGGATTCTCAATCTGGATATTAATACCCTGGCGGAAACAACCCAGGCCAATGTACTTACGCAATATCGTTTCTTACGAGCTATGGAACTGGGATATGGATTGTTTGCAATCGTTTTCAGAAAAGAAATTTTCTCCGTCAAAAAGTTCAATATTCTTTTTCTAATCATCATGCTTGCCGGGGTTTTAGCGCGTTTGGTTTCATTGATTTTTGACGGTTCGCCAAGCTGGATTTTTTACTTTTTTATGATTTACGAGGCAATCGGGGTTTTAATTATTTATGTGTACACAAAAAAACGAATAAAGAGACAGGAAGTCATTTAATTACAAAATTAGGCTGCCGGTCAACACTTAAACGATACTACCATGGCTTATCGAAATTATGTAAAAATAATACTCAAACTTATTGCCTTTATAACGGTAATCAGCGGGCTGGTTCAGCTTATTTGGCCGGCTTTTGTGCTCGAATTTATTAGCGGGGCTGTTAATCCGGCAACCAAACACTTCTTTGGCATTGTGGGGATGTTTATGATACTGTTCGGAGGCTTGCTTTATCATGCACTGACCGGCACTAAACGCCGCCCGGTTGCCGTGCTCTGGTGTGGCTTACAAAAATTCGGCGCGGCCGGGGCTGTGGGGCTCGGCGTTACAAGAGATATTTTTTCGTGGTTGGCCCTGGGCGTGGCCGGCTTCGATTTTGTTTCGGGTATCATCATAATGATGTACTGGTTTTCAATACAGGAGCGATAAATCAACCGCTAAAATGAATATCAAATGAGTAATAAAAATCATACCGTTTACGGAACACCGCCCGATGATTATGAGGGTCCACGCCGTTCGCTTGTACTGGCCGGTGGCGGAATGCGGGTGGCTTACCAGGCTGGGGTGATACGGGCCCTGCTCGAACAAGGGCTTTGCTTCCATCATGCCGATGGCACCTCGGGAGGTATAATGAATCTGGCCATGTTATTATCGGGACTTTCACCCGCGGATATGGGCAATCGATGGCGAACACTCGATGTATCCAAGTTTGTATCCATGCTGCCCTTTGAAGAGTACCTGCGCCTCCATAAAGCAAAAGCACTTGGCGATGCCGACGGCATTCGCAATCATGTTTTTCCCCACCTCGGTATTGATATCAATCGCATAAAACAGGCCGAAGGCATCCAGGGCACCTTTAACGTTTGTAACTATACCGATAAAACAAATGAAGTGATTCCGCACCAAAAAGCTGCAGAAGATTTACTGATAGCCGGTATTTCGCTGCCCATGTTTATGCCGGCGGTTGAATATCAGGGGAAAGAATACATTGATTCTGTGTGGATTAAGGACGCCAATTTGATGGAAGCGATTAAGCGGGGAGCCGAAGAAATATGGCTGGTCTGGTGTATCGGCAATCACGGAAATTATAATGACGGCATGTTCAGCCAGTACGTGCACATGATTGAAATGAGTGCCAACGGCGTGTTGTTCGAGGAGTTCGACCGCATCAACGAAATAAATGAGCGCATTCGGAATGGTGATTCTCCTTATGGACAAAAACAATCCGTAAAACTTCATGTAATCAAACCGGAATACCCGCTGCCGCTCGATCCTGATTTCTTTTTTAACCGGATTGATGCCTCTACCCTGGTAAGTATGGGCTATGCCGATGCCGCACAATACGTTCAAAATAAAAAAGAAGAAGGCATACCGTTCACCCCGGCTGCTACCCGGATGAAAGATCCGGTACCAGGCATCGCTTTTCGCGAAAAAATGGAGGGCTGGTTCGCGCTGGATACCGATGACCCCGAAGAGGGCGCTGAAATTGGAAAAGAAAACGGAAGTAAATTGGCGCTGCATGCTTCCATCTATATACGAGACTTGCCCTACTTCATGAAAAACCCCCATCACAGCGGCATTATGGACGGACACATAAACTTCGGGACTTTTGATGACTACCTGACCGCCAAAACGGGGGTTTTTAATCTATTTGTTGATGATGAAAAAGACATCGAAACCAAATGGATGATATATGAAATGGCATTCAGCCATAAGGGCCAAGAGTATTACCTGGCCGGGCGGAAAGAAGTGAGAGATGACCCGGGATTCGATTTGTGGGAAGACACCACCACTTTAAAAACCAGATTGCATGAAGGAACGGATAAAAGCGGGAAGGTGGTCGGTGCCGGTATTTTAAAACTTAAAATAAGTGAATTGATTAAGTTGGTAAAAAGCATGCATGCTATTGATGCATCTAACACATCAGAAAAGGTAAACTTAATAACCAATTTCGGGGCCTTTTTTCTCGGAGAACTTTGGAATACATATAAAGGCAAAGCATAGATTAAAATAATTGATGACTATATAAATTAACAAGAAAAATCGGAGGCAGTTATGGCACTTTCATTCAACAAAGATTTTCGGCTTCCCGAAAATCAATACAATAAAGGGAATTTTAAGAAATCGGGTATTTGTGTGCATCACACTGTTGGGAGTACGGCTGAATCAACCTTTCACTGGTGGAATGGCAACTCCGATAAAGTTGGTACGGCCTATATCATTGACCGGGACGGAACACTGTTGGAAGTTTTTGACCCTGAAAGCTGGGCTTGGCAGTTCGGGTTAAAATGGAACAACCCCGACCGGTTTGCTTTCGAGCGGCGATTTATCGGCATTGAACTGGCCAGCGAGGGCGGTCTCAAAGAGAAGGATGGCAAATTCTACTGCTTCGACCGCATATCACCCCGAACTGAAAAACCAGAGGACGAAGTTTTTGACGCCGGAGAAAACTACCGTGGCCATCGTTATTTTGATCGTTACGAGCCGGAACAAATGGAAACGCTGACGGAACTCATTAACCACTTGTGCGACCGGTTTGATATTCCCCGTAAGATGCTGGCCAAGCCAACAGAATATTATGGCCAGGAAATCAAAAATTTTAAGGGCATTATCGGTCATGTAAATGTACGAAAAGATAAAACTGATCCTGCTCCTATCCCGGAACTTTGGGAGACCTTAAAAAATAAGTGCCATCTTTCAGTTGAGGGCGCTGAATTAGAAACCGGATCTGTGGAAAGACCGGTGCCGGCAAAAATGAGCACAGATAAAATCGACGACCTCTTCAATCACAATGTAGAAGAGCTGAACAAAATGCATGTTCCGGCCGGGAGCATGGTGAAGGGCCTTATCATGGAACTGGAACGAAAAAACCGCAATACCTACATTAAATTACGCGATGCGGAACCTGACGGTCATATCTGTTTCTATGATTTTGTGGAAGGTGATAAGGAATTGCTAAAAAAAGTTGGTTTGGCTTTGGGATTCAAACAGGTAACCCCAACAAAACTTGAGGTTCACAATGCTTAAAAATGCCTTAATAGCGGTGAGTGTAATTGCAGGCCTTTTGGCTATTGGCTTAACTTATTTATTGGCCAGTAATATTAACAAGGAAGAGATTAACCGTGCTGAACGTGAAATGGAGCAGATGCGTGCTTCGCGCGATTCCATACAAACGGTGGTGGCATATAAGGATTCATTACAGAAAATGATGCAAACGCAGGTGACCCGGTTGCAATCAGAAACGGAACAATTGCGCACGCAGGTAGGGCGGATAGAAGAAGATCGTGCGCAGGAGCAGCTTGATGTTCGTTCTATCCGGAAACCGGAAGAGCTACAAAGACGATTCGCCGAAACGTATCCTGAAGTAGCCTATTCGGATTGGGGGATAACCGAAGTAAGGAATGAAGAGACCGGGCTTGAGCTTCAATATCTGCTTATTCCTTTCAATTTTACTGAAACGTTTATCATAGACCACCAAAATTCACTTTCATACCAGAAGCAGCGCGATACGTTGTTAGTTGTAGATTCACTACAGCAGGAGATGGGGGCGCTTAAAGACAGCCTTTTTGCGCTGGAGCGGGAAAAGGCAGAAGCTTATAAAGATATCTACGCTGAGGCCTTTGCAAATTATAATGCGTTAAATGAAGATTATATTCAGGTGCTTAAAAGGCCACCCAAGATAGAATGGGGATTGCCGCAGTG
>Ga0136604_1000794_pt1 | contig 14880 bp, 7 predicted proteins | sample AntRauFillE10628_FD_104928 | JGI IMG/M metagenome (GOLD analysis project Ga0136604, IMG submission 104928) | Saline lake microbial communities from Rauer Islands, Antarctica - Metagenome Filla E10 #628 | ecosystem: Environmental > Aquatic > Non-marine Saline and Alkaline > Saline | place... | reverse complement strand
GTACTCCCCGTCGTGTGCGTCTTCAGTCATGGGTGACCTCCAAATAGTTTCAAGAATATATCATCCTGGTATAGATTCTGGGAATAGTCCAATGGATTAGAACTAATGCTGAAAGAAATGTATTGTCGACATCGGTACAGGCGGCTGTTAGTTTTCGAGTTCGATCCGGTTGTCGGGTATCTTCAACTGTTTGAGCGCTATCACCGTTTGTGTCGTATTGTGTCATTTAATAAGGCAGACTACCGCACCAGAATACGGTATTCTGTCTCCACCAAGTGTGTGAATCTAGGAGGGCTGTTCGATCTACTACAAACAACGAAACAACACATACACGCGGGATCGATCGATCTCGACGCCATCGACGTACGCCGAGCCAGCAGGGTCAAACGCCCATTAGACTCGTGGTTGGTCGATGAAAACCAAGTACCGTATCGAGAAGACGAGGCCGCCGAGCAATTGGTAACAATGACTGACGTGATTGTCCATGAGCTACAGGCACTAAAAATAAAGAACCCCGCCCGATACGCGTACTACAATCAGAACATGCAATTTGTCCTCTACGACGTGGTCGAGATCTTGGACGCTTTGCTTGCGATGCAGCTGTCTATACCCAGAGTGTTTGATGTCAAAAAACCGTTCGGGTAGGGACTTTAATCTTTAGGAGTTAGCGATGTCGGAGGAGATTCACGAGATCCTCTCATTGGACGATCGTGGGATATCGACTGCCAGCGATGCACCCTCGAAACTGTTCAGAAGCATTCTGTTGGATTTACGGATCGACAGAATGACATGGGATCGTTTGATGCGCGATTTCTTAACCAACCCACGCAGTGGTGTTGACAATACCCCAACTAAGCGGTCCTCAGAGCGCAGCAACCTCAATAGAGCGTTAGCCAAAGACCGAGTGACGTGGCGACAATTCAGAAAAGCCCTTCAAGTTATAAACCCGAAGAGCGTTTCATATGAGCTGGAGCTGACTTGGAAAGAAAGTTACGTCTTTCCAAACGAACGTCCAACCACTCTAAAACACAAACCGATGGCCCGAGAAAACGAATTGGCTCAGATGTTTCGTATCCTTCTACGAGACTTAGGCGTCAGTCCTGAAATATGGCAACGGTTAGTTGAACGGTATTTGGATACCTCTAATCGGAAACTTAAGGACAATCCCCCCGACAAGTCTACCGTGCGAGGTAACCTGCGTAAGTCGTTGATCGAGAAGTTGGAATATACTTGGCCGACGTTTAGTAAAGGTCTGGGTATCTTGGGAGTTCAAGAAGCAACTGTTACCCTTGTTCTTGAGTGGCCTAGAAAAACAACCCGTCACACTCACCACTTTAAAACCGGAATTGGAACTAGAGAATGACTGAGATAGACCACATGCAGGATGGGGTTGGTCACATCAACGTGGCCCCCAACGGGAAGACCGAACTCGGTCGGCTTCTCTACATCGGCGCACTGAGACCGTTTGTTGATCCGCAGTATGGCTTCTTTGCCAGTATCGTGGCCTTCTGGGTCTGGTACGACAGCGGTCAGAACGATTCATTGCGAGAAATTCATCACGACAACATGATTCGATCCAGTTTCAGCGGCCTGCCAGATCTTCCAGGGAATCGGGCTGAAGTCATTGAAGTCCTTAAACGCAGTATCGATCAAGATCCTAAAGCTCTAGCGCTGCTGAAAAATTCCTCGCTGCCACTGGTCTGCTACGAGACCATTAATTACGAAGGGCGCGCGCATCCTGTCAGTTACGAACTCACCGATCGCGAGTGGTACGTGAACGCACTTGAAACCATCCGTCAGGGGTTGCACTCACTTTGAGGGTGTGGGAGAGGCTTCGGCCTCTCTTATGCCGTCGCTATTTTATGAGAACCATTATTTTTTGTCAACGAGGTGGGCTATGATCCGGGTTAACAGTCAAGGGTCCCGTGCCCTAGGGACCGGTAAGAATGTGAACGGTACCGCCAGTACCTTCATGGCCGAAGGGCCAAAAGACGCGTTATCGGCCATAGACGCGTACGAAGGGTCACTGCCTAATGCGACACCTTCCGATTCTGTGGCGAGAGCTGCTGCTGAAGGCTCTGCAGTCGCATCAGAGGCAGTCGCAGGTACAAACGGCAGCGGTAGCATAGCTTCGAGACTAACGGCCTCAGGAGGCACCTCAGAGCGTGTTACAGCAACCCTTTGGGAAGCGTTACTTTGCGGTAACGTTCGACCAGACCCAGAAAACTCTGGATCGCAGAGAGCTCGCATGGGTCGAACCGCGATGTTCTTAAGATCCACCGGGTGTGGTGCTGAAGATCTGATCGGCCTTCTAGCGATCAAAGGCGGTCAAGCTGGTATTAACAATGAAGAGTTACAACGTCGTATGGATGGGGCGTTAAACGATTCTATTGCGGTGTTGGATGAAGAGGAGCGAGACAATCTCGTTGCCTTGTTGGCGGAAAGTACGGGGGCTGACGCCGGTCAGATTCGTGCAAGGGTAAATGGCAGTCAAGAGACAGTTGATGTCCCCGCGGAACGATCTAACGACGTGAGAGCGTTGTCTCAATTGGTTGGTCAGTACACCGACTCTCCAGAGTTGATCACGCTGTTTGATAAGGCGGCCGAGAGTGCGGTCATTGAGTCGTTGTTGGGTAAGTCAATTGACTTAGGGTTGCCTCAGGCGTTTGTGGCGATCATGGATAAGATTGACGACGACGAACTTAAAACCGCCAGCGGACTTAAGCGTTTAAGGCAAGCCGCGATCGTTAGCGATCTGCAAACCGTCCGGGCCATTGTTGATCAAGCGGGGGCGTCTCGTTCACTCGCAAAGGTTCCGGACTTAATCACCGTCATCACCGGATCGTATCGGTGGCCGGTAGCTACACGTACCAGCGACTACCCGGCGAAACGAGACGAATTGATTGCAACCTTGGAAGCGATCGATATCAATTGGGCGTTGAAGAAACGAAATGGCGTTTACGTAGACGACCTTGAACCGTTCAGCGTCGCTACCGATCAGGCGAAGACGTTGTTTAAAGAATCGTCTTACGCGGCACAAGCGATGATTGCAAAACCGTATTACGAGGTCGATTATCGAAACGTGACTCGCAAGTACCATCCGTACGCCATCGATTTTTCTCAAACGGCATAAGAGGGAGGGGCGCTGCCCCTTCCCCTTATTTTTTTTTGTCTTGACTAATCGCGAGAGGTTTCTCGAGACAAGGCACTGATTACTTGACCCGGCATGGTGTTCGCTGCCCACATACCCCACTTACCAGGGCTGGTCCACGAATTCCACTCCGCCATCTTCCGAGACAAGGACAATCTGAGCCTTGACCCCACGTACAACTGATCCGCCAGTGACAGACTACCTAAGACCGCTAGGTAATCGCTGTAAGCACTGTTCTCATCAAGAATACCCGGTGAGGCGTTCAGTGGCATGTGTAGAACACTCGACAAATCCAACACCGTAAACGTGATGTCAATACCCAGCGGTTCTTGGTTCTGAGTCCAACCTAGGTTACCCACCCCTCGCGTGATCTGCAAAGAATCGATGATGCCCAGTCGAACCTGCTGACGACCTTTGTCGTAGATCTCCACTAAGAACGGTGAGTCGTATGCGTGCTTACCCGCTGACTTAGGTAAGGCGCCTGCCAAGATCATGCTCATAGGCACGTAAAGGTTCATGAACCGAGACATCTTGTTGCCGTAAGGACTGCGCAAATTCATGGTGTAGGTGGATTTGGGAAGGTCCGCCGAAGAACTTTTCCACTCCTGAGGAATGTCTACAAACGCATTGCCCATGATTGCCCCGAGACCACTGATGCCAACTGCATCACCAAACCCTCGGGCAACGTCCGTCGCAGAACTGACGATGCCACCAATCATTTTACCGATACCACCATCGGACAGATTGCCATCTGCAAAACTGAATCGAGCCGACCGAGCACTGGACGACGCTCCGTTCAACTTACCGGCAATGGCGCTCTCACCTGCTGAGTTAGAAAACGATTCGCCAACGTCCCCAGTGTGATTGACCCGGAAAGAAGCAAACTGCCCCCCGTCTCGAATCTCAGCAATGGTAAAATCCACAAAACTTGAGAACCAACCTTTACTTTCCTCCTTGGCGCCTTTCTCGTCAAAGAGGCCTTTTTCCATATTGGTGCCAGAGCCGGACGGGACTTCGGCTTGCTGTTGATTCTTCCAATGACTGAGGTAGGTTTGAATGCCTGGTTGCAAGACTTGATTGCGATCTGCAAAGGCAGAGCCAGGACGACTCACCGTTTCGTTGGTGTACTCAATCATCTGCTGCCGCAACTCCTCCGAGGTCTCGGCTTGAATGACCGCTTCGTTCACTCGCTCTTGTGCCCGGTCCGCTAAACGCTGCCCTCGGTTGGCCACAGCGTAGATGTCGATACCGCCTTCCTTGTTGAATATGTCGGGAAGGAGATTGTGATAGGCTCGGATTTCATCGGCGCTGTAAGCTGGACCGTCGTCCACGATCTTTCCGTCGTCGTAGATCTCAGATTCATTAGAGCCGTTCTCTGGGCGTTTACCCGTCGCTGGCTTGTCTTTGGTAAAGACTCGAGGGATAATGCCCATGTTCACCGCAATGCCGTTGGCAATGGAATTAACCGCGTTCCAGTATAATGGCATCGTGGGTTTCATGTAGTAGTACTTGCTCGACGGCTTGTTGGCCAAGTATCGGTAGATCCGACCGGCCATGATCAACGGCATCAATGGTAACGTCACAACAAACCCAGCGGTACGACCTAAGTTGTAAAAGAATCCAGGAGACCGACCCGTGCGTGACAACATCGATGCACTGGTGTCGTAAAACCCTGTGAAAAACGTAGTGAGGGAATTGAACTGAGGTACCCCAAACCTAAGGTGAACGATCTGATTGTTGTCGTCGATCATCTCACTGTACTTACGGCCCATGCCTTTGGACTGTGCGTACTTACCCCGGACTTTCAAATCCGCAGTACTGGTAAATTGTGGTGGCGGGTTAATGGCAAAGTTGCCACCCAACGTGGTGTCAGTATACTTTTGAGCGGCGCTGGTAAGGTTACTGCGCTGGGCTGCGAATATGTCAGCGGCATGAGTTGGAATCATGAAGCTGGTCTTGACCCACTGTTTGTCTTCTATCTTCTCTGCCATGGGTTACTCCTAATGGAAAAAAGGCTGTGGGCCCGAAGACCCACAGCTTCGCTTAGTATCGACGCATGCTAAGGCCAGCACGCGGATCGACTTCTTGGTCATCACGATCAAACAACCCGTCAAATAGACCTTTCTCACGAGAGGGCTCGTCGCGTTTTCGCTTTTCGTCTTGTTCACGAAGTTTCGCAAAATACGCGTCGATGTTTCTCAAAGACTTGTCCATGCTCTGTTGGGTTTGATGACTTGCCTGAAGTATCGATGCCACACGCTGCATCTCAGACACCACTCGAGTCGAGGATGCCGCCGATTGCACTGCCGTTTGACGTGCTACTTTATCTTGTCGAACTCGCTGGTCTTCAACGCGCGCTGCAGCTTCTTGTTCGGCAGGAGATTGTCGACTGGTTGCGATAGCCTCACTTTCAGCAGACATCCTTCGATCGGCTGACGGGGTGTCCGTCGTAGCCAATGGACCCGTGGACCGAACCACCGTACTGGAGTCATCGTTGATTACCGATGCAGTCGCTGCGGTAACAGCGGTTGTGGTCGCAAGGGGCGATGGACGTGCTGGTGAACGCGCGGCTCGACCAAACCGAATGGGTCGTCCACGTCGGTCTCGTTGAGCGGTGGCCATGTTCTCCCGAGTCTTCTGGGGATTAGGACCACTGATCACGTCTGGTAACGGAGTTGGAGATTGACCCATTAAACGTCTGGCTTCCACGTCCGCGGTTTCATCCATCCGTTGGAGCTTCGTTGGTTCAGGTAGGGTCTTTAAGGCCGCCGTCAACTCAAGGTTAACTTTGCCCTCACCCGTCAGCGACGTCACTCCTTCAAAAGGAGAGGCGGAACCGTAAGGCATTTGATCCCCATAGAACTGAGTTCGACGCAGGTAATCGCGTTTGCGTTCCTTATCCATGTCCTCGGTATCGGTGAGATCCGAAGAGTCGATCATGTCCTTTGCCACAACTGCGTGACTGAGATAGACCGGCTTGAACCGTTCCTGGAACCACATGAGCCAATTGGCCACTGCGACCTCGTCTTCTAGGTCCACCCCGAAATCTTCCATGGCTTCTTCCAGATCGATGCCACCGCCCAATCGTGCCAGACGTTTGCCTTCGAACTGAACTTCATCACCCATGGCGTCTTCGAGACCTGAAATTTTTCCAACGTGGTCCTTGTTGTCGGGATCGGCGCCGTACTGAGCCAACCTGACCCGGTGTAGAGGTCCGTCGGGTTTGCGGGAGAAGTGCTTATAAGCAAAGTACCCAGCCGCACCGACGCCTGCAATGGCAGCGCCCGCCAGCAACACAGGTGCACTGAGTATCCCTGCAATCGCGGTACCTGCTCCTGCTAACAAACCCCCAGCCGCCGATGCTGCTGTTCCAGCAGCGGAAGCAACCGCAGGCACGGCCGCCGTTACGGCTGGAATCGCAAAGCGCGCGGCCGTTCCTAGACCTCGCATTGCTTTACCGCCTATCGACTTCAGGCCACCGAACATCTTTCGGAAAAGACCTTTCTTACCCCCGCGCGGCTTTTTACCTTTACCCGGTTTGTCGCCTCGATCGGGACCGTCGAGCGTTGGACCAACGTCCATACCAACGTCCAAGCCCATACCGAGACCACCACCGATACCAGCACCACCGAGCAGTTTTTTCAACATACTCCCGATGCCGCCGCCTTCTTTCTTTGACGACTTCTTACTGAACTCCGCATCTTTCTGGGGAGAGGGTAAGGCCAGTTGTTTATCGCCGGACAGTTGAGAACGCCAACCGCCTTTACGCAACGGTTTCTCCATGCGCTCTTCCAGGATGTCTCGAATCTCCGTCAGCAGTTTGACTTGTTTCTCATTACCACCACCGGAAGAACCCGGACCTTCACCACCACTCTGACCGCCGAATCGACCTGTTACCAAACCGACCGCGCCTTTGGCAGCTCTACCCATCGCTTTGTACGACCCAACCATGTAGTTGGACACACCTTTAACTGCGCCTGTTGCTAATCGTCCAGCCCCTTTTAAAAGACCTTTGATCGCTCGACCTCGATTGTCGGTTAGGCCTTGACGCATGTCTTCCAGTGTTAGAACCACATTACCTTGACGATCGATCACTGCCCCGTCAATGTCGTTAATGGACCGAATGGGTTTCTTGGTCGCCTCAGAGAGGTAACCCCCATTCTTCATCACCACAGCCAATAACCGAGGACGTTCTTCCCCTTTGACGTAAACGTCGCGAGGCTTGTTCATCCAGTTTTTACCGATATCGGTTACATTACCAGCCAGGGCGCCTATGGCTCGATACGGAGAGGTCATGTAGCTGGTGACTCCCCCCGTAATTGAACCAAGTCGATCCATCATTGACTTGCCTTGATTATTGACCAACAGGCCTTCCTGTATATCGAACTCGCTGATGACAATGTCGCCACTGACATCAACCACAGGTCCTGTGACCTCATCTAAGCGTTGCACAACGTCGCCTGTTTCTTGATCGTAGTACCGACCGGCCCGAAGATCTCGAGCCAACATGGCGGGCTTGGCGTGACCCTTGACATAGATGTCCATGATGCCATCGCTTTTGGCGTTGCGTCCTTGAAACATCTTACCGGCTAGATTCTTCAACATCCCCGTACCGCCGGATGCCAAGTTCCCTGCCGACTTCCACATGCCACCATAGAAGCTCATGATGCCACCGAGACCACTGGCCGCCCCGCGACCCAATCGTTTCAACGCGCCTGGATCGTCACTGTCCCCTGCCATCTGGGCCAGAGTCAAGTTCTCCAAGGTGTCTTGCAACTGTTCGGTCTTTCGATCCATGTGGGTCAAGATCTCTTGAACCAACTCACGAGCTCGAGTCCAATAGTCCTCGGGCTGCGCAGGCGGCTCGCCGCCGTCGCCACCGGAACCTCCTGTTTGAGAAGACTCGTTGCGACTGGCCATGCGGTCCTGGACTCGCTCAACCACTTTGCCAATAAACTCTTGACTCATGGTGGATGCTTGTTCGGCACGCTCATTCAACTTAGACATCATGTCCGGGGCACGACCCCGACCTTCACCTAACATGTCCTGAAGGGTGGATTGAGTGCGGTCGCCGAGTTGACCTGCTCCCTCTTTCAGCGACTGGAACTTTTGACTCATGACCGACTTGGTGTCTTGTCCAGAAGGAAGTTTCCCTTCCAGGTACGCCACCACATCTCGTACGGCTTGGGTATATCGAGGATCGTTTACCGCAACTTGGCCCTGCGTCACCGTTTCTGGTTTAGGACCGAAGCCACCGCGCTCAGACAGACTCTCGCGCATCTCAGACAAGCGATCGCCTAAATCCTCACCCATACTGCGGCCTTGATCAACAACGCTGCGAGAGCGTTCAGAGATCTGTGTACCAACCGATCGAGAAATGCCTCTGGCATCGTTTGCTGCCGATGCAAACCCATCACCCACAGCCATCTGCAAACCTTGAGTCCCCTCTTGTAGACGAGTCCTTTGATCTGAGAGGCGCTGGCGATAGCTGGACATAGACGCCACACCGTTTTCTTTCAGCGATTCCATAGTGCCGCGAAGTGACTCACCCCGGTCTCTCAACCAACGACTGGTTTGACGAGTCGGTGGATTGTTCTGTTGAGGTAAGTACCTAGACCACCTAGATTGGGAGAAGTCGTTTGGTCCACCACCAGACGGCCCAGCCGGACCCCCCGACGGACCACTCGGTCCACCCAAGGTATTCTTCAACAATTCGTAGATGTCTTTCAACCACTGCCCGTTCAATTCCAGATGTTTCAGCGGATTGATTTGGGCGATGGCGTCTAGGACGTTCGCGAATTGCTTCTTCGGATCGAGACTTTGCTGAACTTCCACAAATCGTTCCAGAATCCTCGAAACTCGTTCAAGACCTCCACGATCCACATCAGAATCGGATAGATCAGCACCGCGGTCAGCCGCATCACGCGCGCCGAACGTATCCAAGCCGAAGCTCGAACGTTGGTTAGAAACCTCATTGGGCTGATCTCCGAGTTGAGACGCTAAGTCAGACACGTCTCCTGTGTTGGCGAAATCCAGGATGTTCGCTTTGTTCGCTTGAGTACGTCCAGCTTCTCGACGTTCTTCGAGGAGGCCAGCTTCTCTGAGCGTACGCGCGCCGTAGATCGGTAATAATTTCCCGATCGTTTCCTGGTAATTTGGAATGTCGTCCCTGGCACTGTTAAAGACTCTGGACGCATCAGCGCGGGTTTCAGAAGCGCGTTTGTCGTACGCTCGGAAACTACCATCGTCTCTTAGGAAACGACCTTTGATCAGCTCCCGAATGGCGCTGAGGTCATCTTCGTCCTGAACCTCACCCAGGCCCCGTGGACTGAAGTAACGCTCTGGGTCAAAGCGACGACCGTTAGACGCATCCGTCAGTAGTTGGCGCGTAAACGCCATGCGAGCAGATTCTGACAAATCCCCATTGGTGTCGAGGGTATCGACAATGGAGGTTAAGTCGTCTCGGATACTTTCCATCCGGCGCTTAGGCAGAACTCGCTCAACCAACTTCTTCTGAACGTCGCTCTCACGTTTGAGTTCACCCGATTCAAAGTCGTAGATACGACGTTCGGTTGTCGGGTCTTGCGTACGAATCATTTCTGTTTCGTGTAACAAGTCGGTCAGTAAGCCAGGAATAATTTCTGTGATTGACTTATCGGCAAGGCTTGTGTAAACCCCCGCTTCGTCAGCCAGTTCACTTGCGTCTCGACCAAACGCCAATTCGGGTTGGTCGTTGTTCATCATCCCCAACAGCCCGCCAGCCAAGTCGGCTTTGATTCCGCCAAAGAAACTGTCGAACTCCATCTGACCTTCGGTTTCTTTCTTGGCCAGCCAGTCTCGAGCCAACTCGCTCTTGTTGCTGGAAAGGTAATCCAAATTTGTACCGAACCGTGAAATCGAGTCGTTCTTACCTAACTTCGTCCCTAGTCGTTTCGCTATGCCAGAGAGCCCCGTGGAAGCCACGGCATCGCCCGCCATACCGCCTGCAACGTCCATGCCATCGATGGGTATGTCACTAACCATATCCAGTCCGTCGGCAGCACCACGAACACCGTCGCTGAACGACTTGGTTACGTTATTGAGCTTTTCCTTTAACGCTTCCCCAAGTCCTTTCGTTTTACCTTGAACAAAAGTACCGGCCTTACCGAGCGTTCGTTCTCTCAGCATGGCTTGTGCGGTTTCTGACGTTCTGATTTTCAAGAAGTCAGGTATCGCTGAGTTCTTGGTAATGGCACCCAAATGCTCGTTGGTCTGAGCAGCATATCCTTTAAAGAGCGCGAAATGATCTCGGGCAACGAAGAATTGACGGTACTGAAGTTCCAACGACTTACGCTGGTACGACGCGGTGATCCGATCTTGGTAATCGACCAGACGCTCCACACCGGAGCGCATCATGTTCAGCAGGTTTGTTTGAGTCTTGTACCGTGCCTCTCCCACCACGTCTTGACGCAGTTTGGTTTCTTCGTCACGTTGGTCTCGACGGTACTGGAGATCCAGTTGAGCCCCAAGGAGGTTCCTGGTTTTTGACTCTCCCTTTAACCGGACTCGTTGTGCTTTTCGGTCTTGTTCGGATTGCTCCGACATGAACTCGCCGAAGATACTTTCGATTGCCTCTCGGGATTCCAGCTTGTCGTAATCGATTTCATCGAGGACTTTATCGCTGGTATCTTCTGGTGCAACAAGCTCTTCAAGCTTGCGTTGAATCGCCTCTGGAAGGATGTTGTCCGTTTTACTGGCAACGTACCGACCGATTTTCTTGAGGTCCTTCTTTACTGGGACTAAGTTTTCACGAGCCGTATCGTATAGCTCTTGACCGAGGTCAACGGCTGATAAGGCATCGTCGTACGCTTTCCCATAGCCCTTAGGTAGGGCTTCGTCGATCACTTTGCGTCGGGTACTGGCAGATAGCGCTGTGCGCCTCATGCCTTCGTAGAAACCACCCTTAACACGATCGATCGGCTTTCTGTCTTTCCCCGGTTGTCCGTCAAGCATTGACTCGTCAAGATCTGGCAAGTCGAGCTCGTCGTCCGTATCCGGGTTGTCTAGATTTGGGTCTTTATCAGCCATGAACCCGCTCCCTTTTAACTTGTATCATAGGATTCCGAAGTGGTGACCACGATGGAAGAAAAACGCGATCCGTTTAACATCAAACTGCTGAAGCTTGAACCCGCACAACTTCGACTCCTCAAGCCCATAACTAGCTTGGACCGATTCGAAGGGTCAGGCTCCAGTAACTTTCACGAAAAGGGTTTGTTCTCGACCGAGATCTTTGGTCGAGTTGGGGACGATGTTCGAGATAAGACCTTCGCATACATTCCTCTGAAAACTAGCATATTACATCCCATCGTCTATCAGCGTCTTGAACGTTTGAAGCGATTGTACATTGGTATCCTCACCGGCAAAGAGTTCGGTGTGTGGGACGAAGAAAAGAAAGACTTCTTTCTTTCCGATGAGTTGGAAGGTCAGACGGGATATCAGTTCTTTATGAGTCATTGGAACGAACTTGTGTTTGCACAGGGCGATTCTGAGATTCGTAAGCAACGGGTGGCCATGATCAATAAGTTTCGGGATCAGTCGGTTCTTGAGAACGTCTTGGTTATGCCTGCTGGGTTACGCGATGCCGAAGTCGATAGCTTGGGTCGGACACGGGAAGGTGAGATCAACGAACATTATCATCGCTTGGTTCAGATCTCAAACACCATCGCTAAGTCCACCAAGTCTGACAGCGGCGCTCTAGACACGCCCAGAGCCGCTTTGCAAAAAGCGTTTAACATGGTGTACACCACCATTGAAAGCATGCTCTCTGGTAAGCGAGGTTTCCTTCAAGACAAATGGGGATCACGAAACATACAAGACGGGACTCGAAACGTCATCACGTCGATGGACATCTCAGCACCAGATTTGAACGCTGAGAACTACCCCGGCCCAGATGACACGGTCATGGGTCTGTGGCAAGTCTCTCGAGGGTCTTTGCCGATCACGATCGCTCGATTGAGGGACAACATTCTCAGCGATGTGTTTGGGGACGTTGAAGGCAATGTCAGTTTGATTGATCCGAAGACCTTAGTGCCTGAGTTTGTTCAAGTCTCACCTCAAACGTACGATCGATGGACGACTACCGACGGTTTGGGGAAAGTCGTTGACATGCAGTCGATGGTTGGTATTCGAGCCAAGCCGGTGATGGTCGAAGGTCGTTACCTGATGTTGGTCTACAAACCAAAAGGGGAAATGGTCTTCAAGTTGTTCCGGGACATCCGTGAGCTGCCAGAAGGGGCCAGTAAAAAGGACGTCCATCCGCTGACGTATGAAGAGATGATTTATCTCTCCAACTATCGAGGGTGGAACGATTTGCGAGTGATCTCTACTCGTTACCCAGTGGCTGGTGAAGGCAGTACCTACCCATCGAAAGTCTTTGTGCGTACCACCGTCAAAACCGAAGCGCGGGTGGAACTGGACATGACCTGGGAGCCAATGGACGCTGACGAGAACACCGCTCAAGTCTATCCGATCTTTGATCCAGAGTCCTACATTGATTCGTCAATGGTTCATCCGTATCGGCTGGCTGGACTGGGTGGTGACTACGATGGCGACACTGTGTCGAACAACATCGTCTACACTCAAGAAGCCAAAGAGGAGATTGACAAATACCTCAACTCCCGTTCGGCACACGTCGATCCAGCCGGTGGCATGCGAGCCAGTGCTCACATTGATACCACCGCGTTGGTAATGCACAACATGACTGGGTAACTCCCCACCCTTTCTTAAATTGTTCGGAGTGCGATATGCAACCCTATGCTACGTTTTACCGCCGACACGGCGTGCGACTGAAAGATCACGTGGTCTCTCCGCCGTTCGCGGCGGTAGGCGATTTGGTCCTTCCTAAAGAAAGCTTGGTACACCATCTTGGTTCGGATGGGGTTGTCCTTGGACCTGAGCCAGATGACGTTCTGTTTAAGAATCACGAAGGACGGGTTCTGGTTGAACACGTTCAAGAACTGAGCGCACCGGTTGGAGGACCTCGTCCTGACCGCACCACTCCGGCCACCACCTTGTATCGGAACTACCACCGCCGGTATCGGACCATGCGACCTTTGAACGATTTCGATAAGTCGTTGAGAGACCCTCGGACCTTGATCGTTGAGAACTACGCTCACCTAAGTCGTCTTTGGCAATACATGCGGTCGATTTACGCGGGCTATTACAAGTCCCGGAACGTTTTGAAGACAGTCATCGAAACCATGAACCTTCGATGTGAAGGCAACGACCGGCAACATTACTTGGTGGTAGAAGCTCCTAAGCGACTGCCAAACCTGGCCATGCTTAAGAAAGCCAGCGCCGGGTATAAAGGAATGCCAAAGCCGTTGTTGGAAGTCTTTGCGAAGCCGGAACAATTGTTTCTGTTGGAGATGTGGACGTGGTTAGGTGAGACCAAAGATCAATCGATCCTCAGCGATCTCAAACCTGAGAACTATCGAAAGATCAATCTGGTGTACGTAGAAAGCGGTCGTTGGTTCGTACTCAACCTGGCTGCGTTGCTGGAGTTGTTTAACGAAGGCGCTGAAGAAGGTGGAGAAGGGTCTACTCAGATGCAGAGGTATTTTCTGCGGATGATGATTGCGGTCTTTGAACAACGGACCCAATTTGTAGAGTCGGGCAACGTCAACGAGGATACCGATTCAACCACCGCCGCTGAGAAAGAACCTCGCCCGATGGACGATGCGTCGATCGATGCCGATTTGGATCAGCTGGATCAGTTGTCCGAAGACGTTGTTGAAGAAGACGTCACTCGCCCAATGGCGGACACACCAAGTAACCCAACCGACGCCATCCTCGCTCGGGTGGCGCATATGGCCGAAGAGGGGAGACTGTCGCCCGCTCAACAGCGTCGGTTCATTTCGATGATCGATAAGTCCAGTAATCTACCCAATCCGTTTGGTGAAGGTACGTTAAACGACTATCGTCAAATCACTCAGAAGGACTTGGAGCTGAACCCGGAGTTGATCAAGCTGCCGAAAATGGCAGGCGTTACTGACGAGTCGATGCTTGAAAGTACACTGATGGCGTTTGACAGTCAGTACGTGAACACCATTCTGAATAAGGACATCACCAACGCAGCCCTGTCGCTTCAACAAGCCGGTGTGATTGTGACCGACTATTCTGTGGAAACCGTAGAAGACGCGGCGAACCACTATCAAAAGGTCACGATGCGAGTAGCGCCCGTCGATGGGGAACCGTCAACGGTGCGATTCCGGGTACCGGTCGTTGGTTCGTCTGGGGTTTTCATTTCAAACGACGTGAAGTATCGCTTACGGAAGCAGCGCAGCGATAAACCCATTCGTAAGACTTCGCCGAACGATGTGGCCTTGACATCTTACTACGCCAAGGCGTTTGTGTCTCGCTCGCAAAAGAGCGTGGTGAACTATCCGAAATGGCTGTCTAAGAAAATCGAGATCATTGGTATGGACGATGACAACAAAGTCATCACCAACCTCAAGCACAGTAAAACATTTGTGTCTGAAGTGAAGTTGCCTCGGGTGTACACGATTCTATCTCAGACGTTCAGGGAGTTCACGGTTTCTGGGAAGTATCGGATCTTTGTGGATTATCAGAGGCGGGTCGAAGAGTTTGGCGAAGAGATCATTAACGCTGTTGAGACCGATGGGTTTGTGTTGGTTGGTATGCAGGGTAAGACGCCTATTGTGGTAGACGACTCGAGCACGTTCTATTCG
>Ga0136604_1000792_pt1 | contig 14887 bp, 13 predicted proteins | sample AntRauFillE10628_FD_104928 | JGI IMG/M metagenome (GOLD analysis project Ga0136604, IMG submission 104928) | Saline lake microbial communities from Rauer Islands, Antarctica - Metagenome Filla E10 #628 | ecosystem: Environmental > Aquatic > Non-marine Saline and Alkaline > Saline | place... | reverse complement strand
ACTTCTTGCTTGAGGTCTGCTATTGTATTTCTTCTGATATCTCTTTTGATATTTTTAAGTATTGGAAAGTCCCATACTCTCTCGCCGCTTTGCTCGCCTGCTTCCACGAAAGTCTTTGCGACAACTTTATTATTTGAGAATATAGCAGACATTTTCCCGCCGAGAGCATCTATTGCTGTCCCCGTTAAAGTGCAATAATCAATAATTAAATCAGGGTTTCTTTTCTTGGCCAAGGCAATGCAATCCGCTACGGCCATCCTGCCTTCAGCATCAGTATTCGTGACTTCGACATGCGATCCGTTAAGACCCTTAACTACGTCTCCTTGCCTATATGCCTTATGAGATACCTTATTCTCTACAATTGGCAGGTAGCACTCTAAGTCACACTTAACCCTTCTTTTGACCATGCTCGTAAAAGATCCAAGGGCAACAGCGGAGCCAGTCATATCCCTCCACATACCATCCATGTCCTCGCCCTTGATGTTTAATCCACCACTATCGAAGACGACCCCTTTTCCAATAAGAGATATCTTTTTCAAAGGAGTCTTTCCTTTGTTTTTAGGTTTGTATTTTAATTTTGCGACAAAAGCAGACTCATCCAAGTCGGCCTGAGCAACGGCGCAAAATAACCCAGCTCCCATCTTTAAAAGTTCATTGTAGGGAATGATCTCAAGCTCAACGCCAAGCTTTCCTAGTTCTTTTGAGTGTAGGGAAGTCAAGAAATTTTTATACTCATGGCAATCCAGCTTATTTGTAGGTAAGTAACATAGCCTTCGGCACAGGTTATTCCCCTCGCCTAGAACCTTTCCGTATTCAGAGATTGCTTTTAATTTTTCGCTGGGTATATCTGTGTAGTACCCAGATTCAACCTTTAAAGGTTTGATTGTTTTTGTTTTTGCCTTAAATTCATCGCACTTCCACTTAGAAGTTACCTGAAAGCAAGACAGTATAGAGATCGCCATTTCCTGGTGTCTTTTAGATAAACCGAGAACATTGAAAGAGACAACCTCACTCTTTAGGAATGTCTCCGTAAATACCTCTCTCACCCCTTCGCCCATTTCAAATGCTCCATCACCCTTTTCTATCATGAGGAAGCTTATAGATGAGCCATTGGGAAAGTGAACTATCCCGTGAGGATGTGTAAACCCCTGGGATACCTCGTAGTCTTCGAAGGCTTCTTTGAGCTCTTGTCTTATGAGGTATTTGGCGCTTTTGCTAAGCTTTTTGCAAGAATTCTTGTAAATATTCTTGGCCGCGTTTTCTTCTCTGTATAAAATCATTAATTCGTTCGTTGCTTTCATACATATATTTTATCACATAGTTACATAGTATAACCGGTTGGTTTTGTTCACTTTTTTTTGCCTATTTTCTTGGATGTTTTCTGGATGTTTTTGATTGAAACATAAGGCAGCTTAGCCGCCAGGAATCTACGCACCTAGTGCTAGCAATCTTTGGCAAGATCTATGAGCATTGAGCCCCAGTCCCCATCGTCAATATTGTCAAAAGATGTCTTATCTCTTACCTCGAATAGCTCGTCTTTTTCGATGATAAACCTAGATGGATGGACCTCTTTCATCTTTCCGTATTGCTCCATATTCTTGCTGTAAGAGATGATTAGCTCTTCTTTGGCCCTAGTTATGGCCACATACATAAGCCTTCTCTCTTCTTCTACGCCCCCACTTTCTATTGATCTTTTATGGGGAAGAACTCCCTCTTGGCAAAAAGGTATATAAACCCTCTTGAACTCAAGTCCTTTGGAGGCATGTATTGTCATTAGCGATATACAGTTCTCTTCCTCTTCTTCCTCATTGGGTACGAGTGTCAGGTTTTCGATAAACTTTTTAAGAGAACAAAACTCTCCATTAGCTCCGTAGTACCTACTACCCATCTCACTAAAGAAATTTATAGAGTTCTTTTTCTTCTCTGCTTTTTTGGGAGAGTCTTGGGTTTTATTAATGTGATCTTCGTAATTTGTATGGTTTATGATGGCATTAATGAGATACCCTACATCCTTAGTAGATCTAGATATCTCTTTTATCGTATTTATTGTACTAGAGAGCTCCCTGAGAGATTCTTTTTGACCTAAATGCGGATAATCCTTTATGACTTCCAGCATGGGCCTTCCCGTCTCTTTTGATCTTTGCGCCAACTTGTCTATGGTTTTTTTACCCACACCTCTATTTGGGGTATTTATGATCCTCCTGAGAGCGACCTCGTCCTTTGGATTGTGGGTTACTTGAAGATAGGCCAATATATCCTTAATCTCAGATCTATCTTTTATCTTTTGTCCGCCATACACCCTATAAGGATCACCGTTTAATATGAGCTGTTCCTCAATCTTTGCAAGTAGTATCGATCCCCTGGATATGATAGCGATGTCTTTTGGCATGAGATCGCCATTAATCAGGCTCATCTTGATCTCATCTGTAATGCTGTTAACCTCATCACCCGTGGAATCATAGATATATAGCTTTGGCTTGATCTCGCTTATGTTATCAGTTTTTAGCTTCTTGTCAGATCTTTTAGTATTCTCTGAGATGACGGCGTTGGATAGATTGAGGATCTTGTCGTTAGATCTATAGTTATCCTCCAGCTTAACCACTTCCCCACCAGGAAAGTAATCTTCAAAATTTAGGATGTTCTCTACCACGGCCCCACGAAAGCTATAGATACTCTGATCATCATCTCCCACAACACAGATATTATTATTATCCCTATTGATTAATCTCAGGAAGGATAGCTGAACCCCGTTAGTATCTTGGTACTCATCCACTATTACGTATTTAAAATGCTCATCATACTTCTTTCTGATATCTTCGTTTTTTTTAAGCAAATCGACAACCTTTAACAAAATGTCGTCAAAATCAAGGGCAGCGAATAAGTTCATCTTCTCTTGGTACAAAGGATAAACCTGTATGACGATGTCATGATAAGGATCTCCTTCGTCTTCGAAGTACGATTCGACTCCATCTTCATGACCTGAGTTTTTATAATTGCTAATCATGGCCTGCACGGCCTTAGCGCAAAATGCCTTCTCGGACTTAAAAGTCCTTAGGCAATCTTTTATTACAGATATCTGGTCGGAAGTGTCATAGATTGTGAATGAGTCTGGGAATCCATCTAAATGCCTTATCTCGTTTTTGAGGATCTTTAGGCAGATAGCGTGAAATGTCCCTTTGATAATCCTGGATGACTTTGAGTTTACGCTCCTGGCCCTCTCTACAATCTCTTTGGCGGCTTTATTAGTGAACGTGAGCATGAGTATATTTTTGGGATTAATACCAGATTCGATCATGTATGCGGCACGGTAGGATATAGTCCTAGTCTTACCTGTTCCCGCTCCTGCGATAATCTTGAGCGGCCCGTCTATTAAACCTGCCGCTCTAGATTGACTCTCATTTAGGTTGCTCAAGATACTCATGAAAAGATAATATCATATAGTGTTATAGAAATCCATTCATTTGGATCAAGATGCTTTGGTCACCTCTCTTCTTTCTCTTCCTAGAAGCTTGTCTAAAAAAGACAATCTCTCATCATTACCACCTGGCAATCTCCATGTCCTGCTCTTGATAGCTTTCTCTATCTTGGCCACGACCTCATCATCTGCACACATTCTATTCAAATCAAACGGCGTCATCCTCTCTACAGAGTCCGAGGATATACCAATAGAGTAGCGACCCTCGATATCCATCAAGGAAAGCTTGACACAGGTGTGGCAGTAGAACGTATTCTCCATACTGCTTCTTTCTTCGCAACATAGGCACTTGGCGTTCAGCTTAACAATATCGCACTGTTTCATAAAAAATCCCCCCGTTTTTTGTATGAAGCAATAGTATATTTTATAAAGCTTTTCTTTTAAACATAATTCTGCGAGTATCTGCATTTTTTTTTGCGCATATCAGTGAAAACGGTGACTTGATAAGATTCATTTTTAAACATTTTAAACTGCTGTATGGGTATTTTTATTGGCGTAAATAACTGTTATCTATGATTTTTTATTAAAAAACAATGACTTATGATTTCAAGGAGCAACTACGCGAAAAAGTGTACCAGGTCGATATCATAGTCCTGAAAAAATAAACTAGTTCTACAAGGCCGTATAATATTTTCCATGAAGAAAGCTATACCCTTATTATTCTTTGTTTTTATTATATCCTCTTGTGGGAAGAAAGAATCTCCACAAGATTTCATACAGAATAAATCCGGTGACTACAGAAGCTTTGACTTTGAAAGTAGTGATGTATTCTTTGATTTTATGAAAGAAAGTTTTGAGTCAGAGCATCTCGCCGAAACCTCCGAAGTAATATCCACAGATCACATTAGAATAAACTTCACCGAAGTCATTGAAGAGTGTGAATCTTGCGTTGGCGTGTGTATCTCCTGGGGTGATAACAGGGAGATCCACATACTCAGAGAGTTCTGGGATGCATCCAATGATGCAACAAGGGAGATGCTCGTTTTTCATGAGCTGGGTCACTGCTCGCTTGGAAGAGATCATCTTAATGCTACCGTCAACGGTAACCCTGTCTCTATCATGAACTCATTTATATTTACTAGTCAAACATACCTAGATTACATGGCGGCTTATATTAACGAGCTAATGACAAAAGACGATTCCCTCATAAGAGGTGAGCTGGACTAAGGAGAGTATTATGAAGGCAGGGCCCAAGGCAATAATATCAACGGCGTTCAAGAGTTTTGGTTACACGGCAGTAGAAACCAAAGACCCTAAGATGCCTTATTTCATGACCGCATATAAAGGAAACTCAAAGAAACGATATGTTATTTTTGGTTGTAGCAAGTCAGAGATAAAAAATAAAATAGAGAGGCTGAAAAAGATGCACGGTGATAAGGAAGTGAGTGTGACCGCATTCTACTATGGAAGCGCCTACTTGACGGTACTTGGATGCAAGGTCAACCCTCTCAAGGAGCTAAAGGAACTTAGCGGCAAGTATATAAAGATGAAATTCTCTCAAGGCACCAAATATGACCCTATGGATAGCCTATCGGACTCCTTTCGATCTTAATATATCCGAAAAGACCAAAAAATCCAACTCATCATCCAGTTTGAAAATATCACCTTGAAACTGATTTCCTCCATTTTCAGATGGAGTAATTGGAGAAATTACATCTGGATGAAGTCGGCACCCATATTTATAAATTTCACCAAAAGGAGCTTTATAGAGTCTATTTGTAGACTGATCGGGATTCTCTGTTTGTTTGTAAACTTGACCCAAACAAGAAAAAGAATGAAAGTCTCCCGTCTTCTTTTTCTTTGGGCCAAACACCTTGAAGGGCATATGTTCTTCAGGAGTATTCTCCAAGTCTTGAAGAAAAGCTTTATAATTGCTGTTGTATTGTTCTATTTCCTTCACTCTCATTCCCTAAATAAAATTCAATCTCTTCAAGATACTCTTTGATAGCAGAGCCTGCAATTTGCGGCCAATATTTTTCATCGGGATCAGAAATAACCATGTTTATCAGTGAAACCGATCCGTCTTCTGAATCGTCGGGATCGATTACGACCCTGCTGTTTTCTAAAAGTTCACGGTACATTTTAGAAGGAACCAGAGAAAACTGCTCTTCCATATAACGAACCAAATTGTACAAAAGAACTAATCTCTTCGCTTTTGGAGTCACGTTATCAAGATTTTTCTTCTCCCATTCAGACATGCTCCTCTCTGTTACACCAAGTAAACCGGCCAGCATTGTTCTGCTAACACCTAAAAGTTCTGTAAGTTGCTCACTGGCTTGCCGTAAATTATCTATTGCTTGTAGTGACATAAATGCCTCCTCATGATTTATTATACCACTTCGGAAGTTTTTATCAAAATCTTCAGACGTTTTCGTAACAAACATCAAGATAGGCACCAAATATGACCCTATGGATAGCCTATCGGACTCCTTGCGATCCTAATATATCCGAAAAGACCAAAAAATAAACCACTGCTGTATAATTACACCAAAGGAGAGTTATCGATGACTATTTTGAGGAAAGACGACGTATTCACACTGGATATCCATGAGTTAGCAAAAAAGTTGAAGGTCAAGACGGATTATGATCCTTACGATGACGTCTATCACGATCCAATATCTACACAAGAAATTCAAGATACTGACATAGGTAAATTTCCAGACGAACTATCAAAATACTTACCATTTGTCGTTGCTCAATCACTAGAACACTCTAACAGGATGGCTATATGCGCTTGTATGGAGGATGGTGCAAAGTCTGTGATCCTGGAGGCGTTAGAGAAAATAAGCGTACCTGGTGAATATATGGGACATGGCTCAAATGGTGATCAAGTTTCTGTATCATGCGAAGCCTATGTCAAGTCGGCGGATCTAGATGATAATGACTCAAGCAATGTGGTTCTAGAGATCGTAAATCCTGTTCATTTGATCAACGATATCATTAGCGGTGTTGGCCAGTCTTTTTTTACAGAGCTCTCGGTAGATGAGTACGACAGGACGAAAGTAGAGAGTATGCTTCATAATATAACTGATTACTTTGAAGTGTACGAGGGGGGCCTGTTTAGAGCCCAGCGATCATTCATGGGCAAGCTATTTTGACAAAGACTTTTTCGTAGAATGTATCGATGAAGTGATTTCAGACCTAACGACCGAAGAAATATCATGCGAGATCATGGATTCCGCTAGAACAAAAGAAGAATTCGAAGAGGCTTTGAGCGTTATCAAAGAAGCCATATCTTTGTCCAGCAGTCCCCTCGATCCTAGTAAGCTGGAGGAAGATGTAAGGACCGAGTGCTCCAGATTAGCTAAAAAAGATTTTGATGAAAACATAAAAAAGATCTCATAAGATATAAAGTTTAGTCATGAGTGGATTTTTGTACGAATCACGGTGACTGTGTATTCCACATTTTGTTGGCAAAATATAATTGGCAGATACCAATGACTCATTGCAAATACAGTAAGATAAAAGATTTATGCTGCAAAACGATACCAAAATATCATACTGGTGTATAATTAAATAAAAGCCGGAGATGATATGCCTATACAAGAATTACTTAATAAAATGGTCTTAAGAATATCCGAAGAAATTCTCCAAAAGGGAGAGGTTCCTAGTGGGGATAGGATAACTTATTGCGCAGGAGATCTGGTAGCGATGACTCCCGATCTATCCGAATATGACGAGATTGACGAATCGATTAAGAATAAGTCTATGGACCAGGTAGAAAAGATGATAATGAACAAGGTCTTTGAGCGCCTGAAGGGTATAGATTTAAGTGACCATCATTTTAAAGATTTATCTTTTAAAGATAAATATTCTGCTTTAGAAAAGGTATTCTTGATTGGTGGGGTATTCGATCGATGGTCGAATGATCCAAGAACTTTAAAAGATAACCGTCAAAGACTTATGAACATGCTGGATTTATACGAGGTAGACTTTAGTGCCCCGAATGTTTTTGTCTACGTTTCAGAAGATGAAGACTCGTCTAGTAAACAGGTAACCACACTCACACAAGAATCTGATGAGGATAAAAATGATTTTCTCTATATATTTGATCAAGAGGGTGAGATTTTATATGATGACGAAGACGACGAGCGCCCCATAAAGGCAACTGGTGAAGAAGTCCACATAACAAATGAAGAGTTGGAATCACTGGGAATGCTAAATGACTTATTTGAATTATTTAAAGCGGGTAAAAAGCTAAGAGATAACGAGAAAACGGCCTCGTATTTAATAAAGATGATGAAGCCAAACTGCTTGGACGGTGGTAGCACATGGGAACTAAGCCATATAATTGAAGATTTGGAGCATCTTGGGGTTTTCGCCGAGAGACTGTCAAAAGAAGAAATCTCTGTAGCTTCAAAAATGAAACTGTATTCTTTGAGCAATCAGGTCAGCGATAACTCCCCTCTCAGAGAGATTCTCTTGAGTTTTAGGAAAGATGTAATAAGTAAGATATCAAGAGTAAAGGTTCATGATCTAGGAGCGCTACGTGTCGCTATGCTGGATGAAAACGTACCAAGAAACAAGAAAACAAGTATTGTTAAAAAACTAGATAGATCAGATCGATTTAGTTACTCCCTTATAGCCAATCTAGAACAAGATCACCAACTCGATATATTATCAAGCATTGGTCGAAGTGATGGGGATTCCTACCTGAGCGCACAAAAAGAGAACATAGACTTGGCCAAGTTTATCACTAGTATGGATGATGATCTTTGTGATTACCTCCGGTGGGATGACCCAGGCTTTGAGGACAAGTACGGTAGGCCTGCGCATAGGTGCTTGATTAACCTAATAGAGAGCGGAAGCGACAGCATGGCCGTATCCGTTTATAATAAACTCTACGGACACAATGTTAAGTCCGTAAGCGATATACTTAATCGCATGATGGACGAATCTAGAGGTGAATACGGGGACCCGGACGCCAATGTATCCTGGTCAACAGAGTACCCAAGAATATTTGAGTTATCTTTTGGTCTTTTTAATGCCAGAGATAAGATGGGTATGGGATTTAGTAAATGGCTAAAATACGCAGAAGAAGATCTCAATAACTCATTTGACGACATAATCCCGCTTATCCCCGATTCTATGTTCGGCCAGGTTTTCGCTAGATACATATTATCAAGAGGAAGTGAGTCTCAAAAAAGTGAGATTAAAGAAACTTATATAAAAGAGCCAATGAGCTTAGAGAAGAGCACATTTGATCTGGTATTTTCTAAAGAAGAGAAAGAAAAAATTGCGATGGAATCGTTCAACACTTCCACTCCAGCCGTACTAAGAGGTCAATTGCCTATGATTGGAGAGTATCTTCCAGAGGATGTGCAAAGGGAAACATTTAATAAGATCGCGAGCACCGTAGACGGCGCCAAGATGATCATATCCAAGAAAAGTATCTCTGCTAAGATCAGAGATAAGGCCATAAAAAAAGCACTAAAATCTAAGACTATACCCTTTGATTTCATTATCGATAATACGACAAAAGAAGAGATATTCAGCATTGCTACTTCTGTAAAAATTGACAGTGAGACATCAGGAAAAATCATTACTAAGTATGAAGATACTGATCTTGCAGAGAAGATTATCAAGAAAAATGGATTTGATATTATCTTTCTATTGAATAGCTTTGTTAGAGATAATATTGATCAGATGAGAATTGACCCAGATGAATACAGCGAGGTTATCGCAAATTACATGAATGATAGTAGGAGATATCTCCATAAAATCAGGATTGAGGACCTAACCCACTCTCAGATTTACAAGGAGAATATACCTAAGATAAGAGAGAAGATTGGAGAGAAAGATTTAGAATCTCTATCCGAGAGGATTTTAAAAGACCTGGGTCCAGATAAGTTAATACAGATGCTGGGAGATTATGAGGGTAAATTCCTGAAGGAGTACAACAAAGCTGAGAGCAGCAAGTTAACGGCCGAGTCATTAGAATTTCTCGTAGAAAATGGATTGCTAGAGTCTTACCTTGAAAAAAATGGTGCCACTCAAGAAGACAAGAGGATCATAAGCAAGCAGATGGATAGCAATGAGAATAGCGGGCGTAGTGTATTCAGCAATAAAATGACATTTTTATTAGATAACCATACTTACAAAATAATGTCTAAATACTTTGACGAAGATAGGGATTTGGAGATTTATCCCGAAAATATTCTCATAAGAATTGTTGTCTATCTGGCATTTGAGGACAAGCTTAGTTACAAAAAGGCCATAAAGATAATAAAAGATAAGACAGGTAGCTCAAGGCAATTCTTCGAGGCGGCAAATGACCACTTCTTAAGTAGTGATAAGGAAGAGGAGCTAAATAATATAGGCATGGAGATGAGCCGAGAGGGATTACTTAGCAACGAGGAATTGATCTCTTACTTCAAATCTACAGACAGACTCGAGAATCAGGTTCAATCATCTGTAGTTACCTTGCTAAATGACGAAGAGGATGAGCTGTCCATGATGGTTTTGTCCAGATATATACAGAGGTCCAGTGACCTAGTGTACGCATTAAAATTTGCCACCACAAGAGCTCAGGTCGATACCATTCACAGGGTATACTGGAGTAACGGTGGAGCGAGGGGCGAGCCTTTCTATGGTGGGGCCAAGATATTTATCATGTTCGAGGATTCAAACATAAATGTTGATGATTTATTCTTGGATGCATATAAATCATTCATTAAGTCAAAAAAAGGCGGATACGAGAAGTCCGAGGCATTCCTATCGAAAAGACCTAGACTGTTAAAAGAAAACATTGAAAACATCATAGATGTAGCGCAAGGAACCTCTGATGCCGAATTCAAAAGAGTCGCTAAGGTACTTATAGATATGGATCTTAGTGGTGTAAAGGGTCAGGTTTTCAGTATCCTAAAAAGAGGAGATAATTTGGGTATGGCCAAGAAGATTCTTGGAGACAAGTTATCAGAAGATGATATCAAAAAAGAGATCTTGAGGACGGATAACCCAAACGCTGCTAGAGAAATGATGTCTCTTTTGAAAGACTCTACCCTCCTGAATGATAAGGAGTTAGTAGACAAGCTACTCGATGAGCTAGGCTTTGGAGCATCTCTTCTATCTAGGGCCGGTAAGGTTTCTGAAAATAACTTGCACATCTACTCTAGGGTAATTATGGGAGAAGGGACAAGGCTTTCTTTTACGGGTGAGATAAAGCTCTCTCATGTCATGTTCGTCGTTGAAAATGGAACGATGAACCCTGGGAGGTTAGATTTTGACGCCACCTTAAAAAAGATCAAGGGTCTAAATGCTCAAGATGAGGATCTTAATCATTTCCTCTACGAGTATATTAAGCCATACATTGAAATTAATAAATCTGTAGGTGTTATTAACTTAAAGGAAGGTACTTTCTGCGGCGAGGATATCGAGATCAATCTAAATAGACCTGATGTTAGAGTTATGGCAGAAGATGCTGGCTTTACGGATCTCTTGGAGACTGTTAGGGAATTCAAGATAGACAGAAAGCTTAATGCTCAAATCTCTATCAATAACGGTCGAATCAATATTTTGGTAGAAATAGAGAATGAAGATGAAGGTGACAACGAGTTTGATAGTCTACTCTCAGATAACATGAAAAAAGAAATGGATGAGCTTAAGGTTAAGTTTGATGACATAGTCGGAAAGATGAGTATGGATTCACCATTTGGCATTGAGATAGAGTATTCCTCTACTATACCTAGAAGCCAATTCGCCAAGATCGTATCGGGAGACTCTGGAGAGTCTGTTGTGGCCTATGATGATTATAAGTCTACGACCGGATCAGACTGGGAAGTTAAGTATGATGGCTCAATCTCAACAGGTATACCGGCAGAGGTCGCCTCTCCTAAGCTATATGGAGAGGAGGGGATCGAGAAGCTAAGAAAGGTTTTAAAGGGTATCGATTCATTAAATAAGAAAAAGAAGATTAAAACTGGTGCAGAGATACAGTGCGGGATTCACGTACACCATGACATCAAGGACTTGCTAAATATCGAAAGCGACCTAAAAGAGGTTTTCAAGAAGGCCCTATTCAAAGTCCAGGGGCCTATTTATGAGCTTTGCCATGAGAGCAGGAAGAGTGGTTCATATTCCAGAAAAATGGGAGTTCACAGTGTAAAGGGTGATCACCTACCCTCTTCTAAAGATGGGTTTAACTTCACAAGATATGGAACCTTGGAGTTTAGGATGAAAGAAGGCGTCATGGATGCGGACGAGATTGTTCGCTGGGTGCGTGTCACGAAGATGGTCGTCGAAGGTATCAGGGAAACTATCCTAAAGAGCTCTGAAGATAATATCAACGAGGTTCTTGAGGCTATAACTCTAGAGAGGATTATGATAGAAAAAAGTGGAAGAAAGGGCTATGGGCCACTAGATGGGCTCAAGGGGCAAGTAAGCCTAACGAGATCTCTCAAGGCTTCCTAGTTTCAAAAATCAAGCACTTGGTGTCTTTGTGGTATAATTTGTTGTAGTTATCTATGAACTAAAACAATTTAGGTGAAAGAAAATGAGCTTAGCTGAAATAAAAGAAATCAATAAAAACTTCCTCAAAAAGAAGGGTGAGCTAGAGAAGCTTTCTCGTTTCGATGAGATTGATATGTTGGCTGATAGAACTGTCAGCGTGTTGAAGAAATTTTACAAAAAAGATATAGAAAGAGCTGCTCAAGAGCACGTGTCACCTGGTCTTGATTTGATAATGGATTCAGTTGGCACTCGTATTGATGATCTTACGTTCTACGAGATCTCAAGCGAAGAAGTTAAAACTAAGGGAAAGGGAGAGCAACATCCCAGGACTACTCCCCTCGTTAATTTGCCAGTACTTGTCTCTAAATACGTAAAACTTCCAAAAGACCTAGAAGAGGTCCTCACGCTTTATATAATTGATCAAGATATAGATGATTACTTGCAGTTAGCGGAGCATTTCAAGGACGCTCCACCCGCTCTTTCAAAAAGCCATTTGCGCTTATATCGGTAAAGCTGCTACTCAATGATTCATCTAGTGGATAGAGATAGGCCTCAATCGAGCTCCCATCTTCTAAATCTATAAACTCTCTTTTATACCAATGAGGATGACCTTCTAGTGAGTCTATGGTGTGCAATTCTTCAGCAGGGACTTCGAAGATCTCTCCTGATATCTGGTAATTGGAATGACTATCTCTACACATGAATGGTATAGTGCTATTCTTGAATAACCTAAAACCTTTAGCTGTCCGGGCCTCGTCTATGAACCTAGCGCCTATCTCTTCCAGGATCCTGTTATTCCAAAAATCTCTCTTTAGAGTACCGTAAGTGAATATCTTTACAAATTTCTTATCCATTACGAACTGAGTCCTATTTTTCTTTTGTTACCTGTCTTGAAATTTTTGTCCCACCTCTTAGATTCTATCATCTTCTCAACTTGTGATGCGATATGCTTTTGAGTGAGTTTCTTCTCTTTACCCATAGAGGCGTCGTAAATTGAGTTGATACAAATATTTCTAACGTCACCGCCCGATAGTCCTTTAGATTTTTCGGCAATTTCCTTAAAGCTGATCTTGCCCTTTGGTACCTTACTTGGGATGTGCATCTTATATATCTTCTCCAGAGAGCTAGTGCATGGAAGGTCGTACTTTACATGCTGTGCGATTCTTCTATTGATGGCCTCATCGTAGTTGGCAAAGAAGTTGGTCGCAAAAAGCATAATGCCTTCGTGCTTGTCCATTTCATTCATGAGTATATTTCTATTTTGATTGACACTATTTGAATTATTGTCTTCGCTGAGGCTTCTTCTTTTTGATAAAAGAGAGTCTGCCTCATCCATAAAAATAATAGCATCGTAAAACTTGGCCTCATCAAAGATTTTCTTGATGTTTTTACCGGTATCCCCAACCCACTTTGAGATAATAGAGCTGTAGTCCACAATCAAGAGATCTTTTCCAAGCTCCTTAGCGATTGCCTTGGCCGATATAGTCTTACCTGTGCCAGGTGCTCCGTATAGGTTTAGATGCGACCCCATCTTGAAGCCAGGCACTTCTTCTAGGCCCCATTCTGTATTCAGAAAGTCTCTTTTTTGGACCTTATGGATAGCGAGCTTGAGCTCTTCTTTGGTCGATTTATTCAAAACGATATCTTTCAGGCTCAAGCAGTCTTCTTTTGAAACGAAAGTGCCAATTTCCGACACTTTTTCTTTGATTTGCTCATATTTGATAGGAGACGCCAAAGTGTACTCTAAAAGCTTTGGATAGTACTCTTGCTCCACAGGGCTATATTTGCTCTCAAAATGATTTTCTCTCAAGGTATACTCTGCACCGTCTCCGACTCTTACGAAGCGAACTGGACCCATTGGACCGCCGCTGGACTCGATAACCTTGTATATCTTGCTTGATTCATTATTGTAGTAGAAATTTCCCTGCATATCTCCCCCTTCTTGATTTACTTTATTATACTACAGCATAATAAAAATGCAAGTAAAAAATGACTCTCGAGGCTCAGTAGCTCAGTTCAAGTGACCTTTTTTCTTCGATACTCACTGATTAGTGCTTGGAGAGAAGTCAGCTTCACTAGAGTTACAACCTTAGCAATCACTCATGTATTGATCTAATTATCAGACTATAGGCCTGGATATAAGCGAGTTCTTCGTTGTCGCAGTGGCCACTATCAAATATATCGTTAGATTTTGCTTTGTGACATCTACTGTGTGCTCCTTTTAGCAAACTATACTACAAAATGATAATATCTACGAATGTTGAGTTATACCTTTGTGGTATAATAAAGCACAGGAGGTCGTTATCAATTATATCGAAGCGAAAATTGTTTACGTATTTATTTTTTACTTTGTGACGATATTTTCTCTCTTTGTTTACCTTTATATAAGTGGGCACAAGAAGTGAGAGAGCACACAAATAGATTCATGGAAGACATCAGCGGCGCTAGAAACAAAGCAGAGCTATACCAAATTATACTAGGCTACTGCGTGATGATTAATGGTAAATACAAAGATCTGATCTCAAGTAGGGCCGAGGATCTGGAGAGTAATTTCAAAAGCAGCTACTACGTCTACTCAGGTGAAGTTGAGAACAAGACCGTAGCAATGGCATTGAGCCGCTTAGATAGCAAGGTTATGTTCTTCTGTGACATGCCTAAGGATATAGAGAGTATCAAGAGGCTTGTTCTGGACGTAGATCCAGAGGTCGTTTTATTGCTCGCTAGCAGCTTATTAGAAGATGACAAAGGCGATAGCTTCTGTAAGGCCTATGTGGTTCTTAAGATGGGCCAGTTGATAGAAGAAATGGCCAGAAAACAATCAAGGAGATCGGCGTGAAGTACCTATCAATAGACATCGAGACTACCGGATTGAGAGATAATGACCTTATCCTAGAATTTGCGGCAGTGCCCATCAAAATAAAACCTAATGGAGACACAGTCGAGTTATACAAACCTTTCCATTTT
>Ga0136604_1000791_pt1 | contig 14910 bp, 16 predicted proteins | sample AntRauFillE10628_FD_104928 | JGI IMG/M metagenome (GOLD analysis project Ga0136604, IMG submission 104928) | Saline lake microbial communities from Rauer Islands, Antarctica - Metagenome Filla E10 #628 | ecosystem: Environmental > Aquatic > Non-marine Saline and Alkaline > Saline | place... | reverse complement strand
AGCTCCTGCAGCTGGCTCAACGTCTGGTTCAGCTTATTGAATGATTCAGATGCGTCTTTGGTGAGCTGGGCCCCGCTTTTCTGAAACGCTTCAAGCATGCCACCACTGTACACCCCTTTGATAATGCCCTCGTTGGGCACTTCTTCTTCACCGGCGCCCTTTTCAATATAAATAGCTTTGTCGCCCAGCAAGCCCGATGATTCCAAATAGGCAACCGAGCCTTTGGGGATATCAACACCCAAATTAAAACCCAGTGTAACTTCAACACTATCACGGGCAATCAACTCCAGTTTCGAAATGGAGCCAACCTTTACACCATTAATGTAGATGTAGCTGCCGCTGGTTAAACCATTAACCTGTTTAAAATGGGTATATACCACTTTTGATTGCTGAAAAAGGGGCAGATCTTTCATAAAGCGATATCCAAAATAGGCTACTACAATTGCCACTAAAATGGTGATCGTAATCTTTGTTTCGTTACTTATTTTTGGCAAAACGTTATCTCTTAATTATTGTTTAATTTTATATTCACTGGCCGTTATAAAATTCATCAGGCGCTTGTTGTCACTGGTGTTGTCACTGGCTTTCATTTCTTCAACGGTTCCTCTCCAGCAAAGCTCTTGCCCTTCTAAAAATACCACAGTCTCGGCTACTTCAAGTACGCTGTGTATATCGTGGGTTACAACGATAGAGGTAATATTTAAGTTCTGTGCAAAACTTTTAATAAGATCATTAATTTCATTGGAAGTCTGTGGATCCAGACCCGAAGTGGGTTCATCGTAAATTAAAAAATCGGGCCGAAGTACCGTAGCCCGCGCCAACGCAACCCGCCGGCGCATACCTCCTGATAATTCTGCCGTATTCTGGTCGGCGGCGTCTGTCAAATTTACCATTCCCAGACCATCCATTACTATCGATTCGATTTCTTCTTCTGACTTTTCGGTAAAATACCGCAAGGGAAACGCCACATTTTCAAACGTATTTATTGAATCAAACAAAGCCGATCCCTGAAATAAAACCCCAAATCGCTGCCGCATCTTACGCAATGCCACATATTCCAGTTCAAAAATATTCTGCCCTTCTATCAGCACCTGGCCTTCATCGGGATATATCAATGCGTTTAAATGTTTTACCAGCACCGATTTGCCGCATCCCGACCGGCCAATAATGGCTACGGTTTCACCTTCATCAATAGTAAAGCTGACGTCTTCCCAGACCAGATTTTCTTTAAAACTTTTCTTAAGGTTTTTTACTTCAATCATAAATGAATTACTAAAGTATAACCGCGGCAAGCACAAAGTCGGCCAGCAGTATATATATGCAACTCAGTACGGTAGCCTGCGTAGTGCTATTACCAACGCCTTCAGCCCCTCCGGTAGCATAGTATCCTTTATAACAAGATACGGATGTTATCACAAAACCAAATACAAATGCTTTAAGAAGCCCGAATAACACATCCCAGGGGAAGAAAAATTCTCTCGCTCCAAGCATAAATTCTGAACTCGGTACTGCCCCCGATAACACCCCGGCTAACAATCCTCCACCCACACCCGAAACAGAGGCAACAATATATAAAACGGGAAACATAATGACTCCGGCCAGTACGCGCGGTACCACCAAAAAAGCAACCGAATTAAATCCCATCGATTCGAGTGCATCAACCTGCTCGCTTACGCGCATGGTACCCAGCTCAGTGGCTATACGTGCCCCAACCTTTCCCGCCAGTACCAGGCTTGTAATCACCGCCCCAAGCTCTATCAAAATGGATTGCGATACAATAGCACCGATTATTGAACGCGGTACAAAAGCAATATCTAACTGATACGATGTTTGCAGGGTCATTACCGCACCGGTAAAAGCACCCGTAAGCAATACAATGGGCAGCGACTCATACCCTACCTTGATGAGTTCATTCACAAGATTATTCTTGTAAATTTTCACATCGTAGGAAGAGCGCAAGGCCCGGTACAGAAAAAGGGCATATTTACCAAGCTTCTCAAGTGCGTTCATGGATGATTGTCTATTATCGATTAGCGCCCTAAGAAGGTATTAAATTTCACGGTGGATGTCATTTCATGTACCATATTTTTTAAACTATATTGTGGCAAATTATTTAATTGATTAAAGAACACCTTTTTGGGCAGGTTTTACAGCGATATCATTGAAAACAGGATTCTTCTCCGTATTGGAATTGGTACCACTTTGATGGTGATAATATTTATTTTGGCCTCTACAGGATATCATTTTATTGAAGGCATGAGCTTTTTTGATGGCTTTTATATGACCTTCATCACTATTACCACTATCGGTTTTTCCGAGCTTAAAAATTTGTCGGATGCGGGCCGGATTCTTACCATGATAACTTTTATCACGGGTATAGGGGTGATTTCATATATTGCCTCGCAGACCACCCAGCTACTATCTGAAAGCAAACTATTTAGAAAACGTGCTATGACAAAAAAACTTGAGAAGATGAAAAACCACTATATCGTTTGCGGCTACGGACGTATTGGGCATCGTATTGCCGGGCCGGCGCCGATAAAGTGATCTCCCCGTGTGAAATTGGGGTCGACCGCATGGCCAATGTGATTTTGTGCCCGCACGTAGATCAATTTATTGACCGTATCACGGGTGGTGAACAAGATCACGTTTTTGATGAAGTGAAAGTATTTAAAGGAGCCGAACTTGCCGGCAAAACGCTGGCGGAAGCTAAAATACGTCAGAAATATTTTGTCGTTATCATTGCTATCATACCGCAAGGCAACATCGGTATTTTATTCAATCCCGGAAGCGATGATACGATAAACGTTGGAGATTCATTAATTGTTTCGGGTGATGTTGGACGTATTGAGCATCTTCGCACCGATGGCTGTAACGATACTCGCGACCTTTCTGACCGGGTGTCAAAACATCAATTTTCCCATGTGCTTAAAAGCAGCGAATTTAATTTAAACAGAACCAACTGAATTTACTCATGATCCGTTATTTAACCGCCGGTGAATCGCACGGTCCCCAACTGACCGGAATTATTGAAGGCATCCCGGCCGGGCTGCCGCTCTCCGAAGACGACCTTGCCCTGCACCTTGCCCGCCGCCAAAAAGGATACGGCCGCGGCGGACGCATGGCCTGGGAAAAAGACCGCGCCGAGATATCATCCGGGCTACGCTTTGGCCTTACCACCGGCGCACCCATCGCCATGCAGATGCCCAACCGCGCACATAAAAAAGACGATGCCAACTGGCCTAAAGTACTGGCCAAAGAGGGCAACGGCGAGGATGTGGAACCCATTACCGTACCGCGCCCCGGGCATGCCGATTTGGTGGGTTTGCAAAAATATCGCTATGATGATATTCGTCCCGTTATTGAACGTTCCAGCGCCCGCGAAACAGCCATGCGCGTGGCATGCAGCGGCGTAGCCCGCCAATTCTTAAAATATTTTGGCATACAAATTGGCGGCCATGTTACCCGCATTGGAAGTAACGGCTATGAAAATCCCTGGAATGATGTTCGCAAAATCGTTGATCCGCTTATGGAACAAGGCGCAGAAGCTATTTTTCGCGCCGCAGATGAATCACCCGTGCGCTGCCTTGATGAAGATCTCACCCAGAAAATGCGGGATGAAATTATCGTGCGTCGCAAGGAGGGTAGCTCCCTCGGCGGCCACTGGGAAATTTTGGTAACCGGCCTGCCCGCCGGCCTCGGCAGCTTTGTGCACTGGGACCGCAAGCTTGAAGGCCAATTGGCCCAAGCCATTATGGGCACCCAGGCCATGAAAGGCGTGGAAATCGGCCTTGGTTTTGAAGGCGGCCGACAACACGGGCAGATTGTACATGATGAGATTACATACAAGGACGACACCTACAAACGCCGTACCAATCGCATGGGCGGTTTCGAAGGAGGAATGACCACCGGCATGCCGCTCATCATTCGCGGGGTGATGAAACCCATCCCCACCATGCTCACCCCCATTAGAACCGTGGATATTGAATCAAAAGAAGAGACCGACACGCGCTATGAACGTTCGGATGTGTGCGCACTGCCCCGCGCTGTTGTTGTAGTAGAAAGTGTTATCGCACCGGTGCTGGCTAACGCATTCCTGGAAAAATACGGCGGCGATTCGATTAAAGAGATTGAAGAGCGATACGGAAAATAGATTTACCCTCCACGAAGAAATTTAAAACCCGGGGGGTTTTAAAAACCTCTGGGGTTGGTATTTTACATCTAATATTTCCCCTTCCACTGAATTTCTGTATTTTAAATATATGTCATCCAACAACGAAAAAATCAAAACTTTAGCCCGTAACATACAGGCAGACCCCGGCGATTCCTTTTCCAAGTTTGCGCTGGCGCTGGAGTTTTTGAAGAAGGATAATTTGCAACGCGCGATAATTTTGTTTGAGAATGTTTATGCAAACGAACCTGAATATTTAGGCGTCTATTATCACCTGGGAAAATTGCATGAGCGTTTGGAAAGCTTTGAGAAAGCAAAGAAAATGTATAGCGAGGGAATTGAAATTGCTGCGAAACAAAAAGAACAGCGCACCTTAAAAGAATTAAAAGAAGCACTTGCCGAATTGAATATTGAACTTGAAAGTGATTGATTTTTATGAAAAACCACAAGCACTATAGAGGGCTTTGTAAAACCACCAAAAGTCTTTCCCGATTCCTCGTCCCGCGAAGTCAGGATCATTGCACTCAGGCCAACGTTATATTGATCCGCCCGCTGGCGGAAGAGCGAAGCCGAAATATATTCGGCAATACAAAGGGCTTTTTTATATGCTGTACTTTTTTTCTCCTATTTATATTTTTTACAACGGCAAATGGAATAGCCCAAAATACTACTCACCAAGTGAAGGCAGGCGAAACGCTTTTCAAAATTTCCGAAAAGTACGAGGTCTCTATTCAACAGCTTAGGGAATGGAATAATTTAAGCAGCAATAATCTTTCAATAGACCAGCAGCTTGTAATAAAAAAGCAGCCCGAACAATCCGGTATCACTCACACGGTTGAGCCCAAGGAAACCCTTTTTTCGATTTCAAAGAAATATGATGTAACCATTGCCGAAATAAAATCATGGAATAACCTGCAGAGCCAATCGCTGGCTATTGGTACTACTTTAAAAATCTATCCCGAGAAATCAACGAAATCCTCGTCTGAAGCTGACACCTCCAATTCAACCGGCAGCTACTACACAGTAAAATCGGGCGACAGTCTGTTTCTTATTGCCCGTCTGCACAATATGAGCGTAAGCCGGCTCAAAAGGATTAATGATTTATCATCCAATAACATTAAGGTGGGGCAGCGTCTGGCAGTACAGGCAACCGACCGACCACCCTCATTGGCAAAAGCCGGGGTTGAATCATCGGCGCAGGGTAAATTTATTCGCTACAAAATAAAAGAACGCCAATCCCGGGCTGAATTATTGGAGACCTTCCAAATGGATGAAACTGAATTCCAGGCACTCAATCCGGGGCTCAATGCCACTTCATTTCGAAGGGGTGATACCGTAACTATATTGGCGCCGGCCACACGCACATTCGCAAATCCCTATACCAGCGACAGCGGCCTGAGTACGCTTGGCACCACCTCTGTTTCACAGTACAGCAGCCAAACTGCAGAGCCTACTACCAGCGGTGAGCTATATAATCCTGAAGCGTTGACCGCCGCTCATTCCAATATTGCAATGGGCTCCGTTATTTTCATCAAAAATGATAGCAACAAACGCGGTATCTTTGTACGTATAAATGATCGTACTACCGGCGACGGACTTAAACTTTCCGCCGCTGCCTGGAATATGCTGGGCTTTGCCGGCACCAATGCCGCCGTAACCATGTTCAGAAATAATGAGTAATATTCGCAATACCTTAACTACTTATTTTCGGGATACGCATACCCTGCTGTACAGCTATCTTATTGCCCTGCCGCTGCTGCTGCTCTACGAAGTACTTATTTTTATTGCCCAACCCGATTCTGAGCAAGTGGTGCGTATTTCAGTTGATGTCTGGATAAAAACCCTCTTCTCCTACTTTGGCAGCAATATAATTTCCATCACCCTTATTTTTGTAGCCATTATCGGCATTGTCATTCTATACCGCGAACGCAACAAGCTTTCTACTCTTAAGCCCCGATATTTTCTTTTAATGATTGCGGAAGCGGGCCTGTATGCCTTTTTACTTGCACTGTTGCTAAGCGCATTTATAGGTGCGCTGGTGCAAATTGTGCAACCCCAGACCGTTGATTCGCTCTCGGCGATACAGAAAATTGCGCTATCGCTGGGGGCCGGTCTCTACGAAGAATTGTTCTTTCGGGTTATTCTGGTCTCGGGCCTGCTCTATATTTTCAAGTATTTTATTGCAAAAAAATGGGTCGCTTTTACCGCCGCTATGGTAGTAGCTGCACTCCTGTTCAGTTTGGTTCATTACATTGGCGTACTTGGTGATCCCTTTACCCTTGGTTCTTTTTTATTCCGCTTTTTATTTGGCTTGGCCTTAAATGCTATTTATCTCTGGCGCGGATTTGGAATGGCTGCATGGACTCACGCCATTTATGACATTATGGTTGTTGTCTATGGATAGAACAGGTCAAAAGTCGAACGTCCGAGCTCCGATCCAACCTAAGGCCTTCGACCTTGGACCATGGATCTGAAAACTTTCAACCTTCATGGGAACTCATATATAAAATTCCCGTAAGAAATTAATGAACGGCTGCATCAATATAATCTATTTACCTTTTGCAATTATTTTTGATATAATGTTTTACCAGCTCAGAAAGCCTCAATAGCGTATTTGTATTAACTAAACCAACTATTACTTAAGGGATGGCCGAACTGACGACAAAGGAAGTTCAAAAACAGGACGATTTTCAAGAGGAAATCATTCCTCATCTTGATGCTATGTATAATTTTGGGCTTCGGCTTACCTCCGATCCCAATGATGCCGAAGATTTAGTGCAGGATACCATTGTAAAAGCCTTTCGGTTTTTCAGCAGTTACGAAAAAGGAACCAATGCAAAGGCATGGCTCTTTCGCATTCTCAAAAATTCGTACATCAACAATTATCGCAAAAAATCTAAGCAGCCCAGCCAGGTTGATTATGATGAGGTATCATCTTTTTATGAAACCATACGGGCTGATCGCACGGATACTTCCGACCTTGAGGACCGCATGTTCCGCGAGCTTATAGATGATGATATTGCCAATGCGCTGGAGCAGCTTCCCGAAGATTTTCGAACAGTTGTTTTACTTTGTGATGTAGAAGATTTCACCTACGAAGAGATTGCAAATATGCTGGATGTGCCCATAGGTACTATACGGTCCCGGCTGCATCGTGGCAGAAATTTACTGAAAGCCGAACTGGTTGAGTACGCCCAAAAACGCGGTTTCCAACCTGATTAGTGTTTAATTTCTTTATAGTGGACTGGTTGAATAAGGCTGTTTTTACTGCCTGCTGCTACTGTCACTGGCTCTAAGCATGATACGCATAACGGTTCCTTCACCCACCTCAGAACGAAGGACGAAAACTTTTCCATTGTGATAGTCTTCAATAATGCGCTTGGTAAGGCTTAGGCCCAACCCCCACCCTCTTTTCTTAGTACTGTAACCGGGCTTAAAAATTTCGTCGTGATATTTTTTTTCAATGCCCCGTCCCGAATCTTCTATATCAATAATCAAATTATCCTCAACCCTATGCATCCTCAACGATATATGGGCTCCCTTTCTCCGACTTTTGATGGCATTCATTGAATTTTTTAAAATATTTTCCAGGGCCCACTCAAACAATTCAGCATTTATTTTTGCTCGCGCATTTGTTTCTATCTGCCTGCTTATTTCCACATCTTTGCCAAGCTGAGGGAGCCGGCGCTGCATATAATCCATAACCGCCTCAATATGAGGTAAAAGAGAGGTCTCTTCGAGCTCCGGTTCCGATCCTATTTTATTAAAGCGCTCGGCCACCCCCCTAAGCCGGGCTACATCATTTTCCAGTTCACCGGCTACCTCCTTCACAAAATCATCTTCTTTACGCTCTTCCCGAAGCAGCTCAATCCAACCGTACATACTCGAAAGCGGCGTCCCCAACTGGTGGGCGGCTTCTTTAGTCATACCTACCAAAATATTGGATTGCTCCGATTTATTGATAGTACGATAACTTAAAAAAGCCACACCCAATAAAAGGGCAAGCAGGCTTAGCTGTATGTAAGGAAAATACCGCAGATATTGTACCGTCGGGCTTTCGCCATAATATACAAACTGTTTTTGGGCGCCAGTTTGGGGACCTAACTGAATTTCTATGGGTGGGTTGATGGCTTCAAATTCTGCAATAAGCTGCTCATTCGGTTCTGCAATCACGTGCTTGGTACTAAGAATATCTCCATTCTGATCAACAATCATGCGCGGAATTTTAAACCGGTCTTTCAGGATGATTTCCTCTACAACAAAATTTTCTGCAGAACGATTTGCTTCTGCGGACTCAATCAAATTTACAATACTGTCAGAAACTGCAGCGTTTTGCCGTAACTGCCTGGCTGCACTTAGCAACTTCCGGCTGGCATCCTCATTAGCCGGATTACCGGTATATTCAATAGCTTTAGCCCACAATTCTATACTTGAACGCTCCTTGCTCACAATCTGCTCCACCAGATATTGGTTATACCCAATGGAACCCAAGCCAAGCAGTACCAACAGTATCAAAAGGCCAATATTAATACGGTTTGATGTGAAGCTAAAACGCATAAAGCTAAATGATTGATAGTTGTAGCATTAAACCGGCCTCAAAATCCATAAAATATTTCAATAATGCATGCTATAAATAAAAAAGGCGTCATCGAGTGATGACGCCTTGCTAAAAAAAATTTATAACTAATTATCAGGCTGAGGCTTTTCGTTTTTCATAAACCGGGGGAGCGTTATCAAAAACGGTATCGCGGGTTATGGTACACTGCTCAATATTTTCCATCGAGGGGATGTTGAACATGATATCAAGCATTGCATCTTCCATAATTGATCGAAGTCCACGCGCACCGGTTTTACGTTTAAGAGCCCTGTCAACAATGGCTTCAAGCGCTTCTTCTTCGAACATAAGCTCAACGCCTTCCATCTTAAACAGTTTTTTATACTGCTTGGTGAGTGAATTTTTAGGCTTAACCAAAATTTCGATCATCGTATCTTTAGAGAGCTGGTGAAGGCCCGAAATAACCGGCAAACGACCAATAAGTTCAGGAATTAACCCATATTGCTGCATGTCTTCAGGTTCAACATTCGTAAAAATATCGGGATCATCCTTATCAAATTTTACCTGCTTATCACTTTGAAAACCCATAGAGCTTACCGATAGCCGGCGGGCAATAATTTCTTCTAAACCGCTAAAGGCGCCGCCGCAAATAAATAAAATTTCGGAAGTATCAACCTGTATAAAATTTTGTTCGGGATGCTTCCGCCCCCCTTTAGGCGGAATATTTGCCACTGTTCCTTCTAAAATTTTGAGCAATGCCTGCTGTACGCCTTCGCCCGAAACATCGCGGGTGATTGATGGATTATCACTTTTTCGTGCAACTTTATCTACTTCATCAATATATACAATACCGCGCCGTGCCTGCTCCACATCATAATCGGCCGACTGCAAAAGGCTTGAAAGAATGCTTTCAACATCTTCGCCTACATAACCGGCTTCAGTGAGCACAGTGGCATCGGCAATGGAGAAGGGGACATCAATAATTCTGGCCATTGTTTTGGCAAGCAGGGTTTTTCCGCAACCGGTAGGTCCAAGCAGCATGATGTTGCTTTTCTCAATCTGGGTGTCATCCAGCTTATCCTGCATTTCGGAACTGATGCGTTTGTAATGATTATAAACAGCTACCGAAAGTGTTTTTTTGGCATTTTCCTGGCCTATTACATACTCATCCAAGCGGGCTTTTATTTCAGCAGGTTTTAGTAACAGTTGATAGTTCTTCTCCCGTTTTTTTGATAGTGAAGACAACTCTCCCTGTACAATACCCGCTGCATCAGTAACACAGCGATCACAAATATACACCTCATCCGGGCCGGCCACCATGCTGCTTACTTCCTGGCTGGAACGGCCGCAAAAAGAACAATGAATTGTATTATTATCTTTCTCACTCATATCGGACCTCCTTCAGCTGTTGACTTTACTTGGATCGTCGTTCCATAATTTTATCGACTAACCCATATTTTTGCGCTTCTTCGGCGCTCATCCATTTGTTGCGATCAGAATCTTTCATAACCTGTTCCTTATCCTGTCCGGTGTGTTTTGCAATAATATCGGTTAGCAAATGCTTGATGCGCAGAATTTCCTGGGCTTCAATTTCAATATCGCTGGCCTGTCCCTGCACACCGCCAAGGGGTTGGTGAATCATTACACGGGCATTTGGCAATAAATTACGTTTACCTTCTGCCCCGCCTGTTAGTAGCACTGCACCCATCGATGCAGCCATACCTACACAGGTAGTAGCCACATCAGGATTAACATACTGCATAGTGTCATAAATTGCCAATCCGGCAGAGACTACCCCTCCGGGACTGTTGATGTACAAATTAATGTCTTTTTCGGCATCCTCCGATGTTAAGTATAACATTTGTGCTACTATAGAGCTTGCCACAACATCGTTGACGGGGGTACCCAAAAATATAATACGATCTTTGAGGAGGCGTGAATAAATATCATAGGCCCGTTCGCCACGGCTGGTTTTCTCAACCACCATGGGCACCAAATTGTTATTTTCGATAGGGGTGTACTCTGCGTTACTCAAATCGGGCATTTCAAACAGCGGTTGCTTTGCCATAAGTGTATAAATGATTTTATAGTTTTTTACTGCTTACTTTTTCGTCGTGTTTCTTTTGATAGGTTTCCTTGTCGATTTTATTAATTTCTACAACATCTTTTAAACGGTCAAATACCTTCTCTTCCCGGATGCTGTTACGCAGGCTTTCAAGCTGTTGTGGGTTTTGGGCAAACATATTGCGCATTTGATCAATGGTTACCCCGTATTGAGCTGCCTGGGCAGAAAGATGCGCATCTATATCATCGGGCTTTATTTCGATATCATCAAATTTTTCTTGCAATTTTTCATTGATAAAAAACCACTGCGCATCGCGTCGGGCACGATCTTGCATGTTTTCTTTAAACTCTTCCATATCAAAATCCGGGGGCAGTTCCCCGCCTGCCTGTTGCTGTATGCGCTGCACATATTGGTTGAGTACCTGCTGCATAAATGATTCCGGTACTTCAAACTCATGTGCCTCAACAAGAGAATCAATCACTTCGTTCTTAAACAAATCGCCCGATGACTGATCGTAATAATCTTGGATGCGACTCTTTACCAGACTTTTGTATTCATCCACATTTTTAGCTTCCCCGTCGGTCTGCTCTTTGGCAAGTTTATCGGTGAGTTTTGCAGGATGCGACTTTTCTACCTGCTTAACAATTAGCTTAAAGGAGTGCGTGTGATCATCGTGGCCAATCTCAATATCCACTTCATCACCCGCCCTATGGCCGACCAACTCATCTCTGAACTGAGCGGATTCCTCATCGTTGAGGTCAATCATTTCTTCAGCCTTATTTTCCTCATCGGGCTTGCCTTCTTCGTTAACCGGAATAGCTTCTACCTTTACCCTGCTTGACTCGGTAATTTTTTCATCAATCACTTCCCAATTTCCCTGCTGCTCCAGTACGCGCTCAATTTCTTGATCGACATCCTCATCGCTCACATCATGTATCATCTGGTCAACAGTAATACTTTCCAAGTCAACAAGTTCAAATTCAGGCCGCATGCCTACTTTAAAGATAGCCTCCAGCTCATCATTTTCCCAGACGAGATCTATCATTTCCGGTTCACCGACCAGCTCGTACTCCGGAACAACCTCTTTTTCAAACACTTCCTGCACATATTTACCTACCTCCTCCTGCTCAATCTCATCGCCGAAACGCTGGCGCACAATATTGATGGGCACCTTACCCGGACGAAAGCCCGGCATTTGAATTTGTTTTTTGTATTTTTTATACGCTTCTTCAAATTTAGGCTCAAGATCTTTGCGATCTGCTTTAATGATGATCTCTTTATCTACAGAATTAATGTCTTGTACGAATATGTCCACGAAGTTACTCCGGAAAAAATTTAGATTAGAACTACTTTTATTTGATTATATATGCTATGTACGAGAGGAGGGACTCGAACCCACACGCCTTTAAAGGCACTAGATCCTAAATCTAGCGCGTCTACCAATTCCGCCACTCTCGCAAAATTTCAAACTATTTGAACTGATTTTTCAAAGCCACAAAAAATACGTTTTTTTTATTCCGTATTCAACAATTGAAACATAATTACTTATCCAACGCATCGCTATGTCAGTAAAAAATCTTTTCATACATTTAGATAAGGTTTATCTGCTAACTAAACTCCTTTTATTCCATGTTTAATAATTTGCGACTGGTTTACATTACCACAAAAGACAAAGAGGAAGCTCTCAAAATTGGCAAAATACTGGTTGAAGAAAAGCTTACCGCATGTGTAAATATTATTGACGGGATGGAGTCAATCTACCGGTGGGAAGGCGAAATAAAACACGATCAGGAATGTATTTTAATTGCAAAAACGCCCTATCATAATGTAAAAGAACTTACAGAACGGGTAAAAAGCCTGCACACTTATGATTGTCCTTGTATTATTTCGCTGCAACTTTCCGAGCAAGAGGGGAATGAAGAATACCAGCAATGGCTGATTAAGGGAACGCAAAAGAAAGAAATCAATTACGAAATTGAAGACGTTTAGGGATAGGGTATAGGGGTATAAGGATATATTTCTTGAGCTCTGGAACCATATACCCAAAATCCCAACGGTATTAATATTAGAACCCCAACCCAATACCCAACCCTTGTCTGTACTAACTGTTAATCAGCACAATTACATCACTCAGGCCACAATCAACCGGCCAAAAGCTCATAATGCTATCAACTTTGCAGTGATGGATGAACTTGAAGAACTGCTTTCCGATTTAGAAACGAATAATCATAGCCGTTGTTTCATTTTAAGAGGAAGCGGTGATGAGGCATTTATTTCTGGCGGGGACCTGCGGGAATTTCACACCATTAAAACAGCCAAAGAAGCCAAACCAATGGCAAAGCGGATGCGTTCTATTTTAGAGCGCATTGAAATACTGCCTTGCTGGACTATAGCTTGTGTTAACGGTGCCGCTTATGGCGGCGGATGTGAAATAATGCTGGGCTTCGATTTTAGGATTGCGTCATCAGGGGCTACTTTTGGTTTTACCCAAGGCAAGTTTTACCTGCCACCCGGCTGGGGCGGACTTACGCGTCTGGTAGAACGGGTCGGGCGTTCCACGGCTCTGCGGTGGCTTGCAGAAACGGCTATAATAGATACAGACAAGGCCCTCGAACACCGGTTAATTGATCGCATTTCAACCCATAATAAACTGCAAGAAGAAACCTGGAAATGGGCAAAGGATTTGTGCCATAATGATCGGGACTACATCAAAGCTTTAAAACAGGGAGCTTTACGATTAACCGAGGCGCGGTGGAAGGCAATAGAACAAGAGCTTGAACCCTTTGCAAAATTCTGGGAAGATGAGCGTCATCAGCAACGGGTAAAAAAGTTTCTAAACAGGAAAAGCGGCGATAATTAGTTTCCCATAACCTTAGACCGCAACTTCACTTTAGTTTCATAGCGTTCGTTATCGCGTAACAGCTCAACCCGCAGGCTATCGCCCGCAGTATATTCACGAAACAGCGCCTGTGCGTGCATCTGGCTTTGCACCCGCTCGTCGCCAATCTTGATGATAATATCGCCGGGCACAATACCGCTCTCAAAGGCCGGACCGTCGCGGTTCACACTGGTCACGAATAGACCCATTATGGCCGGCAAGTTATTTTCCGCAACTAACTGATAGGTCATAGGGGTGGTTTCCAAGCCCAGATCATATCCCATTTTTACTTCCCCCGATGATGCCAGTTGTTTTATTATTTTCTTTACTCTATTGCTGGGAATGGCAAAACCAAGCCCCACAAAACCGCCACTCGTGCCGCCCGTAAAAATAAAGGTGTTCACACCTATTACCCGGCCTTCACTATTTACAAGCGGCCCGCCGGAGTTGCCGCTGTTAATGGCCGCATCGGTTTGAATCATATCCAAATAAACGCGCGGCTTGTTGGGGTTGGGCCGGAAATCGCGGTGAAGAGCGCTCACCACCCCTACGGTTACCGATGGCTGCGATGCTTTAAATAATCCAAAAGGATTGCCAACGGCCAGCGACCATTCACCTACTATAACTTCATCAGAATTACCAAAGTCGATAAATGGAAATTCACGGTCAGCTTTTATTTTTAAAAGGGCTAAATCTGCCAATTCGTCCGTGCCTATAACCTCGGCCTCATACTGCGATCCCTCAGATCCCTCCGGCAGTGAAATCATAATTTTCTTGGCACCGGCTGCCGCCACATGCTCGTTGGTTACCACCAAACCGTCTTTACTAATAATAAAACCGGAGCCTATGCTGCTAAACTCGCGTTCGGTGGGAATATAAAATCGCCTGAAATACTCATCAATTACTCTTTGGCGGCCCTGCACAACTTCGGTTACGGTAATGCTCACCACTGCCGGACTTACCCGCTGAACGGCCTGCGTAATGGCATTCTTGCGGCTTTGACGGACTAATGAATCATTGGCAACCGTTGAGCCGTTCTGCCGGCTGCGCAGTGACGCAGATGTTGCACGTTCGTCATCACCCCCGGATGGTTGCCCGATAGCCGAAGAGGATTTCTCACCCCCCTCGGATTGATTATTCTGGTTACATCCTGATACCAGTAAGCCTATAGATAGGAGGAAAATATAAATAGATTTGCCGCTCATAATCTCTGACACTTTCTTATTGCGAGGCCTCTACTT
>Ga0136604_1000788_pt1 | contig 14942 bp, 10 predicted proteins | sample AntRauFillE10628_FD_104928 | JGI IMG/M metagenome (GOLD analysis project Ga0136604, IMG submission 104928) | Saline lake microbial communities from Rauer Islands, Antarctica - Metagenome Filla E10 #628 | ecosystem: Environmental > Aquatic > Non-marine Saline and Alkaline > Saline | place... | reverse complement strand
TCCTTGGGCCAGCTCACCGCCGGCATTGCCCACGAAATCAAGAACCCGCTTAACTTTGTGAATAACTTCTCGGAGGTGAGTATCGAACTTATCGAAGAGGCAAAACAGGAAGTTCGAGAAGACCTAAGGAATCAGGAGTCAGAATTCAGAACCCAGGAGTCCCTTTCTGCCGAAGGCACTCCTTTGGAGGAAGGGGGAAAAGACGGCGGAGTCGTCAAGGGAGATAATTCGGGTTATATCCTCGAAATCCTTAACGATATCGAGGCCAATCTCCGCAAAATCCATGAGCACGGCCACCGTGCCGACCGCATCGTCAAATCCATGCTGCAGCACAGCCGCAAAGGCAGCGGCATAAATGAACCTGTCAATCTAAATGCACTGGTCAGGGAATTTGTGAATCTGGCCTTCCACGGCATGCGGGCAAGTACACACCCCATAAATGTGGATATTCAATTTAATCTGGATAAAGCTATAAAAGAAGTGCCTTTGATTGCCGAAGATTTTAGCCGGGTTATTGTGAACCTGTGCAATAATGCCTTTGATGCAATGCGGGAAAAAGCAGATGGCAGTGGGCAGATGGCAGATGACTACACTCCGAAACTTACAGTGCGAACGGCTCGTAAAGATGGCAATATATTTGTTGAAATTGAGGATAACGGGCCGGGCATTCTGCAGGAAATGAGAGACAGAATTATGCAGCCGTTTTTTACCACTAAAAAGGGTACTGAAGGTACTGGTTTAGGATTGTATATCACCAATGATATTGTGAAAGCGCATGGCGGTGAAATAAAAGTGCGGAGCGAGGAGGGCGAAGGCTCCGAGTTTATCATACAATTAAAGATCAATTCCTAAAATATGACAACCGTAAACAGAAGCATACGTACTTTTTTGTTGATAACTGTTCTATTTGCAGTTACATGTACAGGCCAAGCCCAAAACGCAGCAATTGATAGCCTGAATACACTTATCGGCAAGGCAAAATCAGATACCACACGGATTAACCTCCGTAGTAAGTTGATCCGTAAAATTAGTGAAATCAATTTAGATTCTGCCATTGCTCTTGGAAACAAGGTGGTTTTAGAATCAAGAAAATTAGGCTTTGAAAAAGGAGAACTGGAGGCCTTGAGGAACCTATCCTCAAGCTTATTGATGAAAGGCGATTTCGATGCTGCCCAGCAAAACCTAAATGATGCAAAAAGTATTGCTTTGACGTTTAAAGATTCGGTGGCCTTATCAACTCTATATGGTACGTATGGAATGATGTATGGCATGCAGAGCAAATACGATTCCGCCAGCATCTATATTAAGAAAGCCATCGCTATTCAGGAACGAAACGGGGACAAAAGTAGCCTGGGCCGTAACTATGGGAATCTTGCAATTGGATATCAGCAGCAATCCAATTATCCGCAAGCACTCATCTATCAGCAAAAATCCCTGCAAATTGCCGAAGAACAAAATAATATACCTTCACAAGCATACACCTCGCTGAATATGGGGATCACTTACACAAAAATAAAGGATAGACTGCGAGCCGAAAAAACGCTTCTCAAAGCCATAGACCTTGCCAAACAAGCGGGTATTAAAAATGTTGAAGTTTACAGCTATACAAACCTGGCTTCGCTTTATACCGAGATGAAAAAATGGGATGATACCTACACCTATGCCTTGAAAGCGGCCAATCTCGCAAAGGTAATGAGTGATATCCCCATTGAAGCCGCAAGTTATTCAAAAGCCGCCGTAGCCCTTGCCAATTTAAAACGATATGAAGAGGCTAAAGAAATGATAGGTAAAGGAATGGCTAATGCAGAGGCCTCTGGCCAACCCATCATTATTAGCCAATTAAATGAGGCGATGGGCCAAACATTAATGCTACAAGGAAAATGCGAGGAGGCCATTCCATACTATGAAAAAAATTTAGAGATATCCAAAAATAGCGATCAATATGATGAGAGTGTTGGATCAATTTATTTTAACCTTGCCCAATGCTACCAAGAATCAGGTGCCTATGAAAAAGCGCTATTCAATTTTAAAAAATATGCTGCAATAAAGGATTCGGTACGATCCACGGAAAACATTCAGAAGGCTACTGAGCAGACCATGAACTATGAATTTGAAAAAAAACAGGCCGTGGCGAAAGCTAAGCAGGCCGCTAAAGACGCCGAAGCACTACGCAAAAGAAATCAACAATATTTGCTCATGGCTTTATTGGGACTTGTTCTGTTAGCGGTGGCAGCCATTGCTTTCCTGCAATACCGAAGCAACCGGCACAAACAAAAAGCAAACCAATTGCTGCAACGTGAGAAACAAAAAGTGGAAACTACGTTGTCCGAGCTGAGATCCACGCAGGCTCAACTCATCCAATCAGAAAAAATGGCTTCGCTTGGAGAACTCACCGCAGGTATCGCCCATGAAATTCAGAATCCATTGAACTTCGTGAATAACTTCTCAGAAGTAAGCAATGAGATGATTGAGGAAGTTAGAGAGGAGCTGTCAGCTTTCAGCCCTCAACTCTCAGAAGGTAACGCTCAAAAGTCCCCCCTGGACCGTGTCCGCCCACCGGCGGAAGGTGGTGCCGGAGTCGGGACGGAGATGGGGGATGTAAAAGAACAAGCTAAAAAACCCAATATAGATTACACTCTGTCCATCCTCAACGACATCGAGGCCAACCTCCGCAAAATATCCCACCACGGCAAACGTGCCGATGCCATTGTAAAAGGCATGCTGCAGCACAGCCGTAAAAGTAGCGGAATAGTGGAACCGACCGATTTAAACAAGCTTGTGAAAGAATATGTAACCCTCTCCTTCCACGGCATGCGCGCCGGTAAAAATCCCATCGATGTAGATTTGGAGTTCAATCTGGATGACGAAATTCAAGAGGTTCCTCTAATTTCCGAAGATTTCAGCCGGGTTATTGTGAACCTGTGCAATAATGCCTTTGATGCAATGCGAGAGAAGGTAAACGTGAAAAGTGAAACGGCAGAAGACTATAAGCCAAAATTAACGATCAAAACTGTAAGCGGAAATGATCGGGTAATTGTGGAAATTGAAGATAACGGGCCGGGGATTCCCGATGATATGAAGGACAAAATCATGCAGCCTTTTTTTACCACTAAAAAGGGCACTCAGGGAACCGGGCTGGGACTTTCCATCACCAACGACATCATTAAAGCACACGGTGGCGACATAATGGTGACGTCAGAAGAAACAAAAGGAAGTGTATTTAAGATTCAATTGCCCGTTTAAAAAACACTTAAATAATAAGATAAATGGAAAAGGTAATTATTGTTGGCGGAGGTGTAGCAGGGATGAGCGCGGCTCATGAATTAGCAGAGCGGGGGTTTTCGGTGGAGGTTTATGAGCATAATAAATCGTATTGCGGCGGAAAGGCAAGAAGTGTAAATGTGCCCGACACTGGATCGGACGGACGCAGGCCGCTACCCGGAGAACACGGCTTTCGATTCTTTCCGGGTTTTTACAAGCACGTGACCAATACCATGAAACGTATTCCCTTTGGTGAAAAGAAATCAGTATTTGATAACCTGGTTTCCACTGAAACCACCACTCTTGGAAGGCATGGTAAAAAACCGTTTCAGGTACTGTCACATTTCCCGCGAAGCATAAAACAAGCGGAGTCTCTTGTTCACGATTTGATGGGTACAAATTTGGGATTTACGGAGGAAGAAAAGACTTTTTTTGGCCAGCGTGTGTGGCAGCTGATGACAAGTTGTAAAGAGCGCCGCATCAATGAATATGAAGGCCTTGGTTGGTGGGAATATTTGCAGGCTGATCGGTTCAGCGATACCTACCGGTCACTGCTTGTGGAAGGATTAACCCGTACACTCGTGGCCGCAAAAGCCAAGTCTGCAAGTACCAAAACGGGGGGCGATATTTTTCTGCAGCTCATATTCAATACACTCGATCCGTTCGTTGATACCGACCGTGTACTGAATGCACCCACCAACGATGCCTGGCTGACCCCATGGCTGCAACATCTCACAGAAACGCTCGGGGTTAATTACCAATTTGAATGTACCGCCAAAGAGATAGTAATGAGCGGCCGCACCATTGACTATATAATGATTCAAAAATCTGGTGATGAAGCAATAAAAGTTAAGGGTGATTACTACATTTTTGCCGTTCCCGTAGAACGTATGGCACCGCTCATAAATAAACAAATGCTCGATATAGATGAAACCCTGGGAAGCATCCAAAAGCTTGCTCCGTCGGTAAGCTGGATGAATGGATTGCAGGTTTATCTGAATGAGGACATAAAAATAAGCAGAGGCCATGTAATCTGTTCCGACTCAAAGTGGGCCATCACCTGTATTTCTCAACCGCAATTCTGGCCCGATATTGACCTTGCAAAATATGGGAATGGCCGCGTGAAAGGAATCATATCTATAGATATATCCGACTGGTTTGCCAAAGGCTCGAAGGGGGAAACGGCCGCACAATCAACAAAAGAAGAGATATACAAGGAAGTGTGGCATCAATTAAAAGACAGCCTCAATACAAAAGAAAAGGTAATTCTTACCAATGACATGGTTGTGGACTGGTATTTAGACAGCGATATTGTTAATACAAACAAACCGCACCCATCTTCAGTACAACCCGGGAAGCAAGAATATTCATTTGATCGTGAGCCGCTGCTGGTTAACCGGGTAAACACATGGACATTACGGCCGCTGGCTTATACTTTTATCGACAACCTCTTTTTAGCCTCTGACTATGTAAAAACCAACACTGACCTTGCAACAATGGAGGGTGCCAATGAGGCGGCAAGACGGGCAGTTAATGCCATCATACAGCGTTCGGGAGGCAACCAAGCACTCTGTAAAATTTGGGATTTGCACGAACCCTGGTTCCTGATGCCGTTTCGCCGGGCTGATAACAGGAGATTTAAAAAAGGGCTGCCCTGGCATCATAAAAAAAGTGTGCTTACTTCTATATTGGTTGCGATAGCTCATTCCTTTATAAAAGTAGCGGGCATATTTAAAAAAAATCCAAAAAAGACAGCCCACTAAGTTTGAAAACCAAGCGATGAATGCAATAGGTACATATTCAAATTCCGAAAATGCTTTTAAGGGATTTACCAATGAGGCCAAATTTATTTTTGGGACCATCATTCTCACACTGGCCATTGCGGCAATCTGCAGTTATACCGATGCCGGCTGGGAATCGGCCTTTGGTTTAGCCGTAGGCATATATGCCGTAATTTCGTGTTATGCTTTTTTTGCAGGGGATAAATTTCTATACCGGCTGTTGCTTTTTGGCATTCTTGCCGGCAGTATTGAGCTTTTTGCCGATTGCTGGCTGGTGCAATTTACCGGCACCCTTGTGTATCCGTTACAGGAGCCTTCAATAGCATGCTCGCCGCTTTACATGCCGTTCGCCTGGGCGGTTGTACTCATTCAGGTTGGATATCTCGGCTGGCTGATTGCCGGTCATAAACCGCTCTGGTTTAGTATGGTCGCTACAACCGTGCTCGGGCTGCTGTTTATTCCACTGTTCGAACATTTTGCAAATGGTGCCGGCTGGTGGTACTACCACAATACGCCCATGATATTTGATACACCTTACTACATTATTTTTGCCGAAGGGTTGATTTGTATGACACTGCCAATTTTCTTCAAAATTCAATCGCATAAAAAATACGCGATGGCCGCTCTTTTTGGAATTGCACAGGGTTTCTGGATCTGGGCTGCATACCGTATCTCTTTTACAATGATTGGCTAAATTCACCGATATGATCACGAAAATCATTAAGTATTTTATTCCCACCGAGTACCATGAGACGCAAGAGCTTTCGCGCAGGGCACGTCTTGCCGTAGGTGTTTATATTATTGTGACGCTGTCCACGCTAAATTATTCGGTATTAAGCTTGATCATTGGTTACGGGGGGGGATTGATTTCACAAGCTCCACTGTTTTTTATCAGCATGTTATGCTTGTACCTCTACCGCCGAAGGGTTGCACCTTTTGTGGTTGCTTTCGTCTTTTTTACCGCGGCCATTATATCCATTTCAACAACCATTCTTTTTTCCGGAGGTTTTTCTTCTTTCATCATACCGTGGCTGGCTACTACTCCCATCGTTGCGCTGTTGGTCTCCGGAAAAAAAATGGGGTACTACACGCTTTTTGCACAATTAGGGATGTTAATTATGTTTTATATTTTTGAATTATACGGTATCAGCGCCACCGGAAAATACACCACCGATTTCCCGCTTTCTTTTATCCTTTCCTGCTACATCGGGTTGATTCTTATCTTCTATGCCGTAGCTACCGTATTTGAAAACGGTAAATCGTATGCCATGAATATGCTCTACGGGAAAAATGAAGAGCTGCAGCATGTAATTGATAAACTAAAAAGTACCCAGCAACAGTTGGTGCAGCAGGAAAAGCTGGCGTCCCTCGGGCAATTGACCGCCGGCATTGCCCACGAGATTAAGAACCCGCTGAACTTTGTGAATAATTTTTCGGATCTAAGTATAGAATTGATTGAGGAAGTAAGGGAGGAGATTAAGAATTTGGAAATCAGTAGTCAGAATTCAGAAGTGTTCGGAATACTTGATGATATTGAAACCAACCTGCGTAAAATTTATGAGCACGGCTCCCGTGCTGACAGCATCGTTAAATCCATGCTTCAGCATTCCCGAGGCGGCGATGGCATTACGGAGCCGACCGATTTAAATGCGTTGGTGAATGAATACGTTAACCTCTCCTTCCGCGGAATGCGTGCCGACAAAAATCAGATGAACGTAGATATTGAACTAAAACTGGATGAGAGTATCGGCGAAGTGCCGCTCACTACCGAAGACTTTAGCCGCGTAATTGTGAATTTGTGCAATAACGGCTTTGATGCGATGAGGGGGAAACTGAATTCAGAAGAATACACACCGAAACTTACGATTCGCACCCATCAGACGGATACCAACATCATCCTCGAAATTGAAGATAACGGGCCGGGTATTCCGGAGGAAATAAGGGACAAAATCATGCAGCCGTTCTTTACTACTAAGAAGGGGACGGAGGGTACAGGCTTAGGATTGTACATCACCAATGATATCGTAAAAGCGCATGGTGGTGACATAAAGATTGTAAATGGTTCAGAAGGGGCTTTATTTATTATCACGCTGCCTAAAAATAGATGACAAATGGTTATAAAGATACATTACGTACCTGACGGCACGTTCTTTTTTTACCAATATGTTGTCCCGAAAGTGACATTTAAAAACCGATGAACAACCACGCTAAAAATCTTTTAAAAAATCCGTGCCGTCAGGTACGGAATATGTGTGAATCAAACACAACCATACAAAAAAAACATATGGAGAAGTCTGATAAAATAGCAACCGGGGCAAGTGCTTCTCCTTTGAAACCGCATTCTTCTGAGGATAATAGGGACCGCTTGTGGCTTAGCATGATGGCCCTGCTGCTGTTTATTTTAGTTTCATGCGACCATAACGCAGAGCAGGCAAACAAGATCAGTTTTACTCCTGCCGATTCTATAGAAGCGCCCGTCGTTATACCGGCCGGCAAACCTATTGTGACCAGGCTGGATACCTGCCCGCCCCCAAGCCAACTACCTGTAGCTGAAAAAGCAGGTACGTATGTCATTAAGAACACAACCCCGACAGAAAAGATTACACTGTCTCCACCTGAAGTAAAACCCGCCGATTTTTTTGTAACCATGCAAAACTTCAATACCGATCAGGGGTTGGCGTTGAGTACCTTAATTTCCGGATTTAAAGATAAAGCGGGCAATCTTTGGTTCGGCACGGCCGGCAATGGGGTGAGCAAATATGATGGTAAAACCTTCACCACCTTCAATTCTTCGTCCGGCTTAATCCATAATCTTATTAATGATATAACGCAAGACCGGGAAGGCAATATTTGGTTTGGTACCTATGGCGGGTTAAGCAAATACAACGGTATATCGTTTATAAACTTTACAACAGCCGATGGACTGGTTCATAATGATGTAGAAAGTGTTCTTGAAGATAAAAACGGTACGTTATGGCTTGGCACCCATAAAGGTGTAAGCAAATTCGATGGAAAGACATTTGTGAATTATACTGTAGGAGATGGCTTACCATCTCTGTTCATTCTTGAAATTATTGAAGCTCGTAACGGCGACATTTTGGTTGCAACGCCACAAGGCGTATTCAAATACAATCCCAAAGGAGAAGGCGTAAAAGGGGAAGCATTCGTGAATTATTTTAGTGTACCCGGGATGAAAAATGATTATGTGAACAGCATCAAAGAAGATAAAAAAGGTATTATTTGGCTGGCTACGGATGAGGGCGTAAGCAAATACGACCCTTCAAAAAATAAAGACGGCGCAAACCCATTTGTTAATTATACTACGGAAGATGGCCTGGCAGGCAATGTGGTAGGAAGCATTACTGAGGATTACCAAGGAAATATGTGGTTTGGCACGGAAACGGGCGTAAGCCGTTATAACCCCCCCAAAGACGATAAAGGCAAGGGTTCATTTTTCAATCTTACCACCAAACAGGGGCTGGCAAATAATCACATTAATAGTATTACAGAAGATAATTCCGGCAGCCTTTGGTTTGGTACGCGCGGCGCAGGGTTAAGTAAATATGACGGGGAAGCGGTGGTAAGTTATAGCACCGCCCAAGGTTTGCCCAACGATGCGATCAGCGCAATGACTGCAGATAAAGACGGAAATCTCTGGTTTGGCGGCTATGACGGGGAATTGAGTACATATGACGGAAATACCTTTACCAATTATTCTTCAAAACAGGTGCTTTCAAACGGCTCCGCCCTGGCCCTTCTTAATGATACGAAAGGAGATCTATGGTATGGCGACTTCAACACTCTATCGAGGTTTGACGGCACTTCGTTTACCAGTTATTCAACAAAGCAGGGTTTATTGCACAACAGCGCCGTGAGCATCATGCAGGATAAAGCCGGCAATCTTTGGCTGGGCAGCTATGAAGCCGGGATCGTTAAATTTGACGGCACCACATTTGCCGGTTATACAACGGCACAGGGACTGGTGCACAATACCGTTTGGAGTACCCTGGAAGACAGTGATGGTATAATCTGGTTTGCCACACGGGGCGGGTTAAGCAGATACAACGGAACGACCTTCACCAATTTCACCAAAGCCCAGGGACTGGTAGAAAACAAATTGTCAAAAATTATAGAGGACAAAAATGGCAATTTAATTATCGGCAGTTGGGGCAGCGGCGTATCTATAATACGAAAGGAGCATTTGGAAAAATTAACTGGCCAAAATAACAGTACCGCTTATACCTCCATTTTTGAAAGTTTTACGACCAGCGAAGGTTTATCCAACGATGTGGTGTATGATATTGTGGAAGACAGCAAGGGAAATATCATTATCGGCTCCAGTAAAGGTTTTACCATTCTTAAGGGCGGCATAGATCCTTCGGGGGAAAATATTGCCAAAGCCGGCATTGAAAATTACAATCAGCAAACAGGATATCCCATAAAAGATCTGGCCAATAACAATTCCATGTATATTGATGCTGATGATATACTCTGGGCCGGCACCGGTGATAAATTGGTACGGTTTGACTACAGCAGTGTAAACAGAAGCACAAAAGGCCCTGCCGTTTTTATTGAAAGTATAAAAGTGAATAATGAAAAAGTGAGCTGGTATTTGCTGCAAAAAGCACGATCCCAAAAAACCGTCGTGCGACAAAAAAATGTGGGTGTTGAACCGTTTATCAGGGATGAATTGCGGGTCTATGGAAAAAAATTGAACGATCAGCAGCGCGATTCCATCATTACTAAATTCAGTGATGTGCGTTTTGACGGTGTCCGCCCCTTTTATGCAATTCCCGAGAACCTTGTACTGCCGTATGCCAAAAACGATATTTCATTTGATTTTGTGGGTGTGGAAACATCAAGGCCGTTTTTAGTTCGGTATCAATATATGCTCGAAGGGTATGATGAAGACTGGAGCCCGGTTACCGATCAAACGACGGCCAGTTTCGGCAATATACCCGGTGGCAACTATACCTTTATGGTAAAAGCCCAAAGTCCTGACGGCGTGTGGAGCGAGCCTTTGATGTACAGCTTTAATATTTTACCCCCCTGGTACCTCTCCTGGTTTGCCTACCTGTTTTATACTTTGGTTTTCTTTGGTGGGGTTTACTCGGTACACCGGGTACAGAAGTCACGTACCATTCGCAAAGAACGGGAAAAAACGCAAAAAAGAGAATTGGAACAAGCAAGAAAAATCGATAAAGCCTACCGGGAGTTGAAAAAAGCACGGAAAAAGGAATTGTTTCAGTCCAAAGAAATTAAGAAAGCATATAAAAATCTGGAATCATCTCATACACAACTCCAGGCCGCCCAGGAGCAGCTTGTGCAGCAAGAAAAGCTCGCCTCCCTTGGCCAACTCACCGCCGGCATCGCCCATGAGATCAAGAATCCGCTGAACTTTGTGAATAACTTTTCGGAGGTAAGTATTGAACTTTTAGAAGAGGCAAAAGAGGAGCTGTCAGCTTTCAGCAATCAGCCCTCAGAAGGCAACTCGCAAACGTCTTCTTGTACCGAAGGTACTCCTTCGGAGCAAGAGGGGAAAAATGATGAAGGCGACCATCAAAAGTCCCCCTTAGACCGTGTCCGCCCACCGGCGGAAGGGGGTGCCGGAGTCCCTACTCCTGTGGGGACGGAGGGGGATGTAAAAGAACAAGCCAAAAATTTTGATATAGATTACACGCTCTCAATCCTCAACGACATTGAAACCAACCTCCGCAAAATCCACGAGCATGGCTCCCGGGCTGACCGCATCGTTAAATCCATGCTGCAGCACAGCCGAGGCGGCAGCGGCACCATGGAGCCGACCAACCTGAATATGTTGGTGAAAGAATTTGTAAACCTTGCCTTCCACGGCATGCGCGCCGGAAAGAATCCGATGAATATGGATATTGAACTGGAACTGGATGAGCGCGTAGGAAAAATCCCGTTGATAGCAGAAGACTTTAGTCGGGTGATAGTGAATTTGTGCAATAATGCCTTTGATGCGATGCGGGAAAAGCTGGATGCAGGTGGCAGGCCGCAGGATGCAGAAGATTACGAGCCAAAACTTACGGTGAAAACTATAGGCGGAAATGATCAGGTAATTGTCGAAATTACAGATAACGGACCGGGAATACCGGAGGAGATTAAAGTCAAAATTATGCAGCCTTTTTTTACCACAAAGAAAGGTACCGAAGGTACGGGTTTAGGACTGTACATCACCAATGATATTGTAAAGGCCCACGGGGGCACTATCGATATCAAGAGCACCGAAGGCAAACGAACAACATTCAAAATACATTTGCCACATCAAATGAATTAACCGTGACAAAAAAATATTGCGTACCTATGGCACGCCGGGCTTGAAGGTTGCATCTTCTTTCTACTACTGTCCCTAACGGGACAAATTTTGGCAAAACCATGTTAAATATTTTTAGAATCAACCTTAAAAAACTTTTTAAACTGAATAACGTTCGCAAATATGTGTTATGCCCTTGTGGTGGCATTGAACTGTGTGCCGTTAGGGACGCCATATCGGTAACATCAATAGCGTTTTTAATCACACTGCCAACCAAATAATAAATAATATGAAACTTTTAGTTGTTGATGACGAGAAGGATGTGGAAATGCTGTTTCGGCAAAAATTTAGAAAAGAAATACGCAGTGGTGAAATGGAGCTGGTCTTTGCTTTTTCCGGGAAAGAAGCATTGAATATTCTGGGCAGCAAAAAGCCGCCGGAAGTTATGTACATCTTCTCTGATATTAACATGCCGGGTATGTCGGGCATTGAGCTGCTGCAGCATGTAAAAAAGGGATATCCGTCAATTAATGTGAGCATGATATCGGCATACAGCGATACGGAAAACTACGCTAAAGCAATTGACTCGGGGGCGAAGGAATTTTTCACCAAACCGATAAATTTTGAGTCACTAAAAGAAGAGGTCCGTAAGCAGTTTTCAAAAAAAACCGAAAAATAATAAATCTGTTGTCATGAAAACGCATCAAATTATGGTCGTGGACGATGAGCCGGATCTGCAAATGCTTATCCTCCAAAAATTCCGCAAAAAAATATACAACAGTGACTATGAGTTTTTATTCGCTGAAAATGGTCAGGAAGCTTTAGACATGCTAAACGGCAACAGCGATATTTCACTTATCCTCTCGGACATAAATATGCCCAAAATGGACGGGCTTACGCTGCTGCAAAAACTGCAGGAAAAAAATAACCATGCTTTAAAAACGGTTATTGTATCGGCCTATGGTGATATGGAAAATATACGGACAGCCATGAACCGTGGCGCCTTCGATTTTGTAACCAAACCGATAGATTTTGGCGATCTGGAACAGACCATAGAAAAAAGCCTGAAAGAAATTGAATATATATTACAAACACTGAGCCAGAAACAGCAACTGGATGCTGTAAAGCAAGATTTAGATACCGCTGCGCGTATACAACAAAAAATTCTTCCCCAGGAATTTCCGCCCTACCCCGATAGAGACGAATTCAGTATTTATGCAGAGATGCATACCGCCAAAGAAGTAGGAGGAGATTTCTACGATTTTTTCTTTCTTGATGATACCCACCTCGGTTTTGTGATTGGCGACGTATCGGGCAAGGGCGTTCCCGCAGCTATTTACATGGCTGTTTCCCGAACCATGCTCAAGGCCATTGCTTCTCAGATTCGCGATCCGGCTGATTGCCTTTCTGCGGTAAATACCATGCTCATTCCGGAGAGCGATACCACCACTTTTGTAACCATCTTTTACGCTGTGCTGGATACCAAAACGGGAATAGTGACCTACAGCAATGGCGGTCATAACTTACCCTACATTATAAAAAAAGAGGGTACCATTGAACCTGTGGAAAATACCGATGGTTTGCTGCTCGGTAAAATTGAGCCGATGGATTACAGTGCGAAACAGATTCAATTAAAACCCGGTGAAAAAATAGTGCTGTACACCGACGGCGTTCCCGAAGCCATGAACGAAAGCGAAGAGATGTATGATGAGGAACGCCTGGAGGAATATTTGAGTAACCATCAATCAGACTCCGGGGAAAAACTGCTGCGCGGCATTATTGTTGATGTGCTGAAATTCGCTAAGAAAGCGCACCAGTCTGACGATATAACACTTCTGGTCCTGGAGTTTAAGAAAAAGACATAGAATAATTTCTATATCTTTTTTCTTAACTGTTTACTCGACTGCTTTTTTCTGGAAAGAATCAATGGCTTCATCTAACGACTGATAGTGCTCAAAAACTTTTATAAGCTGGGTCATCATTAGCAGGCTTTCAATTTTCTTGTTGGCCTCACAAATAACCAGTTTCCCATCTGCCTTTTTCATCGTCGTTAGTGCACCGATTAAAATGCCCAGTCCGGATGAATTCATAAACTTCACTTTTCCAAGGTTCACAATCACATTGGTTTTGCCCTGCTCGATGAGTTCGTGCAAATCTTCACGAAATTTTATCGCATGCGGACCCCCAACTATATCTCCTTTAAATTCTATGACTACGCAATTGAACTGCTCCTTGATTTCATATTTCATAACATTTGGATTTATTAATTTTCTGGTAGCTGATGTGTGGGTTGATAACGATGCTAATTTTACCTCCCAACTATAATCACCCCTACGTTCGTGGGCTTTAAAAAGTTACATATAAATTTAGCTACAACATATTGTTTATCAATAGGTTAAAATTTTCTAATAAAAAATGATCGCAAGAATTGCAGATCGAATTTCGCGTCCTAAAGGTTTGAGAGTAATCTCAAATTCTATCCCTCCACAATTTAAAAACTAATTTACCAACTGCTGCATAAGCTTACGCTTTACAATAGGAAAAATCGTCTCGTTGAATGGGAAATCGAGTCTGGTTTGAAACGAGTATGTTGCCGGGTTGGGCAGTTTTTTGTACTCATCAATTAAATCCAGCTTAATGGAATTGGGCGAAATCAGCGCCCTCCCCTGTTCCAGGGCTTTCAAAAAATCTGTTTTGAGTGATCGGTATTTATCCTGTGCGCTTTGAAAAATGGATATTTCATACTGAAAAAGAAGCAGCTTGGAATCCTCATTATCCGGCACAAAAAAGTAGCCTTCATCAATATAGTTGGGGATAATGCCTACTTCTTCGAGCACAATTTCATCATGTACAAATTCAAAAATCGTCTTTCCCTCCTCTATCTTCGCTTTGATGTACGGCAGCGCCCATTCGATGAGTTCCTCAACCTGTTGCAAATCTGATCCATCCACAAACACCACTTCATGCTCAATTTCCTGATTAACGAAATCAATTTTTTTGATACGCTTCGGAAATTTGCTGCGCAGATCTTTCAACCTGGTGTTAATATCACCCAAAGTGCGATAAATATCTATCAAATGACTAAGATGAGGATAAATTCGGTTTCGTTGAAAATCATCACTAATGTTCTTTAAAATGGCAAGCACCCGGTATTGCCGCGATTCTACATCGGATTGAACCTGGGTAAATAGATCAATATTAAGTTTAATAGTATGCATATAAGCCTCCTAAATAGTTTATACCGCCGATTTTCTGCTGATGATAACTAATTACTGTGCTACACTTTATTAAATAACGCTGAATGGTGCAAACTTTATTGTCAATAGATCTCAAAAGTCTAAAGTAAAAATATCTGCTAAATCCGGACCTTCGACTTTTGACTTTACGCCTGCGACCTTCAACCACCCTCTCGAAACTGCGTATCTTTCCATTCCTCAAAATGATGCGTTACCTTTCGCCGCTGGTATTTGCCTGTGGAAGTAACCGGGATCTTATCGCCGAATACAACCACTTTGGGTGATTTGGGAAATGGCAGATGCTTGCGGCAAAATTCTAAAATTTCATGCTTGTCTTCTTTCCTACCTTCCTCAAGCTGCACGTACGCCCCCACCTCTTCGCCATAC
>Ga0136604_1000786_pt1 | contig 14952 bp, 13 predicted proteins | sample AntRauFillE10628_FD_104928 | JGI IMG/M metagenome (GOLD analysis project Ga0136604, IMG submission 104928) | Saline lake microbial communities from Rauer Islands, Antarctica - Metagenome Filla E10 #628 | ecosystem: Environmental > Aquatic > Non-marine Saline and Alkaline > Saline | place... | reverse complement strand
TTAACGGAATTTTAAAGTAGATCTCCTTAATTAAACTCAGCTATTATGAAAACCATTGTCATTAGTTCCATCTTAATCTTGGGTTTCTTACCCCTTCAAACGCATGCCCAACTGCCTGCATCTAATCAAATTGAAACAGCAACCGGAACCCTGGCAGTTCAACCAATTCGGCATGGTACACTGGTGTTAAGCAAGGCCGACTTAGCGGTGTATGTGGACCCGGTTGGCGGTGCGGAAGCCTTTAAGGGTTTGAAAAAGCCTGATATCATAATCATTACGCATATACACGGCGATCATCTGAGTGTTGAAACGCTGAACGCCCTTGACACCCAAAATGCAACCATCCTTGCGCCGCAGTCAGTGGCAGACAAGCTGCCCGATACCTATTCCAATAAACTACAGGTACTTGCCAACGGGCAAAGTGCCGATCTCTCGGGCATATCCATTAAAGCAATTGCCATGTACAATCTTCCGCCAAGTGAGGATGCCCATCACCCCAAAGGACGCGGCAACGGTTATGTTATCAGTGATGACACCGGCAAAATCTATATCTCGGGCGATACCGAAGGAACCCCCGAAATGCGATCGCTCAAAAATATTGATGTTGCTTTTGTGTGCATGAACCTGCCCTATACCATGGATGTACAGCAGGCCGCCGATGCGGTGCTTGACTTTAAACCTGCTATCGTCTACCCCTATCATCATCGAGGGCAGGATATAGAAACGTTCAAAAAAATTGTTAATACCCAGAATGACGATATTGATGTGCGCCTGCTTAACTGGTATAAATAAAATTGATGCTACTGAGAAATGCAGAAGAAATTAAACCCCTCTGCGCACCTCTGATTTCCTCTGCGGTTAAATAAGCGTATTAACTCTTCACAAAAGATTTAACAATGATTATTGACCTAAGCTTCCTTTATGATTTCGCATTATTGGCATTACGCATCATTGTTGCCATCGTATTCTTTTCCAGCGGCAAGAGCCATCTTATGAAATCCGAAGAACGGGCCGAGGGACTTGGCTTATCGCCCGGGCTAAGCCGTTTTGTAGGCATTGCCGAAGTAGTGGGCGCTATTTCGGTAGCTGCCGGTATTTATATTCAGGTGGGAGCTGCGTTGCTTATCGGAACCATGCTGGGCGCGTTGTATAAAAAAATAATTGAATGGGATACCGGCTTCTACTCCGATGAAGGGTTGGGCTGGCATTATGATGTGATTTTTCTGTGCGCCAATCTTTTATTTTTAGCAACCGGCGGGCGATTTGTGCTGCTTGGGTGAAGGAAAAAATATAATTACATAGCATGCATCTTATATGATTTTGCGGGTGTTCTCTTAATTTTTCGGCTCTTCTAAATTCGTGGCAAGATTACGGATCTCCCTAAATCATACGCAACTCCTTCAATACTCTTTCGTAGACCTCTCACATAATTCTTAGCAATATTTACCATTCGAATAACCGGTAAGGTATCATTCAAAAAAAATAAATGAGGTTATGGGAAGTCTCAAAACGTCAATTCTTTGCTATTTATTTTTAATTATTTCTATTGCTGCCTGTTCTCCGCACAAAGTTAACACTGAAAAAGCCTTTGATAATTATATTCCCGATGATAAAGAACTATATGAAACTATTGTTTCAATGGACAGCGTATTTTTTGAAGCGTATAACAACTGTACTCTGGATAAACAAGCAGAAATTTTATCTGACAATATTGAGTTTTATCACGATCAAAGCGGGCTATCAACCTCTAAACAGAATATTTTAGATGCTATAGAAAAAAATATATGCAGCAGGGTGACAAGAGAATTAGTGGAAGGAAGTATTGAGGTACATCCGATAGATGGTTATGGGGCGGTGGAAATAGGGCTGCATAAATTCCATAATAATGAGGAAAAAGCCGGTACCCCATCTGCTACCGGTAAATTCATAATCATATGGCAAAATAATAATAACAGCTGGAAAATTACGCGTGTAGTTAGTCTTCATTAATTTAAACCATTATTAAAAATGAAAAGAATTAACCTTTCAGCCATTTTTTTCACCTTTGGAATATTTTTTTTGCTGGCAAGCACTCCTGTTTTTGGCCAGTCGGCAAACAAATCTATGACTACAGGTTCCTGGATAGGAACAATTAAAATAGGCGAAGCTAATCCGCGACTGGTATTTCATATTGCGGCGGATAGCAGTGGAAAACTGACCGGTACGGTTGACAGTCCCGATAAAGGCGTAAAAGGAATTCCGCTAAGCAAGGTGCACGTTAAGGGCGACTCTCTTGTAATAGAAATTGCGGCAGCGCAGGCCGGGTATAAAGGTATCTTTGTGAACAAAAAACAAATCATTAAAGGAACCTGGCAAGAAGGGGATACCACCTATCCGTTAACACTCAAAGCTGTTACCGATACAGCAGAATACAGTGAACCAGCCAAAGGGAATACGTCATCCTTAGATTTTCAGTCAGACAGCCCCCACTTCGATTTCTATTCAGATGGAAGTGATCAAGACGTTCTTGCCGATTTAGCCAAGACATTAGAGAGCGCATATTCCCGAATTACCGATCACATGCAAACGGAATTTGATAAAAAGATTCATGTCTGTATCTATCCCGATTTAAAAGCTTTCCATGATGCCATCTTTTTCCCCGATGCACCGGAGTGGGTGGTGGGCGCGGCTAGTGAAAATGAGTTAAAGATAGTATCGCCGTCTAATCCCGGCAGCGCCCACACCTATCAATCACTCATGCAAGCTATCGTTCACGAACTTACCCATACCATTGTGCTTAATGTCCGGGATCAGAATCTGGCCGGATTACCCAAATGGCTGAATGAGGGCTATGCGTTTTACGAAGCGAATCAATTGACGGATACGATGCGCAAATCGCTAAAATCAACCACAAAAAAAGGTAATCTCCCATCGTGGGAGCAACTAAATGAAGCCGGGACGGTTGCATTCGGGGAAATGGGCGGATATGGCTTTTCGGCTTCCATCATTGAATTCCTCGTACAGACATACGGTTTTGAAAAATTAAAAGAAGTCATCTTGGCACCGGAAAAAATGGAATCTATTTACGGGATATCAGAGAAGGCCTTGGAAAAAGAGTGGATTAAATACCTGCAAACCGGTTAAACGAATATTTAAAACAGGGAACCGTCACTGCATACCTATTTATATTAAAATAAGAGCATGAAGCTTTTAAAAATTATTATAATAGCAGCCGCTGCAAGTCTCCTTCTGTATCAGAATACTTATTCCCAAGATTCAACAGTCGTTAATCCAGGGCCTCAAATTCAAAAAATACTGGATGAACACAAGGTGCCCGGCGCAGCGATGGCTTTGGTTTCAAAAGACAGCCTCATCTGGATGGGAACGTTAGGGCGGGCTGATATCAAAAACAATATCCCGGTTACTGAAAATACTCTGTTTGGCATCGGCTCCATCTCCAAAACGTTTTTATCGATGGCAGCCATGGTAGCCCAGGAAAAAGGCTTCCTGGATATTCATGACCCAATTAAACAGGCCATTCCTTCTCTGCCGATTAGCAATGAGTGGAGTAGCACTGATCCCGTGCGACTCGTTCACTTATTGGAACACACCTCTGGTTTTGATGAGGCGCATTTCAATCTGTTTGCGCAAGCCGACTCAGCAACTCCGTTTAATGAAGTGATGAACCTCAGCCGAGAGGCGCTCGTAAGCCGATGGAGACCCGGCCGCTATTATGTCTACAATAATTTAGGTGCTATTGTGGCGGCTCACGTTATTGAAAAAAGTGTTGATGGACCATTTGAAAAATTTGTCAGACAAAATATTCTTTTGCCCCTCAAAATGAATCGCGCTGCCTATCATCCTACAGAAACATTAGAACCCTATCTTTCAAAAGGCTACGGCCGAACTGAAAATACTGTGGAGCCGTATCCAAGTTTGGCCCAATGGCCGGCTGGTGGTTTGGTTACTTCAATCAGAGGCATGTCAAATTTTGTCAGCATGTTTCTTAATAACGGCAAATTTAATGGCAGGCAAATTTTAACGTCCTCGTCCATCAAAAAAATGGAGACACCTGAAACTTCCATCCGCGCCCGGAAAGGGATTCGGTACGGCTATGGAAAAGGGTTAAGGGCGCAGCTCGAAAAGGGCTATCTCTTTTACGGTCATGACGGAAGTTACGGGGGCTTTTTGTCGGAGTTTGGTTATTCAAGAGAACTTGATGTGGGGTATGTAATTTTGATCAATAATCGCGATGGAAATAAAGCTATCAGTGCAATTAGGAAGGAACTCTTAAAAGATTTCATCCCTGAAAAAGAGCCGGATTCTCTGCCGGTATCTGAAAAGAATATTGGTCAACTCCATTCATTACTCGGCTGTTACCAACCTATCACATCATCCATGGAAATCACGCACTTTGCCATGCGGTTAATTGACATGCAATGTGTGATTGAGGAAGATGGACAGTTATATCAGAAAAGCATCATTGGCGACAGACAACCATTAATTAAAGTGCGGGATACGTTATTTAGAAGATCGGGAGAACCGATAGCCACTTCGGTATTTGTAAATACGCAGGCCGGCCGCTGGCAATGGCTCGATGAAACCGCCTATCAACAAATACCGAGCTGGTGGACTTATGTTCAGTTTTATACAGCAGCCGCATGCCTTTTTATTATGCTGCTGGCATTTGTAACGCTGCTATTTTGGATTCCTATACGCTTGATTAAAAAGAAGAAACACCACCTTCTGCTGCAATTGCTTCCCTTTTTGGCCATATGCTCTCTTATCGGAATGATTATTTCAGTTACAATAGGGTACGATCCTTTTGAGCTGTATAGTTGGGGAGCAATCCTATTTTATCTTTTCGGATGGTTATTTCTGCTTTTTTCTGTAACCGGATTAGTTCAAATAATACGCCGCATGTACCGAAAAATAGAAATCAATGCATGGATTAAATATCATGCTCTTCTTGCATCCCTCTCCTGTTGTATCGTTGCCGGCTACCTTCTGTATTGGGGTGTTATCGGGCTTAGGCTATGGAATTATTAGTTACCTATGCCGAACCCGTCCGTCCCGCTCCCGATTTATCGGGACGGTCAGACGGGTTTTAGGAGCCACCCGGTTAGCCATCGGATGCCAAAACCAGCCGTCTGAAGGCTTTTCTAAGAAAAATAATTTCATCACTCAAAGTCTTAAAATCTCTATAAAAATATCGCCTCTCCATTTTCCGAATATCCTTCTTTTCATCAGCAAAATTTTTAGTATGTTCAATCTCATTGACACAACCGGGTCAAATAAACTTGAATGTGATTGAATGTCAAGTCAGGAAGAAACATCTCAAAGCAAAGCCATTCTCATCACCACGGCTATTCTCATTGTCGGGTTGATCGGTGCCTATTTCATTATCCCGGGCTATCAATCCTTTATTGATGAAGCCTACCGCGTGTTAACCAGCGGAGATGACCAGCGAATTTCGCAGTGGATCGAACAATTCGGTTTCTGGGGACCGCTGTTCATCATTTTTACGATGATCGCCCAAATGTTTTTGTTTATCGTAAATGTTACCCTGCTGGTTTTGGTCTCTATTCTGGCGTATGGTCCCATTTGGGGTTCACTGCTGGCTGCCATCAGTATTTGCGTGGCTTCTACGGTGGGATACTTCATCGGAAGAGCGCTTGGCCGGCAGGCCGTACACAAATTGATTGGCGAAAAAACGGAACGTAAAATTTCCCGCTTTATGGACAGTTACGGTATGGGAGCGGTAGCCATCGCCCGGTTTTCTCCCTTTCTGTCAAATGATGCCATCAGTTTTGTGGCCGGAATCTTAAAAATGAGCTACTGGAAATTCATGGCCGCTACCCTGACCGGCATCACCCCGCTTATAATTCTCATTGCCTGGCTTTCGGAAAGCATGGAACGCCTGGAAACCGGCCTCATCTGGATTTCAGCCGTTAGTCTGGCCGCCTTTATTATTTACGTGGTGTATGATAAATATTTCAAGGATGATTAGAAGGAAGGTTGGCGCAACTCAAAATTCTTGCCGGCCGTCTGCCGTACACAGCCCATCATTTCCAATTCTAAGAGCTTGGCCAAAAGTTGATGGGGAGGTTTATCCATGGCTTCACTAAGTTCATCGATATGCATGGGCTTATCCTCCAATTGACTGCAAATAGCTTTGGAGTCATCATCTAAATCAAGGCTTTGCCATTGTAGTTCTTTTTTAGTTTCGGGTTCATTGGGGAACATTTCTTTTTGATAATTTGGTAGTTCTTCGAGAATATCATCCACCGACTGTACCAGCTTGCCGGCCGCGCGTTTGATGAGATGGTTGCAGCCAATTCCATTTGTATTTTCAAGCGAATGAGGGATCACAAACACTTCCCGGTTCTGCATCAGCGCTGATTGCGCGGTAATCATGCTCCCGCCCTTCAGTCCCGATTCTATCACCAGCGTGCCCAGGGTAAGTCCACTCACGATACGATTACGCTCCGGAAAATTACCGGCATCGGGCGGAGTACCCGGCAGTAATTCGGTAATAACAGCACCACCGTTTTCAACAATTTCGGCCGCTAATCCGGCATTTTTCTGCGGATAGATCACATCAATGCCCGAACCTAAAACAGCTATCGTTTTACCACCGACTTCAAGCGTAGCCTTATGTGCAGCGGCATCTGTGCCGTAGGCCAGACCGCTCACCACAGCCAAGCCATTTTCAACAAGTTTTTTACTATATTGCTTGGCCATGTTTAGCCCGTAGCTTGTTGCACGTCGCGTGCCCACCACCGCTATGCCCGGCACACTCAAAACATCAGGATCTCCTTTCACCCAAAGCAAGATAGGCGGATCATAAATTTCGCGAAGCAATGGCGGATACCGCTCATCATAATAATTGATGATTTCTGCTCTAGTTTTTCGGGTCTTTTCGAGCAGCCGGTCAACTTTTTGCCAGTCCTCAAATTCCAGAATAGTCCGGGCAATAGTAGGCCCTATCCCGTCAACTGCTTCAAGTTCCGCATGCGACATCGTAAAGATTTCAGCGGGATGCTCTGTATGTTGCAGCAACAAGCGAATGCGCTGTGCACCTAATTGGTGGACGAGGTTTAAGGCAAGAAGTGCTTCAACCTGGTTCTTCTGTATTTGGTTCGGTCGGTTCAACGGTTTGCAATTTTTCCCAGATGATCTCTTTTAATTCGTCTATGTTGTGCCCGGTGGCCGCAGAAATTTGCACTATCGGGATGTTGATATCCAACGCTTGCTCTAATTCAAATCCCTCCTGCAGGTCCATTTTAGTGATGGCCAATATGCGCGGCTTATCCAGCAAATCCTTTCGGTATGATTTTAGCTCTTTGAGCAAGGCGTTGTATTCATATTCAATATCCTGTTGCGAGCTCACCATAAACAGCAGCACGTTGTTGCGTTCAATGTGCCGTAAAAACTGGATGCCCAGGCCGCGGCCTTCGTGTGCTTCCTCTATGATACCGGGAATGTCGGCCATAACAAAGGTACGGTAATCCGGCATAGTTACTACGCCTAAGTTAGGCTGCAATGTTGTAAACGGGTATGAATCAATCTTTGGCTTGGCTCCGCTCATAGCCGAAAGCAACGTGCTTTTACCGGCATTCGGGAAGCCGACCAAGCCAACATCAGCCAACAGCTTAAGTTCTATTTCGATGGTGCGCTCTTCGCCTTCTCTCCCCTCCTGGGCGTGGCGAGGTGTCTGGTTGGTGGAGCTGCGAAAGTGCCAGTTCCCGAGGCCACCCTTGCCACCTTTGGCAATAGTAATCTGCTGCTCGTGCTCGGTTATTTCACCCAGGCGCTCTTCGGTGTCGGCATCAAAAATAACGCAGCCCAACGGCGCTTCCAAAATTCGGTCTTCTCCGTCTTTACCCTTTCGTTTGCTGGGCTCGCCGTTCGCGCCATGCTCGGCTTTCACATATTTTTGATAGCGAAGGTCCAGCAAGGTATTCAGCTGCTCATTACCGACCATAATCACATCACCGCCGTCCCCGCCGTCGCCCCCATCAGGACCGCCCTTGGCTACATACTTCTCCCGGCGAAAGTGGGACATCCCTGCTCCTCCGCTTCCTGCGGTTACATAAATTTTAGCGTAATCAGCAAATCGCATTTTATAATTTTAAATGTTTAATGATAAATGTTGAATGAAGGGTTAATTCATCATTAAAAACTCAACATTCATCATTCCTCAAAGATTATCTAAAACAAAGGTATTAAGCATGCGGTATAAATGCTTGCGGGCATTACCTCCGTAAATGCCGTGGTTTCGGTTAGGGTAATACATGCTTTTGAACGGTACATCATTAGCAACGAGTACATTCACCCACTCCATCGAATTTTGAAAGTGCACGTTATCATCTCCCGTGCCGTGTACCAGCAGATAATCACCTCGTATTTTGTCGGCATAATTCATGGGTGATCCTTTTTTGTAGCCTTCGGTATTCATCTGCGGAGTCTGCATAAAGCGCTCGGTGTAAATGGTATCATAAAACCGCCAGTTGGTTACGGGCGCAACAGAAATAGCAGAACTATACACCTCATGTCCTTTTGAAATTCCCAGCGCTGCCATATAGCCCCCATAACTCCAGCCCCAAATTCCCATGCGGGTACCGTCAATATAAGAGTATTTATTAGCCAGAAACTGGGCGGCATCTATCTGGTCTGTAATTTCGAGCTGACCCAGTTTTTTATACACCTGCTTTTCAAAATCGCGGCCGCGCCCTCCGGTACCGCGATTATCGATACTAATCACAATATAATTTTCGGTGGTTAAATAACGGTGCCACATGGCCCGCTGGCCTGATGAAAATTGCTTGGTGACCGTTTGGCTGCCGGGACCGCCATACACGTAAAATATCACTCCATGCTTTTGGGTACTGTCAAAATCAGCCGGTTTCATCATCCAGGCATTTAGTTTGGCCTGCGGCAGGTTTATCGTCATATATTGCTTTGACGGCAACTGATACTGCATGAGTGTATCGGCTAATTCAGCGTTATCTTCGAGCACACGCACCTTTTTGCCTTGGCCGGTGTGCAGCGTGGACTGCGGCGGTACACCGGGCGCCGAATAGGTTTTAATATAGTAGCTGTAATCGCGACTCATATTTACGCCGTGCCAACCCTCTTTTTCGCTCAGCTTCTGCTTGCCGCTGCCGTCAATACCAATACGGTACACATGCCGCTGCAAGGGTGATACTTCTGAACTTAGATAGTAGAGCGTTTTTGTGGAATCATCATATCCCAAAAAATCGGTTACTTCCCAGTTGCCGTCAGTAATCTGCCGGATGATATTGCCGTTCATATCATACAGGTAGATATGATTATAGCCGTCTTCTTCGCTCGTATAAATAAACTGTTCGCCATTTTCCAAAAACGTCAAGTCATCATTAACATCAAGCCAGGTTTCGCTCTTTTCCGTTTTAATGATTTCGGTTTTTCCCGTGTTTACATCAGCAAGCATCAAGTCCTGCTTGTTTTGCAGGCGGTTCATGCGGCGGATGGATAATAAATTCAAATCTTCGGTCCAGTTAATGCGCGGAATGTACTGGTCGGTTTCTTCACCGATATCCATCCAGGTTTTTTTCCCACTTTCAAGATCATAAACGCCGATGGTAACGAGGGAATTTTTTTCGCCTGCCTTTGGATACTTGTACTCTACCTGTCCGGGATACAACGAGCCCCATTCGGTATAGAAAAATTCTTTTACGCGCGTTTCATCAAATTTATAGAAAGCTATTTTTTCGCCGTCGGGTGACCAGTACCAAGCTTTGGCAAAGCCAAACTCCTCTTCGTACACCCAGTCGGTGGAACCGTTTATAATTTTGTTTTTTTTGCCATCTGCGGTGATCTGTGTCTCTTCCCCGGTTTTAAGATCTACTAAGAACAAATTGTTATCCTGCACAAAGACGACTTTATCTCCGGCCGGAGAAAATTTAGCATACTGCTGTTTTTGATCTGATTTGGTTAGTTTTTTAGTTGTATCCTTTTCAATCTCATACACAAAATAGTTTTCCCGCGTGCTGCGCCGCCAAATCGGTTCCACATCCGTTTTTAGGAGCAACTTGCTTTCATCAGACGAAAACTGGTATCCCTGAATATGGATAGGTTTATCTCGTCCCTCCGCTTTTAACTCCGAGGTAGCAATCAGTACTTCGTAATCACCGGTGGTAATGTCGTACTTGCGCAGTTCAATATCGTCATCTTCGGTTTGTTCCAAAGTTGTATAATATTGTCCGTTCTTCATCCAGTTTACCGAACGGATGCCTTCCGGAGAAAAGGTGTCATCAAAAATTTGATTAAAAGTTATTGGCTTTTTTTGCTGGGCCTGAACGGGGTGAATCACCCAGCCAAATAGTATAAAGAGCAGTAAAAGTTTTTTCATGTATAAAGAAGTTTATAAAAAAATCCTGAAAAATACTGGGAGAAGCTATGGTTCAGGATGACAGGATTGATGTTAATTTTCAAACTTATGGAGCACCAACTTTAATAATTTAGTAAGCTCATCTTTCATTTTAGTGCGTGGTATAATCAAATCAAGGAAGCCATGCTCCAGCAAATATTCTGCTGTCTGGAAACCCTCGGGCAGGTCGCGGCCAATGGTTTGACGAATTACCCGCGGCCCCGCAAAACCAATGAGCGAGCCGGGCTCGGCAATATTGAAATCACCCAGCATGGCAAAACTTGCGGTAACGCCACCCGTAGTTGGGTTAGTCATAAATGAAATATACGGCACGCCCTCCTCCTCAAGCTGGGCCAGTTTAGCGGAGGTTTTAGCCATCTGCATAAGGCTTAGCACACTCTCCATCATGCGCGCCCCGCCCGATTGTGAAATGATAATAAGCGGAATTTTATTTTTGCGGGCATGATCAATGGCAATGCCCAGTCGTTCGCCCACAACCGAGCCCATGCTACCGCCAATGAAATCAAAATCCATGCAGGCAATAACCACATCCAACTCATTCATCGTACCGACGCCTACACGCGCAGCATCGGAATGCCCGGTTTTTTTCTGATATTCTTTCAGCCGATCGGCGTATTTTTTGCGATCCTCGAAATTGAGCGGATCCGTAGGAACGATATCTTGCCCGAGTTCTTTCGACGAATCTGTATCAAAGAGAAATGAAAAGTACTTATCACTGCCGATACGGAAATGGTAATCGCTGAGCGGATCAACCCAGAGATTGTCTTCCAGCTCGCGGCGGTGTACGGTTTCGCCGGTGGTGGGCACTTTTATCCACACCCCCTCGGGCATCTCTTTGCGCTGATCGGTTTGAATATTCTTATCTTTACGCTTGAACCAAGAAGGCATATAGCTTTTTTTTATTTTTATTATCTCGCAAAATAATGATTCTGGCGAGAAGGAGAAATGTTTTATTTGTGATTCAGATGACCGCTCCTGCAATTGGTTTGCATCCGTAGCTACACCTGATTTGAGGTATAGTACATTGGCTCAAATTCTTCCGGTGTCACTTTGTGTGTAAAATTTAAAGCCTCATTTCTCCTGAATAATTTGATGAGCGACTGCGCCGAAATGTCTTCTTTCCCGAAACAGCGTGCTTTTGCTATCACATGCTCATCAAAGCGTTCAAGCCCTGTCCCTGTGATAATATCTTTGGGTTGAACTTTTTTTTCCAAGGATGCTATGGGAGTTGTTCTCACCTCACCGTTGGCTTCCATCACCCCATTTTCTATCACAAATAATTGGTGATAGACATGCTCACGGCGGGCATCAATAATAGCATGAATACGGGAGGTTTTGGGTTCGCTTTCAATGGCTGAGCATGCAAAAGTGGCCAGCGTTTGTAGGCCAAATAGTTGTACATCAGTTCCAAAGAGCAACCCCTTTACCCCGCTGGCCGCAATACGCAAACCGGTGTATGAACCGGGTCCCTCACTGACCAGGACAGCCTCCAGATCATTAATCTTAAATTGATGATCCTCCATCAGTTCTTTAATGAAAAGAAATAGTTTCTCTGAATGGGAACCGTGTGAATAGGTGCGCTTTTCAAATAATTCTCCGGCCGCATTTTCAAAGGCTACCGAACAAACATTGGTAGCTGTTTCTATTGCTAAAATCATGGGTGAAATTTTAATTAGGTAAAAATTCCCCCTTAAAAAAGGGGGTTTCCGCCACTGCGGACGGGGGTTCTGGAGTTGCTACATTTTGGTTTCAAATTCTCTGCATACAAATACATCCTCCCTCAGAAATCCGCCGGCTGGCGGATGCCGGGGACTCCCTTTTTTAAGGGAGAATATCTTTGCTTTTTATAAAAAAAGCAGGCCCTAAAACGCAGCCTGCGTTTGAAGATATAAATTTTGAGCTTGAATTATGAGCCGAGGAATTCTTTCATCAACTTGTTAAGCTTGTCGGTGTGCGTGTAATTGAGTCCATGCGGTGCACCTTCAACTACTTCAAGCCGGCTGTCGGCAATCATTTCATGCGAACGCTGCCCGCTAACTTCCAGAGGCACAACGTTATCGGAATCGCCGTGAACGATAAGCACCGGAACGTCAATCTTTTCCAGGTCATCCCGAAAATCGGTTTCGACAAAGGCGGTGATACAATCTTGCGTGGCTTTTGGTGATGCAAATGAAGCAATCGTTTTGTTATAATGCACCAGATCTTCACTGATCCGGTCGCCGCCAAGTTCGTCAAAATTGACAAACTGCTTGCCGAAATCATCCAGGAATGCAATGCGGTCATCTTTTACGCCTTGCATAAAGCCGTCTATATCTTCCTGTTCAAGTCCGCCATCGGGGTTGTCAGCAGTCTTCTTCAAGTACGGCGGTACGGCGCTAATAAGCATCGCTTTGGATACGCGATCGCTTCCAAACTGGCCAAAATAGCGCGCTACTTCGCCCCCTCCCATCGAGAATCCGGCAATCACAGCATCATTCAAATCAAGCTCAACTATTAGCTGGTGTAAATCGGCGGACATGGTATCGTAATCGTAACCGGTCCATGGCTTATCGGAATCACCAAAGCCGCGGCGGTCGTAGGCAATACAGCGGTAGCCGGCTTCGGTCAACGCATTAATTTGATATTCCCACATGCGGTGGCTCAGCGGCCAGCCATGTATTAATACAATGGGTTGACCTTCTCCGCAATCCTGGTAATAAATATTGGCGGGCGTTTCTCCTGCTTTACTCTTGATAAATGGCATAATGCTAAACTTTTAATTGACAATGTTTTAATGAATTCATTCAACATTAAACCAGTGCAGAAAATTTCAGCATTTAAAAGAATATAAATCTATCGCTCAATAATCCACCGGCTGTTGCTTAGCTGTACCCACCGTTTATAAAAATTGAGCAATTGCGGATATAAATCCGTTGAAAACTCTTTTTGGAAAATTTCTATATGAAACTCGTAGGTAATTTTTTGACCTTCTACTTTGTATTGCTCTATGAATGTAGCGCCGGGCAATTTAATGATTTTATTTTGAGGCCGTTGCTTAATGCTATAACCCTGCGGCAATGTAATAGTATAACGGAGATCCAGTTTCTCGGGAGCATCAAGGGTAACGGGCAGCTCCCGCCTGTTTTCGCTGAACGGACTGGTTTTAAGATAGCCCACCACCATGGGCCTGAAATCCAGACCGTTTGAAAAACTGGCGGCATAATCATCTAAGGAGAAATCAGAAGATAGTGTGACCGGTTGGTCAAAATTATTCAAGCCGGAAATAGTTGCCCCGGAAATAGCGACATCAGTATATCCGTCAAAAACAGATTTCTTTATGATTTGAGAGGTAGGCTGTCCTTCAGCATTCTGCTCGCGAATTTGCTGCGCAGGGTAACCCCCATTCGCTGAAGTAATGGTGCCTGCCAACGTACCGTTTCTTTGCAACGTAGCATCCATGTCAATCTGGATTGCGAAGGTACTCTTAGCCGGTTCCACATCAACCCATGCATAACTTTCGGGCTTCAATAAAAGTCCGGTTTCATTGTAGGTATCAACCGGAATTAAATTGGGCTGGCTATAGGGAAAGCTGGCATCCATAAAATATGTTTTGCCACCTATCTCGGTATGGATAAGCTGTCCGTTAAACTCGAAAAAAGAGGGAAATGAGGTGTTGATCATGCCCGATTTACGGGTTGATATCAGCACCGGATGCGCTTCAATACCTGCCCCGCTTAACATTGCTGCCAGTGTCTGATTTATAGCCGCCTGATCCGACGGCTCACCCCTCAATACTACTTGGTCTGCTACGGTACTAAACGGTGCCTCACTGCCCGAAAAACTTGCCTTTTCATTCACATACCTAAAAATACTGTCCTGCACGGCTTCTTTGCTTTCGAAGGAAGCGCTGATTTCCCGCCCGATCTTTTCAGCCTCATTGTTGGCATCAATTTTGGCTAATATCTGTTGCTTGCGGCGAATTTCGGCTACTATAAAATCCCAGCTGGTTTCAAGGGTTTGGCGCGGTATTCCGAATTCACTTAACTGGAACTTGATTTTACTGCGGTAATCATCCAGCGAAGATATATACGCTTCTTCTGTAACAGCCGGAATATTTGCCGCGCTCCAGCTTTCCCTGATGAGGGGGTCCGGCTGCGGGTAGGTAAAAATTTTAGGCACATCGCTGCTGTCTATTTGCGTGATGGTATGATTCAAAGGCCGTGAAAAGTTTTCGGGTACGGCCTTGTAACGCAAGTATCTTGGATAGGTAATGGAAACTTTTGCAAGCGAGGTAGGAACCTGATGAGCCAGATAAAAATCGGGCAACTCTTCGATGTAACGGCGGCGAACAGTATATCTATACTCAATGACCGACCCATCCCTGACCGCCGGCATGGTAAATTCCTTCAGGTTGTACCGGGAATTTATATTTATAGTGCGGATACGGTCGGGCGAAAGCGGCACCTTAAGCTGTTTGTTCTGATGCGTAACACCCCGGATATTCGATACCTGCTCAATATTATTGTCAAAATAGTACGGAATGCCCACCACTGCGGCCT
>Ga0136604_1000784_pt1 | contig 14986 bp, 11 predicted proteins | sample AntRauFillE10628_FD_104928 | JGI IMG/M metagenome (GOLD analysis project Ga0136604, IMG submission 104928) | Saline lake microbial communities from Rauer Islands, Antarctica - Metagenome Filla E10 #628 | ecosystem: Environmental > Aquatic > Non-marine Saline and Alkaline > Saline | place... | reverse complement strand
TGTGAATTTCACGCTCTTCTCCATTTTGCTCATAATTGAATCTGTGCCACATCACGATCATGTCCTTCTCTCCAGACTTGAGCGACATCCTCTCCTCCATTTTCTTTTGCATTAGCTGTGCAGGTGAAGCATCAGCGAGGCCGGTTTTTTCTTCGTCCAAGAACCCGAGCCATTCGATTTTCGATAAATCACTTTCATCGATATCATCGAGATACCTCAAGACCTTTTCTTCAACGGTAAGAGTTTCGTCAAACGGAAGAAAAAGATTCACAAACTGTCTCCAGGTAAGGTCTTCCGAATTTTTTATTTTGTAGCTGTCATCCGTCATGCCGAGTTGAACAAAGGCATTCCAGGACCTTGAGAAACCTTTCTTACGAAGAGTACCACGGAAAAGCGTGAGCACATTCTCAAGCCCGTAAATTGAACGGTAACTGAGAGAATCGCGGTTGGCATAACCTTCAAACTCACCGTGACCCTCAATGCTGATGGGACGAGTGCGTTCGAACAGTCGGTGATACGGCACGTATTTGTATTTCCCCTCCTCAATAAATTTTGCTGAGCCTCCCTGGCCAGCCAAAACAACATTCCTCGGATTCCAGGAAAACTTGTAGTTCCAGGGGTTGTCGTCACTTTCGGGAGCAACAAGCCCACCGGTGAATGATTCAAACCTTTTCATCTCTCCACCTTCGCGCTCAATCTGATGAATGATTTTCATGGCTGACATGTGGTCAATTCCCGGGTCAACTCCAATTTCATTCATGATCAAGACTCCGGCATCCACTGCATCCTGATGCATGGCTTTCATCTCCGGTGAAACGTAAGAAGGAGTAATCACATTTTTCTTCAATCGAATGCAATCCTTTGCCACGAGCGTATGAAACCTCGCGGGCAACATCGAGATAATGAGATCAGCATTTTTTATAGCCGATTCTCTTTCTCTTTCGTCAAGAGCATTAAAGGCAAAAGCCTCCGCTCTATCGTTGCCTTTGACTTTCTTTTCGGCCATCGCAACATCCTGCTCACCTACGCGTAAAGTCCAGTCTTCTTTCTCGGCATTGCCAAGCAAGTAGCGAAGTAATGATGTACTTGACCTGCCAGCTCCAATTACTAAAATCTTTTTACTCATAAATTATTTAATCCTCTGGTTTCTTATTTTTGCCAAATATATAATTTCCCCCTGCAAAGTGAATCTCAGCTAAGAGCTCTCCTTGAATTCTCAAAGGGAAACAATTTTGGCATGCGATTGGGAAAGCACAGGAGAAAAAGTAATTTTAACCCATAAATCTCAAGCTATGCAAAAAACAATCATCACCCTCATTTTCGGAGTTTTATGCAGCTCTCAGATCTTTTCTCAAACCACGGCTGAGGCAATCGTTTTCAGTGAAAATGGCGACTTGTTTACAGCGTATTTGAATGGTCGCCAGATCAACGAAGAACCTTTCGACCGGGTAGAAATTCCAAATCTTTCGGCAGACTACTACAAGCTTAAGCTCGATTTTGAAAAGCCAACCATGAACGACTTTAGTGGAGGCATGATGGTTGAAATGGGAGTTTCAACGACTTACATGGCTAAGCAAAATCGGAAAGGTAAAATCGTAATCCGTCCGGTTTCGACAGCACCAATCGCCCAGCAAATGGAAGAGACGCCTGCAAAACCTCAGCGACCAGCAAGACCGGTAGAACCTGTTGCACCTTCACAGCCAACAGCTCCTTCTCAGGAAGTGAGAACGACCACCACCTCAACAACTCGCGGTGGGAAGGATGGCATTAAGATGGATGTGGACGTGGACGGAACCAAGGTTTCTGTAGACATGCGCGTCCCTGACATGGAGATGGAAGTCGAAGAATCGACAACCGTAACCACTACCACCACTCGAACAACCACAAGCGAAGAAGAAGTGGTTTACGAAGAAGAGGAAGTTGTAATTGACGAAGGAGGTTGCGGTATGCCAATGTCTTCTTCAGATTTTGCCAGTGCAAAATCATCTATCGAGGCGAAAAGTTTTTCTGACAGCCAGCTGACGCTCGCAAAGCAAATAGCAAAGTCTAATTGCCTCAAGGCAGAGCAGGTAAAAGCAATCGTAGAGATTTTCGATTTTGAAGACACTAAGCTCGATTTCGCAATGTTCGCCTACGACTACACTGTAGATCAAAACAACTACTACAAAGTGAATGACGCATTCGATTTCGAATCATCAATAGAAGAACTAGACGAATTTCTGATGTCGAAGTAAGATAGACAAACCTACTAACCACAATACTCATGTTGAGAATTTTATCGCTCACATTTTTGATTCTACTCGGTTTTTCTTTTGCCGCTTGCAATGGCTCAAAGGCTTTTAGCAAAAGAGGTGACAAGCTTGTGGAACAAGGTATGGACCTGGAAGCTGCCGATGCCTACTACACTGCTCTGGTAAAAAACAGAAACAATGTAGATGCTCAAATTGGCCTAAAGAAAACAGGCCAAAAAGCCCTCACCCGCAAGCTCGAAACTTTCATTCAAAAGAAGAGCTTTGGCGAAACCAAAGAAGCGGTTTACGCCTATCGCGAAGCAGTAGATTATCAGGATCGAATCAAAAATGTGGGCGTTGTTCTCACTATTCCGGACATGTACAAGTCGGACTATCAGAAGCTCAAAGCGGAGTACCTGCTCAGCCTTTACGAAGATGGGACAGCGCTGCTCGAAGAGGAAAAGTACCAGGAGTCAGAATCTGTTTTTAAAGAAATTTCAAAGCTTGACCCCAATTACAAAGACGCTGGAAAGCTCAAGGATATCGCCTACCTGGAGCCGCTTTACATCAGTGGAGTTGATGCTCTCGAGAGCGATAAATACCGCGAAGCTTACGACCATTTTAAGATGGTGGAAAAAAAAGACAACAACTACAAAGACACTCAAGAGTTGATGGAGGAAGCGCTCACCAAAGGTACTTTCACCATCGCACTCCTTCCGTTTGAAAACACTACCAGAACAAAAGGTCTTGATTCTAAAATCACGGCCTACACACTCGATGCTCTGACTTCTGTAAACGATCCTTTCCTCAAAGTTGTAGATCGCGAGAACCTCGACAAAATTATTGAAGAACAGAAGCTTGGACTTTCAGGTGTGATAAACGAACAGACAGCTTCGAATGTGGGTGAACTAATTGGAGCCCAGGCAATCGTTACTGGAAAAGTGCTGAATTACGGTACTGAAGAGGGCCGCATGCAGAAAGTAAAAGAAACAGGCTATGAGCAGTACAAGGTGAAAAAGTTAAATCCGGAAGACGAAAAGTACTACTACGAAACACGATACCGACCGGTGCAATACAACCGCTACTACAAAAGTTCTTCAGCCAGCATCTCCTTTCAGTACAAAGTAATCTCACTGAAAACCGGTGAGGTGATGCTTTCAAAAATTGTCGACAAAAGCGTGACGGATGAAATCAACTTTGCCGACTACGATGGTGAAGTTTCCGAGTTGTACCCTTCCAAAAATGGAAATCTAAGCACCAACAGAAACGATCGTCAGCAACTCGTTTCACTACTCAATGGAAGAAGAGAGCTGCAGTCAACCACAGAGCTCACCGGAAACCTCTATAATCAGGTGAGTAGCAGTATCTCAGGTGAAGTTGGTCAGCTACTCAAACAAGTGATTCAATAAAATGAAGAGCAACATCCAGTTCATATCAGCTATCTTTTTTCTCTTTCTGCTGATGGCATGCGGTGGAACCAAAGATGTTGTTCAATCCACTCCTGAGAACACAGAACCACAGCGCCCTCAGTGGATAAAGGAGCGTCCCAACATGGGAGGCTACTACATTGGAATTGGCTCGGCAAGTAAAACCCGCAACCCACTCGACTACGCTCAGGTAGCAAAGAAAAACGCACTCAACGACCTCGCCTCCGAGATCAAAGTGACTGTGGAGGGTGAATCCTTTTTGAACGTAATTGAACACGATTACGATTTTCAGGAAAGCTTTCAATCAACTGTGATCACCAAAACCAGCGAGGAGATTCAGGACTACGAATCTGTTGACAACTGGGAAACACCAAATGAATACTGGGTTTACTACCGCCTCTCCAGGGCAGAGCACCAGCGCCTAAAGCAAGAACGAAAAGACAACGCCCTGCGTTCGGCAAATGACTTTTTCAATAAATCTCTGGATGCAGCTAAAAGTGAAAAAATCGGTCAGTCGATAAAACTGCATCTTCAGGCATTGGACGAACTTCAACCTTACTGGGGAGAGTCCAACGAGTTTAATCGAAACGGAGACACCGTTTTCCTCGACAATGAAATTTACTCTCATCTGCTCGATTTACTTTCCAATCTCCAACTGACGACAAATGTGGATGAGATAAAGCTCACTCACCAAAATGGTTTTACTGAAGAAGTAGTTGTAACCGCGCTCTATGAGGGAAATCCTGTTTCGGGCATTCCCATCAACTGGTACTACAACAAGAGGAAATTCAGTAAGCCTAAAACACTTCTGACTGGCAATGACGGCCAGGCGAAGGTGGTCGTGGACGAAGTTGAGCTTTCGGACAGTAACAATGCCCTCGACCTGAAAATCGACTCTGAAACACTGATAGCAGGTCAGCATGCATCCGACTTGTCAGAAGCCATAGCTAAAGGAAGCCAGCTCGACAGCAAGAAATTGCCTGTTAAAGTAATTTTCCCGAGCGCCCTTATAAAAACAGAGGAAAAGCACTATGACAGTAACCAGAGTGAAAAAATGCTGGCCAACTCCCTGCAAAACGCTCTTGTGAAAGAAGGCTTTCGTTTTACCAATCAGACGAGCGAAGCAGATTTCGTGTTTGAGATAGAGTCCAACACTTCCAAAGGTGGACAAAGCCAGGGTTTTTATGTGGCATACCTCAATATGATAGTGACGGTAAAAAATGCCAAATCGGGTGAGGAGCTTTATCGAAAAGGGCTGAACCAGATAAAAGGTCTGCAGCTAAATTATGAAGCTGCATCGACTGAAGCCTATAAAAAAGGAGCTAAGAAAATTGAAGAAGAAATTGCCGGAGACATTGTTTCCACGCTACTTTAGCGCTTTTGGCACAGTTTATGAAAAATCGGCAACCAAACGAATAACAAACAAGTAAACAAAGAATCACACCCCTTAAATCGATAGTTATGAAAAAAATGATGAGTACCCAGAACCTAGCCCTTTTCCTTTTTGCAGCATTCCTGATTGTAGGATTGGGCAGCTGTAAGAAAAACAAAGACACAGTAGAAAAAGAACCAGACGGTGAAGTTTTGATCAACGAGTATTGCTCTGGAGAAAGCTACTTTTCCGACAAGGACACATTCAGATCAACCGCCACGGGAGAGAGCATGGACCGCGAAACGGCAAAGAAAAAAGCCCGCTCGAACGCCAACGCTGAGCTCGCAAAAACCATCACTTCTACAATGCAAATTGTTGGTGACAACTACGTAAACTCAACCGAGTTTAACAACAAAGAGGAACTTACTGAGACGTTCAACGAAATGGCAAGAACTGTTATCGACCAGGAGTTGAAAGGTGCAAAGAAAATTTGCGACAAGCTCACTCAGAAGTCTGACGGACGCTACGTTTCTTACATCGCCCTTGAGCTTTCCGGAGACGACATCGTAAGCGAGTACAACGAAAGACTTTCGAAAGACGAACGTATCAAAGCGGAATACAACTACGAAAAGTTCAAAGAGACTTTCGAAAAAGAAATGAATAACCTCAAGAATCAATAAAAAGATTCTACTCTAAATAATTCCAAACCCCGACAGCTTATCGCTGTCGGGGTTTTTCTTTGGGCGCCCACCGCTCATGAATTGCGGTGCCGGGCTTTCCGCTATATCTTGCCCTCAACCGGACAAGGATGCCGCGTCAATCCCTGGCGCGGGGCGTGGCACGGGGTTCATTTAGTGTTTGCCACTTTCTCTTTCCTGCAATTTCCTGATAAATCCCTAACTTGAAAAACTTTACAGAAAGAAGCTTTCAAGAAACTACTGCACCATGACTTACTCCAAAACTCTTAAATGGACTTTCGTCACCATTGTGGCCCTGCTTTCAATTTCCTTTTACAGCTGCCGAAAAGCCAATGATGAACAGGCTTGTTGCGACCCGACTAATCCCGATTGCCCTAATTACGACCCTTGTTATGGTGTGGAAGAGCCGAGTGCAGAGTTTCTCATCAAGGATTTTCTGTATAATCCAGTTGAGATGAATTCAACTCACATCCCAGAGCAAGAAATATTCAAAGGTGCTACCCTGGTTTTTGAATCATCAGAAGAGGAAAGCGAAGTATCGCATACCTGGTACATTGGAGCTGATGAGTTTTATGAATCATCAGTAGAAGTTGACTTTACCGATGTCCCTAGGCCTGCCACTATAACTGTTTCTCATATTATCGAATATCCAATCGATTCTATTTGCTTTCCAATGAGTTCGGGACGAGATTCAGTAGCCAGAACCTTCCATCTGATTGACTATTTGGATGAACTAAATACGATTGGAAGATATCGTGGAGTATTGAATCAGGAAACGGACTCTTTTGATGTTCAACTGTTGGCATTAACGTATCAGGAAAATGAACCTGCTCAATGGGGAGACAGCTACTTTCACCATTTTATCAACCTCCACAATAATGGAGACACAGCTCAACAATTCACATTGGGTTCTACAAACAGCTTGTGCTTTTTTAGCTATCAATTTGAACCGACTTCTGGTTCTGTCGAGATAGACCCTGAGACGAAAGAATTTGTTATGACTTATGAATGGGCCGGTGATGAGGGAGAACACATATTTAGGGGCAGGGTTATTGACAATTAATTACCAACTGAACCCAACTTCTTTGAAGCACTCCTTCAACGTAGCCACTCTTTAGCTCATTTTCGCCATTTGTCCTACAACATTCCTTGTGCTATTACGATATATTTACCTCGGAATATTATGAGCAACAGTCACTTTGGTTAAATTCACTGTATGGTTCACCTTGAACAAAAGAAACTCCTGGCATTACTCACCCTCTTTTTGCTAACGATTATTTCGTGCAAGAAAGAAGCTGCCACCTACGAAGACAACACGATTCCGCCCTACAGCGAAATCCCGACTATTGAGGTCAACAACTACGTCAACCGGCTCTACATCGACATGATTGGCCGCGAGCCTACCGATGAGGAGATGACTCGCGACTCGGACTACCTGGAGGAAAATGATCTGAGCACCGAAGCCAGAATCGAGATCGTCAACACTCTTTTCTTCAATACCGATTTTATCCCGGGAGACACGAGTTATACCAATGCATACTACACCAAGCTTTACGAAGACACAAAAGCCCGTCTCATCGAAGGAGCTTCAGATGCGGAAATCAACCAGGAATACAATGTCTACCGAAACAACGCCATTGCCGATTCACTCGCTGGCAACATTGGTGGATACGAACAAAACATGATTCAGGCAGATCGCCTGGAAGCTGTTCTCAACAGCAAGGCTCAATTGAGAGATGGACTCATCAACATCAGAAAAATGTACGAGCGCATGCTCTACAACTCCATCTACGACCTAATCAACATGGGCGCGTTCAACTTTATCAACGCCACTTTCAACGATTTGCTCTACCGCTTTCCTACGGAGGCAGAGTTTGAGCAGTCTTATGTAATAATAGACGAGAATCAGCCGGCCCAGGTTTTTGGGCAGGTTGCTCAAAACAAAAGTGAGTTCATCGATATCATGACCTCTTCATCGGAATATGAAGAAGGAATGGTTCGCTGGGCCTACCTGACTTTTTTAGCTCGCGAGCCTTCCACAGCCGAAGTGAGTGAGCTAACGCCTTCATTTGTTTCCACCAGCAACCTTCAATCGATTCAAAGACAAATTTTAATTTCAGATGAGTATGCAGGCTTTGAAAACTAGTGTAATTGTCCTGATGGCTCTTTTGCTATCGTTGTCTTCTTGTCGCAAGGAGCCCGATGCGGTTTTTCACATCAACGAAGTGGAACTTTACTCCTCGGGAGGTGACAAAACCAAACGCAAAACCAACGAACAGTACGTTGCAATTTTGTACACCAATCTGTTTCAGACTGCGCTGTCAGCCAACGACCTTTTCGACATTGGCGAGTGCATCCAGTCAATTGGTGACAAGGAATTGGCGAGAGAAGTCATCATTTCGAACTTCATGAATAAACCCGGAGTGATACTGCCATCTGAAGAGGATATGAACGCTGATCTCGATCAGTTTATCACAGATACTTACGTAAAGTTTTACGTGCGATACCCGACCTCAGCGGAAAAAGAATTTTTGAGAAACTTCATTAGCTCCAATCCCTACATGACTCCGGAGCTCGTGTATTTTTCTTTTGCATTGTCTGACGAATACATGTATTACTAAAAGCGGCTAAAGATGAAAAGAAGAGAGTTTTTAAAAAAATCAGGAACTGCAGCCGCTGCAACGATAGTAGCGCCATACATTTTGCCCAGCGGTCGGCTTTTTGCCGCAACTGGAAGCCGCATGACGAACCACGTTGTCCTCGTGATGTTTGCCGGAGGAGTGCGCCAGCAGGAATCCATTCTTCAGCGCTACCTTGACGACAGCCAGGTGGGCGATCCTTACGCTGGAAACATCATGTACAACATGCTTTCAGGCGCGGCTCCCGAGCAAAAAATCGTCTACGGAACCGGGGACGGAGGAATGAATCCAATCCCTTCTATTTTATCCTCTCCTCTCGATCAGCAGGGAACTGTTTTTAGAGAAGTGCAGGCACTTTCTGCGGGACACTACGGTGGGCTAAACAGCCTCTTGCAGGGAAGTACAGTCACCACTCAGGGACTGAAGCAAAAGCCAGTGAATCCAACCATCTTCGAATATCTGAGACGCCACGGAGGTTACTCTGCCACAGACACCTGGTTTATAGGAAACAATCTTGTGAACTCCACTGCCCTGCTCAACTACAGCGTTCACCAGGATTATGGCGCCCAGTATGGGGCCAACTTCCTGGCGCCAACAGTCACTTTCGGACCTCAAGGTCAGGAGTTTTTGAGCGATGCCAAAGTGTATCATCCCGAAAATGAGCTCGACCCGATGTACCAGCTAAAGTATTTCCTCGACAACACATTCGAGCAGTACGGCAGCAATCTGGAAACTATTGGCAACACTGAGGCTGAGAAGCAGAGTATCAAACAGTTTCTCGAACACATGTTTGACAAAACCCAAAACAACTCTATCGATCACGCGCCAGTGGTCGACAACAACGATCTTCAGTCTGTGGGCTACGCTTGCGAGGTAATGAAATGGTTTAAACCGGCACTGACTGTTGTTAACCTCAACAGTGTCGACACTTGCCACTCAAACTTCACTGGCTACCTGCAAAACCTTCACCGTGCCGATCACGCTGTGGGCCACATTTGGAATTACATCCAAAATGAAATTCCCGAAATGGCCGGAAGCACAGTGATGCTCGCTACTCCGGAATGTGGACGAAATCAGAACCCAAATGCCGTTCTCGATGAAAACAACTGGCTGGCCTACGACCACTCCGACCAGAATGCGAGACGAGTGTTCAACATGATGGTAGGACCAAACGTTCCTTCAAACCTCAGCATCGGAAGTGAAAATAATCCTGTTGGAATCACTTCAGACAGCATGCTCACCATCGCAGATATCTTAGGCGTGAAGCCCGAGGTTCAAAATGGAGGGATGCTCGCTCCGGGAACTCAATCACTTTTTGACAGAATATGATTTTGCAGAATAAAAATATCGCCATTGCTGTGGTTGTCTTCTTGCTGCTCGTTGTGGGCTGCCGAAGGGACAAGGTGGATAATCCCTACGAGGAAATTGATTACACCGTAGCGAATGACAATCCCAGTTCGCAGGATATCCCAACGGATAACTTTGCCTATCTCCACGCAAAAATATTTAGGCCCACCTGCGCCAATGCAGGCTGCCATGATGGAACATTCGAACCCGAATTCAGATCTGTGGCAAGCTCTTATAACACGCTTGTGAACCATCCGGTGATTGCCAACGATGCGCAAAACAGCTACGACTATCGAGTAGTTCCGGGAAGTGTAGAGAACTCTTTTTTGCATTTACGTCTTACCGAAAGTATTCCCAACACCACAGGGATGATGCCGCCTGAAGTGGATCCTAACTCCGACTGGCCGCAGTATCGTGATGATTACATCGCCCTCATTGAAGACTGGATTGAAAGCGGAGCTCCTGACATGTTCGGAAACCCGGCTCCATCTGCTTCATACAACTTCCCGGCAACGGTAGAAGGCCTGGCGGTTTTTCCCGCAGGAAACACGACCGAGCCCTATCAGAGAGATGATTCTGAAGTTGGCATCACACCTATTTTGGTGGAAGCCGCTGATGTGGACATCTGGATTTTGGCTACTGACGACAGCACCCCTCAGCAAGATGTTTTTACTGAGATCGAACTCGCACCCTCTTTTGATGACTTCGATGGTGACGAACTCACTGAGTGCACGACATCTTCGAGTTTGTCAGCTCTCGACTTTTTCAATAATGCTGCAAACTTCCAACACAAGGCCACCGTGGACTTGAGTGGATACACCAGTAGCGATGTGATTTTTGTAAAATGCTACGTGAGTGACGGAGAGCAGGCATCTCCACAAGAAATTCCCGGAGAAGGGTCCAGTCAGCAAATTGTATCAATATTTATTTTAAAAATCATCTGATCCCATGCCGAGAATAGTCCTTTTAGCAATATTTCTGCTCCTGCTTGCGGTGGGGTGTAAAAAAGAAGAAACGGTGGATCCGTCACCTGAAATCACTTTCGTATCGATGAGTGCCAGTCAGGTTGTTGAATTCGACAATCAGGTGGAAATCACTTTTTCCTATAAAGATGCCGATGGCGATTTGGGCGAGCCCGACCCGGATATAAAAACTCTGCGTGTGAAAGATGCCAGATTAGCCGAAGCCGACTTTTACCACATTCCTCCCATCACACCCGAACTTCAGGCACTTCAGGTAGAAGGGACTTTCACAGTTCATTTAAATCCGCTTTTTTTGCTGGGAAATGGAAGCCAGGAATCAACCAGCTTCAATCTGCAGCTCGAAGATCGTGCGGGAAACTTAAGCAACACAATTACAACACCAGAAGTACTGATTACCGACAGTCTATAACTTGAAAATATTACATGCTGCGCCTTATTATCACAGTCACTTTAGCTCTCTTCGCATTGGCCACCTTTGGCCAGGTGCCGGAGTATGACATGAGTACGACTACCGTCAGCGACTGTGATGGGATTCTCTATGACTCTGGTGGCGAAAGCAGCAACTACAGCAACAACGAAGATTTTTCATTTACCATTTCCACCGGCAATCCGCTTTCTCTGACCTTTATCGGTGATTTTTGCCTCGACAGCGGATTTGATTTTATAACCATCCACAACGGTCCCGACACGGGATCGCCCATAATTGGAGGGCCTTTCACTGGAAGCACTCTCCCCGGTAGTTTCACAGCAAGTTCAGGAACAGTTACCATTCATTTCACTTCCGACAACAGCGCTGTCTTTTGTGGTTTCGAAATGCAGTGGGACTCACAAGCTCCGGCTCCTACTCCACCAGCAATTGATCTCGTTGACCTGCCTGGCTGCGGCTCCAATAATTTTTCTGTTGAGTTCTCCACTCCTGTTGCCTGCCCTCCTATTTCCGCCAGTGAGTTTCAGCTTTCGGGCGATGGCACCATACCTGTAAACAACGCCATTCCCATTGCTTGCGCAAATGACTTTTCTGATGAGGTCTTTCTGCTACTTGGAGAATCGTTTAACTACAACTGCGAATACACACTTGAAGCCACCGTTCAGGTTCCCGATGAGTGCGACAGCCTGTGGACCTTCACGGTATCCACAACCTTTCTTTTTGACAACTGCGGAATCAATGCCAACATCGTTTCCGAAGAAGACACTATCTGCGCTGGCACTTGCACTCAGATCAACTTAGAACATGCCAACTGTCTCACTTACGAATACAACTGGAGCAACGGCCTTCCGCCATTTGCAGGGCCTCACGAGGTGTGCCCAGAAAGCACGACAACTTACGAGGTAGAAGTAACTGAAGTGGAAACCGGCATTGTGGAGACTTTCGAGTACACTCTTGATGTAACCAACGCAGAAATTGACTTTGCCGACCAATCGCTTTGCCAGTCGCTGCCCGGCTTCGAGCTATCAGCATTCCCTGGCGGAGGCACCTGGTCTGGACCGGGAATGTCCGAAGAAAACGAAGGATTCTTTGAGCCAGACAGTGCTAACATCGGGAGCAATCAGATTATTTACTCGGCATCTGAATTTTGCTCTGACACCCTGGAAGTAGACATTATTGAAGCCGATGCAGGTCCCATTCAGGCAGCCTGCCCCGACACCGATCCCTTCTCCTTTTCACCGTCACCTCCAGGAGGTGTCTGGAGCGGTGCTTACATCGTTTCCGACTCGCTTTTTAACCCTGCTGACACAGGAACTTTTATGGTCAGCTACGATGCGCTCAATGGCTGCCAGGACAGCACCTTTGTGAATGTCGCCAACATTACCGGAAATTTCGATCTCGATACTTTGTGCCAGTCAAATTTCATCGACACGCTTAATTTTTCCCCTTTGGGAGGAACCTGGTATGGACCTGGAATAGTCGACTCGCTTTTGGGAACCTACGATCCTGCAGAAATGCCCGATGGCAATGTCACTCTCACCTACGCTCAAAATGGCTGCCATCAAATGGCAAATCTATTCGTGAAGCCGATAGATACCGGGCCGGCCTATATTTCTGCCTGCCCGGAAAACGAACCTTTTGCCATTTTTGAGAATGCTTCACCAACAGGATTTTGGAATGGCCAGGCACTGACCGACACGCTTGCCGGCATTTACGACCCTTCGCTTCTCGGAAACAACGTGTGGACTGAAAACATCTATCAGGCGGAAAATGGCTGTACCGATACTGTGTTTGTGTGGAATATCCAAACCGTCATTCAGCCGGAAACGCTCTACTTCTGTGTAGATGATGAAACCCTGCCACTAATTCCCGAAACGATCGGCAGACAACCCTGGGGTGGCAACTGGACCGGTCCGGTGAGTTACAACCCTCCTGAAGAATATTTCGAATTTATACCCTCGGCTGCAGGTGTGGGAAGCCACACTTTGACTTACGAGATGAATGGCTGTCTCGACAGCATGGTGGCTGTAGTCAGCCCTTCGGAAATTCCTGTCGACACACTGACTATCTGCTCGAGTGAAGCCCCTTTCGAGATCTTAGTTTCGATGGAAGAAGGAGGAATTTGGACCGGACCGGGAATAAGTTCTCAGCAGGATGGAATTTACGATCCGTCAACAGGGCAAAATGGCGAGCACTACGTTTACTGGAATGCCCCGGCAGGGTGTTCTGACTCAGTGCTGGTGCAACTCACAACTTTTCAGCAAGCGGAAATTTCTGGAATCGACAGCACTTATTGCCTGAGCGACACGGATTACTCATTCAGCGTTTTCCCCGGAACCGAAGGGCTTGGCGGAGCGGTTTCGGATACGATCTTTAACCCGGCCAATCTTGGAAGCGGACAACACACAGTAACTCTCGACCATTCAGAAAATTCTTGCACCAGCTCCGACAACTTTACGTTCACCGTTTTGCCAGAGCTCGAAACTGAACTCCTCGCATCGGACACAATTTTATGCAACGGAGCCAGCGTCACGCTGACGACAGTCACTTCAGGTGGACTTTCAGATGAATCGATCAGCTACAGCTGGAACAACGGTTTATTGGGAATCGAAGAAAACACCGACTCACCCGACAGCGACACTCAGTACCAGGTTACTGTTTCCGATGGATGCTCAGAACCCACAGTAGATTCTGTTTCTGTTCAGGTTCTTCCTCCAATAGATTTCACCGTTTCGGTGAGCGACACGCTGTGCTTTGGCGATAGCCTGGGAACGGCTACGCTTCAGTTTGTGAGCTTGCAGAGCTACACACCCACCTGGGGAGAGAACGACCCGATCGTGGCCAATTCCATTTCGGCTGATGCCGGCAGTAGTCACCTTCTCACAGTAACCGACAATACCGAGGGCTGCAGCAAAGACACCTTAATTTATATTCCGGCCTATCCGCCCTTGAATGCCAACTTCTCGGTAAATCCAAACGAAGACTGCATTCCTTTTGACGCAGCTTCTCCGCTCAACATCATCGACCTGAGCCAAAATGCCGTGGCTGGTATTTGGGATTTTGACAACGGACAAAGTGAAATGTACGAGCCAGGTGAAAACCCCAGTCCGAGTTATGAAGTCCCCGGAAATTATACGATCAAACTCTTCGCGCAAAATATTGGTGGCTGTGTGGATAGCACAGAAATGATGATTTGTGTGGCCAACCCCACTCCGATTTTTGTACCCGACATCTTTTCTCCCAACAACGATGGAGCAAACGACATGCTGTTCGTTCGCGGACCGGCAATAGTAACAATGAATTTCCAGGTCTTCGATCGCTGGGGTAAAATGGTTTTTTCTTCGAGCGAACCCAACCACGGATGGGATGGAAATTCTCATGGCGCCAGGATGCCCGAGGGAATTTACATCTATCACCTTACGGCAAAACTCGAAGACGGAGCTAACGTAGAGCAAAACGGAAATGTCACCTTAATCAGATGAGAGGACCGAAAAAACATATCACTTTGTTAGTTCTGCTTATTGCTGCAATCAGCTTGCGTGCGCAAGACGGAGCTATTTCACCGTATTGGTTTTCGCCCATTTTTGTGAACCCGGCTGAAACCGGAAACTTCGATGAGAATATTCGCGCTTCGGCAATCTATCAAAATCAATGGCTGGCGGGAGCCGAAACATTTACTACTTCTGGCGGTGCTGCAGAACTCTCATTTGGAAAGCAAAAAACTGAAAGTGGCTACCTTTCTTTAGGCGGAGCAGTGATTCAGGACAAAGCCGGCACCACCCAAATGGGCTACTTCACTGGCTTGTTGTCATCGGCTTATCATTTGAAACTGAATAGAAAAAACAGTCTTTCCGCTGGCATT
>Ga0136604_1000778_pt1 | contig 15071 bp, 14 predicted proteins | sample AntRauFillE10628_FD_104928 | JGI IMG/M metagenome (GOLD analysis project Ga0136604, IMG submission 104928) | Saline lake microbial communities from Rauer Islands, Antarctica - Metagenome Filla E10 #628 | ecosystem: Environmental > Aquatic > Non-marine Saline and Alkaline > Saline | place... | reverse complement strand
TCCGCCCTGTTTTTTCCAGACTCGATGCTTGTACAAAAAATGGGTTACTAAAGGTGTGATGAATATACCAATAGAGAAAGCTAGTAGTGCTGGAATTAGAACATTTAGAGTTACTGAATCCATACTATTTATTACTTAAGCTAGTTTGCACTGCTTGAATGAGTGTCAAAACATCTGTAAATCTATCCTCTCTGGTCGAGCCAAGTACGGTCACAACAATTGGTCTATCCAGTGCGGCATCAAATACTACCGTCAGGTTTCCTCCAGCCAGATCAGTATATCCTGTTTTAGAGCCCAGTATATTAGGTATTTGTTTCACTACCTCATTGGTGTTTCCTGCTAAGTGATATGCTCCGGCTGTATTGTAAATTGTAGTAGCTTCATTTTTCGTGGCAGAAATAATCTCTGGATATTCTCTGATAATATATTCCATTAAAAAAGACACGTCTTTTGCACTACCAACTGAGCCTGGTTCGTATGCCGACTCGTCCAGTCCAGTAGTGTTCTTAAATTTAAGTGAATATAGACCTAATTCATTAGCTCGTATGTTCATGCCAGCAATAAACTGTAACAAAGGGTCCTTATCACCGAGTAGCGATCCAACACTTGCTCCGAGAGCATATGCAGCATCGTTTGAGGATGAGACCAGGGATAGTTCTGATAGTGATTCAAGCTTTAGTTCCTCGCCGGCAATTAAACCACTGCTACCTTCTTGCTTAATGGCAGACATGGGTATGGTAAATGTTTGTTCTTCAGAAACAAGTTCATAAGCGAGTAAAGCGGTCATGAGCTTAGTTATTGACGCTAACGGAAGTGCTGAGTCAGAATTCTTAGAATAGAGAGCACGTTGTTCTTTTATGTCCCAGACATAGGCAGCTTTAGCGTTTAAACTGATTTTTTCAATTTTTTGTGGAATAAGAGGATATATCTCTTCGTCAGTTATAATGTCTTGCTGAACTGATTCAATACCAGAATTTTCATTACCTGGTTGGAACAGCCAAGATCCGTACAAAATTAACATAATAAAACCTAGCACTCCCAATTGAGCCATAATCGGGAAACGATTCCTGGGCTTAAATTCCTGAGTTTCTATTATGTAGGGATTCTGATTATTCATGTTCAATAGAGTCAAACTCGTCAATAGCATTCATGAATTCAGAGAATCTGGGGAGATCTTGCTTTCTCCCCACTCCCAAATGTTGAAGCAGTTTTGTACTGGTGCGAAATTGGAAGCCTTGACCAGTTATTGATTCTCTGATTATTAATCCTCTAATAAGAAGATTTCTCAAGATGAAGGAGGAATTTACCCCTCTAATTCGATCAATTTCAATTCTTGAAATTGGTTCCCGATAAAGAATTATAGATAAAGTCTCCGCACCAGCTTTTCCTATGTCGGTACTTAATTCTTGTTTTCTTAATACTTCAATAAAATCAGCTAGTTCCGGCGCCGTTACTAATTGAATTTCCGTATCTGTTTCTATCAGTCTAGTGGCTCCGCTCGCCAATCTTGATTCGAGAACTTTTAAGGACTCCATTAGAGTCTCTTCGGATATAGAAAAAAGCTTGCAGATATTTATCTTTTTTTGAGGCGTTGCTTTATAAAAAAGCAACGCCTCAATTTGAATATCTAAGGCCATGGCTAGATTTTAGCATAAATATGCCCATAATTTATAACGAAAAGCTACTAGAGGTTAGTAGTACTTAGGAATATAAGTTTTTTCCATTTCAAGGTGAATATCTCCAAAGTGATCAGTCTGGTAGATAATAATATCTCCCTGCTTAAACAATTCGAGAATAGCTAAGAAACCAACAATGACATCTTTATGTTCAGTTTCATTTGAGCGAATTTCTGAAAACTTAGTTTTCATTTGATTTTCAACTCTAGTTCGCAATTTTGTCATCATATCCTCAAGAGATATTGTCGGTTTTACCCTAGCAGTAGGTTTCTGAACCTTTTTGGGTAAGTTATGCAAGACTCTGACTAATGCATCCTCCAACTCAGGCTTAGAGCAATACTTATCAATTACAAAAAGTGGACTACGTGGCGGTGCATATTCAGGCTCATGCATGTAGTTTGATGAAAAATTCTCTTGAATATTAGTAGAAATATCTCTAAACAGTTGATACTTCTTAAGCCTTTCCTCTAAATCCTCAATACTAGCCTCCTCTTCTGAGGTTAAATCTATAACCGGGAGAAGGGATTTTGATTTAATTAAAAGAAGGGTCGCAGCCAAATTAACAAATTGAGCCGTGTTGGGTAGAGACATTTCTTGCATCAGACTAACTGTTTGCATATACTCATCAGTCACTGTTGCTAATGAAATATCATTTATTAATAGCTTTCTCTTTTCCACCAATTCAATCAATAGCTCCAACGGGCCCTCGAAAGTATCAGTCTTTATGGAAAAAGCAGTGTTGTTCATTGTTTTATTTTATCATGATTTAGTATGGTAAAATCTCCTCGTTCCTAGGTACTAATCAGACTTACCTGAACATCTTTTAGAACATAAACCCTTCAATTTCTTGAAGGGTTTATGTTCTATAGATTAATTCTTCTCAACAAATCTTACCAAGGCTTTAACTGGTTCCCCTGTAGCTCCTTTAGCTAGTTTGTCGCTGGGAATACTTTCCATACGAGGGGCCATGTCTATGTGTGCCCAAGGAGTTTTGCTTGGAGCAAAGAATGACAAAAATGTTCCTCCTTCAATACAGCCTCCCCAACGAGCAAAGTTTACTGCTATGTTCGATAAGTCCGCTCGATTGCTTTTAAGAGATGCTTTGTATTCGTCCCATAGAGGCAGTGGCCACATTAAATCACCAGTTTCTTCCCCGATGTCTACTAACTTGGTTTGTAGATCCTTATTTTTTGTTAGTACTGCGGAGGTTTGTTGGCCAAGAGCTACTAACGCTGCTCCAGTTAGCGTAGCCACATCAATTATGGTCTTAGGTTTGTAGAATTTTTCTGCGTAGGTCATAGCATCCGCTAATACCATTCTCCCTTCTGCGTCGGTATGTAATATTTCTACTGTCTTACCGTTCATGGCCGTGGCGATATCTCCAGCGCGCATGCTTTTGGCTGAAATAGAATTTTCTGCGGCGGGGATTAATGCTATTACGTTTTTCTTAAGTCCTAGTTTGGCTATGGCTCTCATGGTCCCAATAACTGCTGCTCCGCCTGACATGTCCATATGCATATCGTGCATTCCTCCAGTAGGCTTCACATTTAATCCACCACTGTCGTAGGTAATTCCTTTACCAATTAAAGCGATTGGAGCAGATTTTTTACTTGCGCCCCAATATTCTATCAAAATCAACCTTGGCGCATCGCTAGCTCCCTTCCCTACAGCGTCTAGAAGGCCCATTTTAAGCTCCTTAATCCTTTTATGATTAAGTACTCTAACTACTGCTTTAGTATCGCTTACAGCTGATTTAGCAACCTTAGCCAGTGCGGTGGGATTCATCTCTTCAGCCGAAGTGTTGGCCAGATCTCGAGTGAAGTTAGTTGCTTCTCCGGTAATTAAACCAATAGCAAAACTTTTCTTATCTGAGGGTTTAGATAAGCCTGAAACAAGAATTTCCGTGAGATCTTCTTTATCTTTGTCGGTTTTATATTTGGTAAAATCGTAACTGGCTAAAGCTAAATTCTCGGCCAATGTTTGATAGAACCATTGACTGCTCTTGGCCAACAAAGGATATTTTTCGATATCGAGTTCTATCACGATATTTACAAGCTTATGTGATTTGGCTGCCAGCACGATTGATCTGACTAGAGTACGAAATTTACGAGTATTGATCTTCTTTGATTTTCCAACACCCATTCGATATTCGAGTTGACCAGTTTTGGTTTCAACCAACCTGTGCCAACTTGTCTTATCCTCAGTTAGAATTATTCGACAATATTTATCAGGTAAATCATTTTTTGATTTGGTAGTTAGTTTTATTTTAGTCATTTTGTTTTTTTACAGAGATACCCAATTCTATTAATTGTTCAATTTCTAGTGGCTTTGGTGCATTCATGACAGCTGTTTGTCCCTTTCGGGTCATGGGAAAGGCTTGTACTTCTCTTAAAGATTCTTCACCTGTTAAATTCATGACATTTCTTTCTACTCCTAATGCAATGCCTCCATGTGGTGGGGTGCCATATTTAAATGCTTCTAGCATATGCCCCACCTTTTCTTTTGTCTCTTCATCACTATTACCCATTACTTTATATACTGCTCTTATGATGTCTGCTTTGTGAGCTCGAATACTGCCACCGCCAGCCTCAAATCCATTGCAGACCAAGTCATATTGGGTGGTAAGAATTTTCTCTATATTCTCCCCATTCATTAAGTCTGTCAGGAACTCCTTTTTTGGCATTGAGAATGGATTATGGGTGAAAGTCCAGGTTCCCTTGTCAGTTTTTTCAAAGAAAGGAAAATCTACAACCCAGGCGTAAGCTAATACCTTATTTTTTTTGTCTTCTTCAGTACGCATGTCAAACTTATCATCACCATACTTAGACATAGATTCAGCATAGGTTACTACTGGGAAAGGTTTTTGTTTTATGTTGTAACCCATGGCTTCCACGGAAGTAGTAATCATTTCTTCTATTATTGCCATTACCTCATCACGTTCTACAAATGACATTTCGACATCAATTTGTGTATGTTCGTAACCCCGGTCAGCTCTTAGATCTTCGTCTCGTATTGCTCGGGCGATTTGTACATATCTTTCGAATCCGGCATTCATCAATAGTTGTTTGTATTGTTGTGGTGACTGTGGAAGAGCATAAAATTTACCAGGATTGTGCCTGCTTGGTACCACAAAATCACGTGAACCTTCTGGTGTCGATTCAGTTAGAAGGGGTGTCTCAATTTCGCAAAAATCTCGTTCCATTAAAAAGTCTCTACATCTTTTAACAAACTCGCTTCTGACTCGCATGTTTCTTTGCATTCTTTCTGTTCGAAGATCCAAGGAGCGATGTCTAAGTCTAACTTCCTCGTCTTTACCACTTGAGTCTTCAGTTAAATCGAACGGTGCCGTTTCAGCCTCGTTGATAATTTCAATATTTGTAATTTCCAATTCGATATCGCCGTTTAGAACTCCTGTTTTTACCATTTTTTCAGGCCTTCCGTTTACTACTCCTTTTACCTCTACCACAAACTCAGTTCTCAGTTGTTTGGCAGTTTCCAGGACCTCTGGTTTCCCAAAGACTACACCTTGAACCAGGCCAGTTCTGTCTCGGAAATCAAAAAAAGCCATTTTACCTTGATCTCGGGCTACGTGTACCCAGCACTTAATCATCACTTCATTCCCTTTTTTTTCGGTTAAATTCTTAATTAATGTTCTTTCCATAAGTATTATTGTTGAGCAGGAAGCAAAACGCCCCTGCAAATATATTTAGTTTTACCAATACATTCGCAGGGGCGATTACAATCATTTAATTGTTCGCGGTGCCACCCTACTTCAGTCCATTTTTGGACCCTTAGTTCTTAATTAAACTGTCTCCACAGTGTCAGCTGCTTCGTTGACTTGATTCAAGATTAACTCTTAGTGATTAACTAGTCAAACAATAAAGCAAGCTAGGCTGTCTTATGTGTTGAGCACTAAAACTAATTAACTTTAAGTGCTAAATATAATGTTTAAGTTGAAAGACTCTTTAGTGGGGTCATCTGCAAATCACCGTAGAGCATTTGTTAGTGAGTCAAACTAGTCTATACCAATGGCAGTTCTTACCTTGAGTAAGGTTTGGTTTGATTTCAACCTGGCTTTTTCGGCACCTCGAGCTAGAACTTCAGCTACCATATCATTTGATATTGCTTCCCTTTTTTCTCTGAGTGGAGCAATAAATTTGTCTAAATCTTCAACCAAGGCCTTCTTCAGGTCTCCGTATCTACCCTTATGTTTATCATACAACGACTCAAGTTCATCCTCAGACTTTAGTAGTCGGTGGATAGCGTAGACGTTCTCTGGTTTGTCCCCTTCTGAGTCAGTAACTATACTCATTACCGCTTTGTTTATCTCATCAGTGGTGCCAAATAGTGGAATGGTATTTCCATAACTCTTACTCATTTTTTTACCGTCAGTTCCTGGTACTACTCCTACACCAGGCAAGATCATTTCCTTCGGTTCTTTCAAAGTCGCTCCATAAGCACGATTAAATTTACCCACGGCTTCTCTTGTGTATTCTAAATGTTGTCTCTGGTCTTCTCCTACTGGCACTAAGTCAGTATCGTATAAAGCAATGTCGGCAGCTTGTAGCATAGGATAAGTAAATAAACCAGCATTAGGTTCTATACCGTTAGCTACTTTATCCTTGTATGAGTGTGCCTGCATCAAAAATGGTACGGTTACCATACAGTTTAGAACCCAGCCAAGTTCCAAGTGGTCCTGGTTATCAGATTGTCTAAATAGAGTCACCTTATCAGTATCGATGCCCACAGCTAAGTAATCTCTGACAATATTTAAAATATTGTTTCGTAGCATATCTTTGTCTCTGACACTGGTTAAAGCATGGTAATCAGCTACCATTATATAACTGTCATAATCTTGATAGATGTCCAAGAACGGCTTTAAAGCACCAAAGTAATTGCCAATGTGTAAGTTTCCAGATGGTTGCAACCCGGTCAATAAGCGCTTTTTTGAGTTAGTCATGAAGTAATATTAACAAAAATGCTGTCAGAGACCAACATTTTGTTACATGGCCAGTGGTAAAGTGATGGTGAATCTAGAACCCTTACCGTCCCCTTCTGAGTGAGCGCTAATGCTACCACCCATTGCTTCTGTCATTTTTACGGCTACGTATAACCCTAGCCCTGTTCCAGAAATATTGGCTGAGTTAGCGTTGTCTGCTCGTTCGAATTTTTGAAAGAGTTTATCAATAGTTTTTTCACTCATACCTATGCCAGTGTCTTCTATGTCAATATGAATTTTCTTATTTACCACGTCATCTCTCACCAAAACCTTGATACTGCCTTTTTTCGTATATTTGATGGCGTTGTGAATTAAGTTCTGAATTACTTGTACAGTCTTTCCAATGTCTGCATTTACGATACCTTTACTTTTTAGATTAGTTCTAAAGATCAGAACCAATCCCTGTTTAATTGCATCGATCCGTAAATCATCACAAAGATTTTCTGTTTCATTTCTAAGGTTGAAATCAGACATTATGTATTTCATGTTTCCTGATTCAATTCTTGAGACATTTAAATAATCTTCAATACCTAGCGCCATTAACTTAGAGGATTCCTCAATTCTTTCGATTGCTTCTTTGGCTTTTTCAGGAATTTTTCCATAACTTCCCTCTAAGACGAGCGAGGCATAACCACGTATAGCTGTTAATGGGCTTCTCAACTGGTGTGAAGCTATGGAGACAAATTCCGATTTTAGCTTGTCTAGTTCCTTTAAACGTACGTTCGTTTTTTCTAGTTGTTTGGTTAGTATTTCAAGTTGTGATCTTTGTCTAATTTCGTTCTTAACACTTCTGAGTAAGGCTATTCCTATTACCCCAGTAATAACTAAGGTTAGAGCGGTAAGGACTATGCCCGTTGTATTGTCTATGTAAGTAAATTGTGAGGCAGTTAATATAATAAGAGCGATTAATAATGCTTTAGAAGCAAGTAAACCTACATTAAAGGCTTTGAATCTTACAATCATTATGGCTACAAAAACCATAAATATGGTCTTCCCAAATAATCCGTAGAATTCCAAGTCTGAGTTTTCTACTATTCCTAGGTTTGTCAAATAAGATGCAATATAGGTAAAAAGAAAAAACAAAGCCAGGTATAACTCAAGACCAATTCCCATGTAGACAATTTCTTTTTTCATTAAAAGAGTAGCTTTGGGATAATTTCTGATAATCATTACCAAATTAATTATCATGGCTAATATACCCACCAGCAAATAGTATGCGTTGTATATCCCACCTTCAAAACCAAAAGCGTCACAGTCAGAAATTTGAAAACCAGAAACACTTAAATTGGTGTGAGCAAATATAAACACTGGCGCACTGATTAATAAAAGAGCAATTTTGTACTTATCAGGTAATTCATTGTCGTTGTGTATAAATGCGTATAGGAAATAAATAGAGAGTATCGCTATTAGTGTTGAAAAGATTGCAAAGAAAGGCCAGATTGTCAGTATTAAACTAACTTTTATATTCGTCCAAGCTATAAGGTTAATAACAGTCCAGCCGGCAAAGCAAAGAGAGATAAGTAATAGTAATCTGTTTTTTAGACTAGTGGGATTATTGCTAAAGACAAAAAAACCAATAATTAATGCCAATATAGTTGCCGGAATGTGTGAGTAATAGAGCAAAGGTAAAGACTGAACAAGTTCTGGAACATAAAACAAAAATGTTGGTGGTTCAAAATAGTGGCAAATCATACTAATTAAAATCTTGATTGGTTCCTTCAAAGTTTCTCGAACAGTTCTCACCAGTACATAATTCTACATAACATTCCTCACCGGTCTGACATGACAAAGCGGCTTCACAGTCAGTAATGTCTTCACCACATAAATTTTCTACCACTTTCGCTTGTCTTGTCATATATGAGTAGTAGTAGTTTTCAGTACAGTCTTCATCTTCACATCCCACAAAACAACTAGTGGTGTTGGGGTCGCAATCGATTTCATAAGTGACAGTATAATCACCGACTACCATAAATCTGTAAAACGTTGCGCTTAGTGCTACAAAAAACAATATCAGTAATGTAATTGAGAAGTAGTATTTTCTGAACATAGTCTATTAAAATTCCTATACTCATTGTATAGTTAAAAGTTACAATTTTCTACCGCGAAAGGTTAATAAACTACATTAAAAGTAAGTAGGTTCCTATACCAGTGATAATAATAGAGAAAACTTTTTGCCATAAATTTTTGGTGTGGATGTTTTCTACTGACACCTTAGGGAAGAAGACGGTTAAGAATATTCCAATGGCAAAAACAAATATCGGTTGAAAGGATTGAGTTAATAGTATCAAGGCAACTGGAGCAAGTAGGTAGGCAAACGAAGTGGCGAAATTTCCTAGCATGTAGACCACTTCGTTTAACCCGTTGAGTTGTAGAATTTTACTGGAATTAGTATTCATTGCCAAGAGAAAGTTGTCTCTATATTTTTTTACAAATATAAAAATTAGTAATCCAATAACTAGAAGCACTAAGTGCTCCCAAAACAAAGATCGCCACAAGTTGACTTCTAGGGCAGCATATTTAAATATCACTGATTCTAGAGCCCAAAAAGTTGAAGCTCCGAGCATAAGGGCGACAGTTCTCTTTTTGAGTTTAAAGTTATTTTCATTATCTATTTCAAAGGAGATTATGGTTGTGCCCAATATAATAATACTCATTGCGATAAACTGTAATTTTGAGATGGTTTCTCCCAGAATTAAGAAACCTAGAACTAGACCGATAAGTGGTACTAGCTGATAAAAGACTACAACAACCGAAGCTTCTTCTTGTTCCAGTGCTTGTAAATATAGCCATAAAACTGAAGCATTTAAAATACCTACTATTATTAGTACCAGCATTGGTCTTAGTCCAATTGATAAGACATCAGGATCAACTAAGTACAGTATGGGTAGGGCCACTATTGATAATAGAGCTGACACTAAAATCAGTGTTCCAACACCTCCGTTTTTAAAGTGCTTTTCAAGAAGTACTTTGTCTATATGGTTAGTGGCAGAGTATAGTATTGGACCGATGATTGCTATCAGAAACCAGCTCATGTTATTGAAATTTTATATTGTTTAAGTAGTTTTGTGGGGCGGTAACTTTCTTTTGATTTACGGAGGTTATAAACACCTAAATCCTCCACCCAATTCCATTCTTCAATACCTAGTCTGTAAAGCTCTTTAGCAATTTGGTTGTTAAAATATTCACAGGCTCCGTTGGCATTATAATTGATTTTAAAAAAGTGGGACAGAGAGAACTTATTTCCGATGATTTCATCAACGGTAAAACCAATCATTTCGTTTTCTAAAAATAGTCCGAAAGCCAAAATATTAAGGTGATTAGAGATGTTTAATATTCTCTCGAAGGCCATCGCTTCGAGATTCAAATAAGAACTCTTTTGAGAGTCGGTTTTATTTCTTTGGAGTGTTTGAAATATTTTTCTAGTAGTAAATTGTATCTCTTTGTTACTGATGTTTATTTCTTTTACACTGCAGGTTGGATTATCTCTAATGAATTTATTCATTGGAGTACGTTTTGATTTAAATTTTGTACCCACGTATTCCTTTATGTCACTTGGTAAATATATATAATCAAAACCATTTCTATCTTCTTCAATAAAAAATACAGATGAATCTAGTTTAGACGCTATTTCTTCAGGGATAAAATTAATAAAGTCCACGTTTAAGTTATTTTCAGAATACGAAATCAAGTCGTGGGTTGTCTCTGCTAATTTATTTGAACCTAAAAATGAAAGAAAAGAGTAATCTTCATCATATTCTGTAAACTTAAATATAAGATTGCTGTTTAATATAGAAATTTCTAATTTATTCTCAAGATCCCATGACCAGATATTAGAAAAAACAAAATCTGAATAAAATTCAAATTTTTTTGAATAGTTATCCAACAAGGTTTTGTCAGCAATTGTTATTTTTCTGAATTTTGGAAACTTCGGAGGTTTTGATGACATTAAAACAGTATTATGGTGTCATTATTTTAACATGCTAAATAAGATATATTGCTATGAACGGTAATATTAACCACCAAAAGAAATAAACCTCCGGAGAAAATAAAGATTGGATTGGTGTACCAGGATTTAAAAATTCTGTGACATGCAAAACATGGAAACTGAAAATCATTACCAGAACTGTAGCAGAAATGGTAAGGATAAACTTTTTACCAAGACTTTCAAATCTATTTTCACGAAATTCATCCGGCATGATTCTAAAGAACAGCATTGTTGCCAGAGCTGTAACTGAGCCAAAAAATATCAACTTGGTTACAGCTATGGTTTGACTTGACTCCAGGTTTTTTAATATGAGGTCATAATACGGAAACTCGATTGATATTAACAGTGCTATATAAAGCCCCATTATTAAATTGATAATAGCTTGTCTACCTTTAAATATTGAATAGCCCAAAAGGAGACTGAATATCAACAGAAAATATCCTATATCAATTAAAAAACCTAATATAAATCCCCAGTCCATATACGCATTATATGCTAAAGAATGGAAATAAATTAAGTTATTCACTTGTAATCAATTTTTCTAATCGCGTATTTAGTTGCTTCTTGAAGATGTTTAAATCGGTCTCCCATTAGCTTAGTGCCACCAAACCATCTGGTAACACATATGACACAATCAGAAACATCCTCCTTTTGCATAGTCCTAAGTATTACCAATCCCGCTCCTGTTTCTCCGTCGTCAGCTTTAGTTTCATAGATGGTACCGTTATGAGAAATTCTAGTTGCCCACGAATTGTGAGTCGCTTTGGCATATTTCTTATTCTTTTTCAAATGTTGCAAAAAAGATTTTACGTCTTCACGTGTTTTCACTAGTCCAAAACTCACAGAATATCGACTACCTCTATCTTCTATTATTTGTTCGTGTAGTACGAAATCAGTATCAGGTTTTTTATTCTTCCCAAAATCAAATCTAGTAGATTGCATGACTAAATTGTAACTTACATCTTTAAAAGGTTAAATATCTATTGACAATATATTTAATTATCTTATTGTTACGTTTGGTTCGTTAACTACTGAGGTATTAAGATGATTAGTCCAAACGGAGCGCTAAGTGTCCTGTTTAAGTTCTCTTACTATATCTTTTTCGCTCACTTAGTGATCTTAGCACTTTATATTTTGGATGACTTGTTTTTTCAATACGGTTCCCTTAATCATATTGTTGAACTTGAATTTACCTTTATTGGTTTAAGGTTTGATTTCATTATTCTTTTATTCCTTTCTTTTATTTTTGTGGCAGTTTTTAAACTTTTCCTAAATGCAGCCGATTCCGAAACAACCAACAACTCAGACACTATTGTCTGAGTTGTTTTCTTTACAGCCCTTCGTTTTGTAGCTCTTCAATTAATTTTTGCGCTTTTCGAGAGAGCTTTTTTGGAGTCTCAATGGATATCTTGACCATAAAATCTCCACGATTTGAGCCGTTTGGTACTCCCTTACCTTTTATACGGAGCAGCTCCCCATGAGTTATTCCGGCCGGAATTTTTATATTGACTTCACCATCTAGAGTTTCTACTTTATAAGTTGAACCCAAGAGTGAGTCTGTAAGCTTGACCGGAAGAGTGCGACCAAGGTTAGAACCGTCACGTCTAATTGATTTGTGAGATTCTACGTGAATTTTTATGTATAAATCACCAGGCTCTGCATTAGCCATGGCCTCGCCACGACCAGTCATTCTGATGACTTCTCCATTTTGAATACCGGCTGGAACTTTTATTGAAATCTCTTCTTCTGTCTTAGCAATTCCAGCTCCTACACACTTAGGACATCTTTCCTTAGGAATTTCTCCACGTCCATTGCAAGTGTTGCATTCCTTCACCGTTGTAAAACTGCCCATAATACTCTGACGGTTTTCTCTAACTTTGCCCTGCCCGCCACAGGTGGAACAAGTATCCATCTTAGTTCCCTTTTTTGCACCACTTCCCACACACTCATCACACAAGTTATTTTTTGTAATAAGTAATTTTCGGGTCACTCCAAAAATTGATTCTTCAAAATTAAGATTTATATCAATAGAAACATCTCTCCCGCGCTTTTTTTGTCTGCCACCACCAAAACCAAAGTTTTCAAAGATATCATTAATATCAAATTCAAATCCCTGTCCGCCAAACCCTTGCGCTCCTTGGAAATCTTGCCAATCAAATCCCCCACCACCTCCACCAGTTCCGTTGAATGATTGACCGTAAGTGTCATACTCGGCCTTCTTCTTTTCATCACCCAAAACTGAATAAGCTTCAGTAACTTCTTTGTACTTTTCTTCATTGCCGGTTTTTTTGTCGGGGTGGTATTTTGAAGCCATCTGTCGAAATGCTTTTTTCACCTCATCTTTTGAGGCACCTTTTGTTAGTCCCAATATCGTATAGTAGTCTTTCATAACCAAATTTAATTCAAATTAGTTTGAGTAAGGTGAATTACCTCACCTTACCTTAAACTAATCTTTATTATCTTCTTTTTTATCTGTAGTCTCTTCTGCGTCTCTAACGTTGGATTCTTCCTCTGCTTCATTCTCTCCTTTTTCTTTCGTTTGATTTTCTTTGTTGGCATCCTCTGCAGCCTTCTGCATTATTTCACCAATTTTTTGTAGTGATGCAGTTAATTCTTCTATCGCTTTAGCTAACGCATCTTTATCATCTTTATCTTTTACTTCGTTTACTGTTTTAATTTTTTCTTCAATTTCTTTTTTTACATCATCAGGAATCTCTTTTTCGTGATCCTTTAGTGATTTTTCAGCAGTATAAATCATTTGTTCAGCGTTGTTTTTAGCCTCAATCATTTCTTTTTTCTTGGCATCTTCTCCAGCATGTTCTTCTGCGTCCTTTTTCATTCTTTCGATATCCTCCTCGGTCAAGCCCGAGTTAGCTTCAATTCTGATTGATTGTTCCTTGCCAGTAGACTTATCTTTAGCTGTAACATTAAGTACACCGTTACTGTCTACGTCAAAAGTGACTTCAATCTGAGGCACACCTCTTGGAGCTGGTGGAATTCCGTCTAAAACAAACCTTCCGAGTGATTTGTTATCGGCAGCCATCGGTCGCTCACCCTGCACAATGACAATCTCTGTCGAGGTCTGGTTGTCAGCTGCGGTTGAGAATATCTGCTGTTTCTTAGTAGGAATATGGGTATTCTTTTCAATTAGTTTTGTGTTCACGTCTCCCATGGTCATGATTCCAAGAGAAAGTGGAATCACATCTACCAGAGTGATATCTTGTACGTCGCCTTGAAATATACCGGCTTGAATAGCCGCTCCGAGAGCAACCACTTCATCAGGGTTAATAGTACGGTTTGGTTCTTTTCCAAACAATTCCTTTACTGCATTTTGAATGGCTGGCATTCTGGTCTGACCACCTACTAAAATTATTTCATCGATATCTTCTTTCTTGAGATTTGAAGCTTCAAGAGCTCGTTTAGTAATTTCGATAGATTTGTCAATAAACTCATCAGCTAGTTCCTCAAGCTTTGAACGAGTGAGTTTTATGTCCATATGAAGTGGTCCGTCTGATCCTTGGGAAATAAACGGAATATTGATATCAGTTTCAGTTGTAGACGAGAGTTCCAGTTTGGCTTTTTCGGCTGATTCATCCAGTCGTTGTAGAGCCAGCTTGTCTTTGGACAAGTCTACTCCACTAGACTTTTTGAATTCGTCGATCAAGAACCTAACAATTCCTTGGTCGATATCCCTACCTCCCATATGAGCATCTCCGTCAGTTGACTGCACTTCCACCACATCGTCACCTACTTCTAGTACCGTTACGTCGAATGTTCCACCACCGAAATCGTAAACCACAATCTTCTCTTCTTTTTTCTTATTGAATCCGTAAGCTAGAGCTGCTGCGGTTGGTTCATTAATTATACGTCTGACCTTAAGCCCTGCTATCTTACCCGCATCCTGAGTGGCTTTTCGTTGTGAGTCATTAAAGTATGCTGGCACGGTAATTACCGCTTCAGTAATTTTTTCACCTAACTTTGCTTCAGCATCGTTCTTCAACTTAGTTAAAATCATAGCTGAAACCTCCTCAGGTCTATATTCCTTACCATCCATTTCTACCGTTACCCCACCTTCTTCCCCTTCTTTAATTTCATACGGCACAATGGCTTTATCTTTCTGGACAGCATCATCGGAGTAGTTGTGTCCCATAAAACGTTTAATACCATAAATAGTATTAGTTGGATTGGTAACAGCTTGACGCTTAGCTATTTGACCAACTAGTCTCTCGTTCGTTTTAGAGATAGCTACGATGGACGGTGTTGTACGAGTTCCTTCACTATTTTCAATAATAGTAGGTTCTCCTGCCTCAATTACCGCTATCGCAGAGTTGGTTGTTCCTAAATCAATTCCAAGTATTTTTGACATATTTTTTTAAATAATTATTTTACAGTTCCAATAGTGACTCTGGCT
>Ga0136604_1000770_pt1 | contig 15209 bp, 14 predicted proteins | sample AntRauFillE10628_FD_104928 | JGI IMG/M metagenome (GOLD analysis project Ga0136604, IMG submission 104928) | Saline lake microbial communities from Rauer Islands, Antarctica - Metagenome Filla E10 #628 | ecosystem: Environmental > Aquatic > Non-marine Saline and Alkaline > Saline | place... | reverse complement strand
GTTGAAGTCGGGCGGGGTAGTTCTTCCTTAGACTACTCGCCGGACGGCGAACCCAGCCGCCCGACGAACGGCTACTGCGACTGTTCAGCGCGAATCACAAACTGCTTATTCCACTCATCATACGAAACATGCAACTCGTTTGGTCGGCAGCACACCTGGCAATCTTCGATGTATTTCTGTTGCGGCCCCTGGCTGGGATCAACAAAGGTGTGATTGGTTTCGCCGCAGTAGGCGCAGCGGTAGGTGATGGAAGAAACTTCGCCTTGGTTAATGGGATCCATAATTAAAAAACTAAAGCAATGTAGAGCGAGATTCATCTCGCTTTGATCTAAAGCACTCGAGATAAACCTCAAGCTACAAATTTATCTGCCTTTTCCCTCTGTGCAACTCTGTGCCTGCCTTCCGAAGCTTTAGCGCAGAAACGGAAATCCTCTGCGTCACTCTGTGGCAAAACAGTGAAAGCTATGCTAAACTTCGAAAGTTTAGCATAGCTTAAGATATAATTTTCCGGAAAAGATAACCGGTTAAAGTTGAACAGCCCCCAATCAACCCGCCAATCAGCACAGTAATAATGATAACCAAGACCGGGGCCGGTAGACTAAATAAATCGGCAATGCGCGTAGTTAAAATACCATCACTCGAAATATGTATATATAGTGTTTGGATCAGCCAGAGTACGCCGATGCCTGCAAATCCCCAGTTGAAGGCATGCCATCCACTTTTTGCCAGAATTGCGCCGAGAATGAATCCCGGTATAAAGGCTGACCACCACGGAAGAAAAAGGCTTAAAAGCCAAGCGGTGATTGCGACAAAAAATGCTAAAATCATGGATTTTAATTTAATTCTAAGTTTATACTTTGGGAAATCATCCCCTTTAGTCCCTCTTCCTCCAAAGGAGTCCCTTTGGGAGAAGGGGGGAAAGCTCGCCATGTTTTTTCGGCGAACCGGGGGAAGTAATTCTTACAAAAAAATCATTAAAGTTAATTCTATCTCGTCCCATCACTCCGCGGTGGGACGCCTTGTTGACGCTCTGCGTCGCATCAAATACATAATTATTTTAATGTTACCGAATACGCCACTGAATCGCTTTCGGCCGGCTGTTCTTTCATAAACCACAGCGGATACAGTTCGCCATTATTCCAGTCATCAATCATATTGTCGTAAAAGGGTGAGCCGGGGTTGCCCGACTGTCCGCCCGGGTAAACGCCCCAGGCTTTAATCTCCGGACCCAACTGCACGACCATGCGCCATGATGGACCGTGACTTCCGCGAACGGCATTGATGGATTCACCGGCGCCGTCGGTAAAGATATCCGTGCGGCCGAGGCCGGGAATCTGCGCCACATGATTAATATCAGTATCATTCACGAAGCCCCATTTCCAGTCGTCGCCGTACGGACCGAAATCATTTTCCAGTTCTTCAATAGCTGCATAAAAAGAACGATTAACCAAATTACTTAAGGTTTCGGGCTGTGGTGTATTGATGTCATCAATCCATTTGAGAGACGTATCGCTCTTTACAAGCTGCACGGTTTCGTCCCGGGCCGGCCATTCCAGAGGCAAGTCGGTCGAGTTGTACTCATCAACCCAAAGGGCTTCATAAAAAGCATCCCACCAGTAGGCAAACAAAGAGGGAGCGATGGCTTCGCCTTTATTTTCAAGATTCCATTTCTGCAGGCTTTGGTAGGCACGTTGCGCAGTTTCCGAAAGAGTATCGGTATCTAAGTTATCAAATAAAATTGGGAGTGCCGTTTCAGCATGATAGCTGTAGGTGTCCATCTGCAGTTGCTGCATGTCCTGCGGAGTGATATTCTGCAGGCTGTCCAGCCGGTCGTTGATGCGGTGGCCGCGTTCAAAGGGGGCGAATTCATCATCCAGATAGTAGGGGTAGGAATCGCCGGTAGGATCCTGGTTTGCCGAGCTTACAAAACCGCGCTCAGGGTTTTTGATGAACGGTATCTGTTCAAATGGAATCCATCCCTGCCAGTCGTATTTGGGATCGGAACCGTCGCCGATATAGCGGCCCTGATCTTGCCATTTTAGCGGGTATTTACCGGTTACGGTAATGGCAATATTGCTGCTGTCGGCAAACACCCAGTTCTGGGCCGGACTACTGTAATGTTTCAACGCCTCCCGGTAATCCTGGTAGTTCTTAGCCCGGTTTACTTTGAAAAAGTATTTGAGCTCATTCGATTTTTCGTAGGCAATCCAGCGCATTGCGTGATATTTCGGGATATTGGAGCGCATCTTTTCCCCCTCAAACGATTGGGTTACCGGACCGTGGTGCGTATAGGTTACCGTATCAACAAAGGCCTCCTGCCCCTTGATCTTAATTTCTTCGATGCGTTTTTGGCTTGATTGCCACTGCCCGTCATAGCGGTATTCAGCCAGCGTAGAATCCCGGAACTGAATTTCGTACCAGTCCCACACATCCGCGCCTACATTGGTGGTGCCCCAGGCGATATTTTCATTAAAACCCACAATTACCGCGGGCGCGCCGGGCAGGGTAGCGCCCATTACGTTTTGATTGGGCCCGTGCAGTTGCACAACGTACCAGATAGAGGGCTGGCTCATATTCAGGTGGGGGTCGTTGGCCAAAATAGGATATCCGCTGGCTGTTTTACTGCCGCTTACCGCCCAGTTATTGCTGCCATTATTGGGATCAGGTTGAAAGGGCTGCACATTTTGGACGGTTGAAGGTACAAAAAAGGAGTCCGGCGTTGAACGAGTTAGCGGTTCAAATTCCCACGTCGTACTTGCGGGAATGGTGGGATCAGTTAGTTCGACTTTAGTGTCGAGTACTTCTTTAATAAATGCGTCACCGAAGTAGGCGCGGGTGTTACTCATGCGCAGATCGGCATTGTTGCCAGCCAGGGTGTAGGTCATGTATTTGAGCAACAGTGCGGTTTTGAGGGGCGTCCACTTTTCAGGTGCGTAGTTCAGTATTTTATATTCGAGCGGGTATTGGGCGTGGGAAAGCTGTCCGATATAGACATTCACCCCGGCGGTGTAGGATTTTACGGCCGCAGCGGTTCCGGGATCGGCGAGCATGCTTTCCAGCGCCTGTTCGGCGGCATACCCCATGCCGATGCGCCGTTGGTAGCGGTCGTACTGCAGCGTTTGCTCTCCTATAATTTCGGATAGTCGTCCGGCCGCGGCATAGGTTTGAAATTCCATCTGCCAAAGACGGTCGCGTGCGGTGATGTAGCCTTGGGCAAAATAGAGGTCTTCATTGCTGGTGGCAAAAATATGCGGAATACGGTGCTCATCATAATACACATGAACCGAATCGGAAAGCGCCTCATCCGGCAGATTAATTGACTTGATGTTTTCAGAATCACCGGCATTGGCCCAAAAACCGGAGGCTGGATTTAATAACGGCCCCAGCGGCGGGGCCGGGCCCAATGGTATGGAGAGAGCCCAAAAAAGCAGCAGCGTTGCACCGGCGGCCGATATTAATTGAAAAGCTTTTTTTGCCATATAATTTCACCCCTTATGCCATCAACAATAAGTTATACAAATTGCAATTATCTGTTCATTAAATTAAAAGGCCAGCCACCTGCACCCCCTCCCTCCATAGGAGTGCCTTTGGCAAAAGGGGACTTTAAGATATTGCGTTTTCCCATATTGATAATAGTTCACAGTTGATTGACTGGTAAAAAAATCATAATTCATAATTTATCATTCCCCTCACCACACCATTTGTTTCATGCAAAACACGCTGCCGCCGCTCTTCAGGTATTCATAGGTGCTAACTTCGTGCACGGCAAAGCCGGCATCACGCAGGTTTTTATTTACGTCGGTACAGCCCTGCTGGATGATTACATTTTTCCCATCGGGGCAGGTGGCATTGCAGGCAAACAGTTTTTTCGCTTCATATTCTGAAGCTTGTATCACATTTTCAAAGATTGTGTTTATCAGCTTGAGCCCTTCATCCGTGAAGGCATCCGGATAGATGAGCACGGTTTCTTCATCCAGCACACAAAAGCAGGTATCAAGGTGGTAAAAGGCTTCGTCAACTAACTGCAGGGCAATAACCGGTACGCCAAAGGTTTCGGCAATCCGCTTGTATGCTTTTACCGAAGAGCGATACCCATAGCCGCCCCACAGCAGCTTTTTGCCGGTGTGCCAAATGGCATCGCCGCAGCCTTCGAAGTCTTCGATCTCGTCTTCATTCAAAAAGTGAGTTTCATAACCGGCCTGCCGGAACCACTGCTCAATATAGGGTACCTCCTGTTTGCGCTGTTCGGCGTGCATGATGCTCATAAACACGTGCCCCTTTCCTTCATCATCAATAAACGGCAGGCTTTGGTTGGCGCAAAAAACCATGTCCGCCAAATCCTTCTGGCCCTCAATAACTTCAGACTCTATCCCAATTTGCGAGAAGGTGCTTTTCAGGAGGTCCCATTCATTTTGTGCTTCCATTTTATCAACCGTGCCAACCTTATTAGCCATGTGCGGGTTGATGACGTATTCAACCGAAAAGTAGGTGGGTTCAACCATGAGCACACGACCGGGCAAGGACATTTTTGAAATATCATCAAGCGAAAAGTTAAGCTGATCGGTAGAGGTAATAACGGTTGACATGATAGACGCTTCGTTTTTTGGGTGAACGGAACTTCTTAAATTTTAAGGGTTAATAATATACGTATTCAATGGGAAGAAAAAAGTTTCGTACCTTACATTTGCCAATGCATTAACGCATAATGCTTAAAAAAAACTGTTATGATAGTGCATCAAGCCGGTTTGTAAAAAACGCATCCCATGTTCTTAAACACTGATTTACTTTCACAGTTGGCGCCACTTGAACTGCGGGCGCGAAAAATTGTGGAGGGCTTTATTTCGGGACTGCATAAAAGTCCATATCACGGCTTTAGCGTGGAGTTTGCCGAACACCGGCCCTACAATCCCGGCGATGATCTGAAACATGTGGATTGGAAAGTCTATGCCCGCAAAGAGCGCTACTATGTAAAGCGGTATGAGGAAGAAACGAACCTGCGCTGTTATTTGATGCTGGACACCAGCAGTTCCATGTATTTTAAGCATTTTGCAGACTGGACAAAACTGCGGTACGGCAGTCACTTTGGTGCTGCTTTGCTTTACTTGATGTATCGCCAGCGCGATGCCTGCGGACTCATTACCTTTAGTGATGAAATAGAGTCTTTTTATCCGGCAAAGTCATCGCACAGCCACCTGCAATTGGTGTTCACGGAACTGGAAAAACAGCTTAAAGAGGAAACCAAAACCCACGATAAACGCAAGACGGCTACCGCCAAGGCCGTGCATGAGGTGGCCGAACGCTTGAAACACCGCAGCCTGGTAGTGCTCATTACCGATTTGTTCGAAAATACTGACGAACACGACCATCTTATTTCAGCATTAAAGCACCTGCGGCACCGTAATCACGAAGTACTGCTTTTTAACGTGCTGGAAAAAAAGAGCGAACGCGATCTCGATTTTCCCGATCGCAGGGTGTTATTACAAGACATGGAAACCAATGCGAGCATGGAGGTGCTGCCTTCGCAAATCCGTGAACAGTATCAACAAAAAGTGCAGGAGTATGTGCATCGTTTTAAAATTGCGTGCAGCGAATTCCAGATCGATTTTGAAGAGCTGGATACCCAACAGGCTTTTGATTTAGCATTGCTGGCGTATTTGAATAAGCGGAAAAGGCTGGGATGATTTTACAGCATCGTTTTTATAAACTACTACCCTGTAACATATAAATGTTGGTTGGTTGTAGGTCAAAGGTCCAAAGTCTTTGACCTTTGACCTCTACGTCACATCATTATTTCTGAGAATCTTATTTAACAGGCGCGGGGACATCCGTTTTAAATAGACGCTCCATACTTCCTTGCCCCCTATGTATAATTCTTCTTTTCCTTTTTTAATGCCTGCCAGCATTTTTTTTGCACATTCTTCCGCCGGCATCCCATTTTGTTGACCCTTGCTCATTTTACCCAGTTTGGAACCGTCTCCCTTAATTGCGTTCACGGTTATATCGGTTTTAATAAAGCCCGGGCATACAAGAGTAACCCTGATATTTTGATCATATACTTCCTGTCGGAGACTATCGAACCAACCGTGCAGTGCATGTTTGGAGGCGGCGTAGGTAGAACGAAGTCGAGTACCAAGTTTACCCATTACGCTGCTGGTAACTACAATATGGCCTTGCCCCCGCTCAATCATTGCAGGTAAAACAGCTTTGGTTAAGGCTACCGTACCAAAAAAATTTACTTCCATAATATTCCTGATCACATGCATGTCTGTGTCAAGGGCAAGGGAGCGCTGGCTTACGCCGCCATTATTGAAGAGATAGTCAATGGAGCCAAAAATATGTAGCGCTTCTTCCGCTTTTTGGGGCAGGCAATTGCTTTCAGAAAGATCGAGCGGTAAAATGTGTATGTTCTCTACATTGTCTGCGCATCTATTTTTTACTTTTTGCAGACTTTCGGGGCGGCGTGAAGATATAATCAGTTTGGCACCCTGCTTGTGCAGAGCATAGGTCAACGCTTCACCAATGCCTGATGATGCCCCGGTAATCCATATAACTTTATTTTTAAAAGACATATTGGTAATTAATTACTCAAACCTTAAGATGTTGAAACAACATCAACATGACAAGAAGTATTAATGAATTTAGCCTGCATTCATATAAAAGAACGCGTTGTACGGTTAAATCCGTTACTCTTTACTTAAAATGTCATCCCCGATTTATCGGGGATGACAAATGTAGTTATTCCTAACCGCACAACGCGTTAAAAGATAAAGTTTACTATCTTTTGCCGTGCAATTAAACAGACTGAATTATGGTTAAATAACCTAATTTCAATAAACATCTGAGTCATTTGAAGCCTAAACATACCATACTGCTTGTTGAAGACGAAAAAGAACCGGCCGAAATGCTGGCCAACTTTCTGGAGATGAATGATTACAGGGTTTTAGTAGCCCATGAAGGCAACCGTGCCTTGGAACTCATAGACCAAGAAGCCGGCGCCATCCACCTTGCTGTGCTTGATATCATGGTTCCAAACGTTGATGGTAAAGAAATTTGCCGGCGTATCCGAAAGCATCCGGTGCTGAATGACATTCCGGTGATTTTTTTGACGGCCAAAGATCAGGAACAGGATGAAATTGAAGGACTGGAACTGGGCGCCGATGATTATATATCAAAGCCGGCCAGCCTTGATCTGGTACAAACACACATAGAAACGCTGCTGCGCCGCCAAAATCCGCAGAACGCCAACTGGCTGCAATATGGCGATGTCTATCTGGACACGGACGGCAAGGAGTTGTATGTGATTGATAAACAGGTGGAACTTACCTCAACCGAGTACAACCTGATTGCCTTACTGTTTAAAAGTCCCAAGCAAGTGTTTAGCCGTCAGCAGATTCTAAAGCATATCACCGAAGAAGACCGATTTGTGTTTGACCGCACGGTAGATGTGCACGTTAAGAACCTGCGATTGAAAATGGGTGATGCAGGGGATATCATTAAGACCTACCGGGGCATCGGCTACGGGGTAAACCGCGAAATTGCAAAGGTGTGAATAGAACGCAGATGACACGGATGAACCTGATTTCACGGATTTATGAAATTTAAAAAGGCGAGTGCAAACCTTTTTACATATTCAGGGACAGAAAAAAATATAGATAATGTATCCGAGTTTATCTGCTCAATCCGTTTAATCTGTGTTCCATGAAGATCCGTTCAAAACTGGCGTGGACATTTATTTTGCTGCTGTTTTTTGGCATCACCTCCATCAGCAGCTATGCCATTCTGTTTATCAGGGATTACCTGCTGGAACAAGGACGCGAAGAATTAGTGAAAGACACGCGCTGGTTGTCGGTTACTATATCAAACCTGCCACAAAACCCGGAGTTTCAGTCCCATTTCAATGAGGCTGCCCAAACATCAGGCTATCAACTGGCCCTATATGATTCTGCGGGTACACTCCTTTCTAATTATCCCGACAGTATTAACGCAGACCAATATATACCGGACGACCACCGGGAAGTTTTACAGGTTCGCGACGGCTTGCCGTCTATCCCCAATAATGAGGACAGTGAAAAACTCGTAAGCTACGTTTATCTTCCTCAAAGTGTTAATAGCACCCGATTTATTAGAGTCAGCCAGTACAAAGATCGCATTTACAAACCCATAAAAACTATCCGGTGGATTATTTACTACGGTATGTTTATTTCTATCGGGCTGGTGATTATCGTCAGTATCTGGATTGCACGCTATCTCACCAAACCCATCACCCAAATTAAAGACGCCGCCCAAAATATTGCCGACGGCGATGTGGACCAGCAGATAGATTTGAACCGCAGTGATGAGTTTGGCACACTGGCTGATTCACTGAACCTAATGGCCATGAAGCTCCGTGAGGATACCGAGCAAATTAAGCATTACGCTAATCGGCAACGCCAATTTTTTGCCGATATCACCCACGAACTTCGCAATCCGCTGCATACCATTTCGGCTTCATTAGAGATGCTGGAGTTGGAGAGTCTTTCGGATGAAAAGCGCAAAAAGTATCGCGATAACGCCAATAAGCAGGTGGAGCGCATCAACCGGTTGTTCAAAGATTTGGTAACCCTTCAGCGCTATGATTCGGATGAATATTTTATAGAAAAGAAAACGTTTGATCTGGCTGAAATAAGCAGCCACATGCAGGAATGGCACGGCGAGCAGGCGCAAAAAAAGGGGCTGCAGTTAAAGTTTGATAACCACTCGTGCAAAGCCATTGGCGACCCCGGCAAAATAGAACAGGTGGTGGATAACCTAATGTCTAATGCCATTAAATACACAAATGAAGGGAGCGTAACTTTACAATATTGCCTAAGGGGGGGGCAGGTTGAGGTTAAGGTTGAGGATACCGGCATCGGTATTTCTGAAGAACATATTGGGCGGCTTTTTGATCGCTTTTACCGCACCGATAAAGCCCGCTCGCGTGATAAGGGCGGCACCGGCCTGGGCCTGGCCGTGGTCCAGAGCATTCTCAAACCGCACGGTACCGATATAGAAGTAGAAAGTGAGCCCGGTGAAGGTTCGGCATTTCGGTTTCGGCTGCCGGCGGGTTGACCCTCACCTAACCTCTCCCTGAAGGGAGAGGGATTTTTTTCGGTATATATCGCTTTCTGCAATTCTAATATCTTAGGTTTTGCCTCTTAATAAAAATCGCGCCACTGCTGCCAGCACGATGGCATGATGGATAGTGCCGTCTTCTACATAGCTCAAAAAATCATTTAACGGCATTTTGTGAACCTCGATGCGTTCATGCTGGTCTGGGTTTTCGGCGCCTGCGAATTCACAATCTTTTGCCACGTACATGTGGGTAAAGTTATTCATGATGGCGGGGTTAGCACTCGCCTTGCCAAGACTGTCCCATTTTTCCGAGCGATAACCTGTCTCCTCCAACAGCTCCCGTTTGGCTCCATCTATGGGTGATTCACCGGCATCAACCATGCCGCCCGGAATTTCCAGCGTTGGCTTTTGGATGCCGTGCCGGTACTGCTCAACCAGTATAATCTCGTCATCCGGGGTAAAAGCCATTACGTTAATCCAGGCCGGGGCGTCCAAAATGTAGAAATCACCGGCGAGCGTTTCATCCGGCAAATCCAGCCGAAGCTCTCGTTTCAAAAGATTAAATATGGGTGTAGAATATTCCTTATTTTCACGGACTATTGACCATGGTTTTACACTAAAATTAAATGATTTATCAGGCATAACTTTTGATTTATGAAACTTTATAGAGGGACTGACTACGAGTATTTAATTGATAATTAAATCTGATTTAACATCAACCCCTCTTACATCTCCCCTTCAAAAAGGGGAGAAATGTGAGTTGTATATAAATTTATAGTTCGATATTAAATCCCCTCCTTTTAAAGGAGGGGTGTAGGGGGTGGTTGCTTAATATTTTGGTTAAATTTCAAAAATAATTTGATAGCAAAAGATTTATGGAAAAAAGATTTGAGCTTGACACTGATACCGACCACACGTCTGAAGCACTGCAACAACACATCCAGGAAGCATGTGATTTGATGGAAGATATTTATGCCGGCGGAGAATACCCAAAGCTTTTGGTGAAGCGATCGTGGTCGAAGCATAATCCCATTATCACAGGAGAAATTGCCCGGCCCAAAGCCTACCGCTGGTACCTGCTGCGAGAATTATACAAGCTGGCTAATAAAGGGGCCGCGCTTAAAATTATCCCCTCTCGCGAGCGCCTGTCAATGAATGATCCGGAGCTGCTCGATCATACCGATGAAAATGACTGGGATATCACCCAGAAAAAACTGTTCCTGTTCAGCCCGGAGCGCATTGATATTTCCCTGAATCGGCTGGAGCATTATACGGGAACCCGACCGGAAGATTTTCAGCGTTATATCCTGTTTACTAATTATGATATGCATGTGAAAGTCTTTTTAGAGAAGTTTCCCGACTGTGTAAAACCCGACCGTGGCGGCGTGCAGATGCCGGCTTTTCATTACAAACGCCCCGATAATAAAGGCTTTACGCTCATCAATATTGGGGTGGGACCTTCAAACGCTAAAACCATTACCGATCACGTAGCCGTTCTTCGTCCCGATGCTATGATTATGGTTGGTCACTGCGGGGGGCTACGCAATCATCAGGAAATCGGCGACTTTGTGCTGGCTACCGGCTTTATGCGTAATGATGGCGTGCTGGATGATATCCTGCCGCTGAACATTCCCATCACCCCTACCTACCTGCTGAATGTTTATTTGAAAGAGGTGCTTGATATTTATAATCGCAATCACCGGCTGGGCACTGTTTATACCACCGCCAACCGCAACTGGGAGTTTTCCAAGAAACACACCCTAGAGCAAATTCACATGAGCCGCAGTATAGCCGTTGATATGGAATCGGCGACGGTTGCAACCAACGGCTACCGCTACCGCATCCCCAATGCTACGCTGCTCTGCGTTAGCGATAAGCCGCTGCACGGCAAGCCCAAACTGAGTAATGCGGCCCAGGATTTTTACGAAGACTCCAAAAAAATGCATCTCGAAATAGTGATTGATGTGCTGCAACTCTGTAAGCAACACTACCCCGACGGCCTGCCCAATGCCAGCATCCGCGCCATGAATGAACCGTTGATGGGCGGGAGTGAGTAGCAGTTGGCAGTGGCAGGAGGCAGTGATGAAACGTGAGGCAATAATATTCGTAAGAGAGCCTATGAGTGTTTCTTAAAACCAATCAAACTTTATGATTCTAAAAGCGACCGACATTTCCAAAACCTATTCAAAGTCCCGCAAAAGGGAGGCCTTCAGCTTGAATATTGATTCCTTTGAAGTTCAGCCCGGGAGTTTTACCGCTATACTGGGACCGAACGGATCGGGCAAAACCACTTTCATAAAAATTATCTTGGATTTGCTATTTGCCGATCGCGGAGAAATCCAACTGCTCGGCCATGATCATAAAAACAAAGAGGCCCGACAAAAGCTGAGCTATCTGCCGGAGAATTTTTCCTTCCCCGAAAAATTCACCGTCCGACAGATGCTGCATACGTTCGCCGGCATCACCAATACTGATCAAACCGACCTCGATGCCCGCATTCAAAAACTGGCGGAGGCATTCAACGTTGATTATCTGGATAAAAAGATTAAAGACCTCTCCAAGGGCATGCGCCAGACCGTGGCGCTGCTGCATACGTTTTTAGGTGATTATAAATTCTACATTCTGGATGAGCCTTTTAATGGTCTGGATGCGGTGCAGAAAAAGGCCATCATGGAATACATTTTAGACCTGCAGCAGCGCCAGAATGTGGCCATCCTCATCACCACGCATATTCTGTCAGATATTGAAAAAACATGCGACTACCTGCACTTAATAAAAAATGGCTCCATTATCGACGCGGCTTCAAAAGACGAAATAACCGAGCAGCACGGCAGTGTGGAAACCTATTATCTCAATCATTTTGAATCCAAAAAAGCCTTGCAATAATGACTTCACTCAACATTCAATTGATGCTTAAAAACAAAGTGCTCTGGGCGTGGCCAATCATCGCGGTGTTGGTTGCGCTGCTGGTTGGATGGTACGGAGATATTCAATCCGCCGGCAACAACTATTCGTTTTTATTCGGCTCGGGCAATTCGCCACTCCTAACGTCGGGATTTTTGATTAAGCAAATTACCGGATTTTTTATTCTTATTGCTATCATTGGTCTGCCAACGCATTTCGGTAAAAATTTGGAATCCAACCGTGCGTCCATGCTACTTTCAAAACCAATTTCCCGCACGGACTTCTTCATTTCCGAATTTGCGGCAGTGATAACCGTTACGCTCATATATACGCTCATCACGAATATCGTACTGGCAGTTCTATTAGCCGTAGAAGCCGGGATTTTTCCATATCAATTATACCTGGGCATTCTTTTTTATATTCCGCTGTATATCTTGGCGATTTATGTGTCTATTGTATTACTGCTCGTTCTCACTCGATCCTACCTGGCCAGCGTGCTCATTGCGTTTCTTTTGCTGGCTCCTTTATCGGGATTTCTGCTGGAGGCTGAAACATTTTTAAGCTTTATGGGATTAAATACCGAACTTATGGTTGGCTTAGCGGACGGATTGAGTTACCTGGTGCCCAGTACGGCCGGCGTGGACAAACTGATGGTGGGCTTAGAAATGCCCGGCCCTGATGCAGCAGCAATGCCCGAGATGTCGGGCGTTTTAATAAATGGCTTCGTGGCCTTCAACTGGCAGCTGTTCGGCTTTGTACTCCTCTCCTGCCTGCCCTTTTTCCTGCTTAGTTTCTATCTAATGCGCCGAAAACAGTTTTAGGAATAGAACGCCGATGACACGGATCGGGCGGATTTAGACAGCAAAAGATATACTCTATTATCGGTGATTATCTGCCCCATCCGCATTCTATTAAAAAAATGTGTAAGGATTGTACTGGTTGATTGTCTCACTATAAACATCAACCAAAAGCTACCCTTATGTCCAATGAAGAAACTTTTGAAGCCCACGACTTTTTAAAGCGCACCGTAAAAGAGATGCAGCCCGATGAACAGCCCCGCGAAAAGCTGATGAATCACGGCGGCGAAAGCTTGTCCGATGCCGAGCTGCTGGCTATTCTGCTCCGCACCGGAACCCGAAAGATGAACGTAATACAAATGGCGCAAGCCTTGCTTGAACATTTCGGCGGCATCCGTCACCTGGCCCGCAAACAGTGGCAGGATATGAAAGTGATTCCCGGCATGGGACAGGTTAAAGCCCTCACGCTGGAAGCCGTCTTTGAACTATCGCGTCGCGTTGAGGTATCACGGCTGGGCGATCAGATCCAAATCACTTCACCGCAGGAGGCCGTAGCCTATTTTGGTCCCAAGCTGCGCGATCTTACCAAGGAGGTATTTATCGTGGCCTTCCTGAACAACGCCAAAATTGTGATGGGCTACAAAAAGATCAGTTACGGCGGCTCTACGGCCACTATCGTTGATCCCGCCGAGGTAATGCGCCAAGCCGTGGTGAATGAAGCCAACAGTATTTTGCTCTGCCACAATCACCCCAGTGGCAACAAGAAAGAATCGCGCGCCGATATTCAACTCACAAAGCGTCTCTTAGAAGCCGGAAAGCTGCTGGGCATCCCGGTTGATGATCATATCATTATTGCGGGTGATGGGTTTACGAGCCTTAAAAGTAAAGGGCTTATTAATTAAAAATGAAGAATTAAAAATTAAAAATGGGTACTTGATATGAAAAAGGAAAACGTAATTAGAGATAAGAGCTATAATTTTGCACTTAGAATAATCAAACTAAACCAATGGATGGTTAACGATTCAAAAGAATATGTTCTATCTAAACAGATTTTAAAGAGTGGAACTTCCATCGGTGCTAATATTGAAGAAGCTATAGGCGGGCAGTCTAAAAAAGATTTTAGAGCCAAGATGTTTATTTCGTACAAAGAAGCACGGGAAACGCATTACTGGCTTCGACTACTAAAAGATAGTGAGCTAATCCCCTTAAAAATTGCAAATTCATTATTGAAAGATTGTGAAGAACTGAAGAAAATTCTGAGTTCTATTTTACTCACACTGAACAAAACCAATTCATAATTCTTCATTTTTTAATTTTTCATTCACACCGTGTTCCATCCTTGTTCGATATTGGATATTTAAAAGCCTTATATTCTTGCTTTAATCAAATGGAAGCAACAAATATCAAATGAAGGATTACCTTAGAAAAGTAATAAGCGATTCCCTAAAACAATTTGAACTTTCAAAAGAAGAGCTCCCCGAAATTCAGGTGGAAAAGCCCAATGATCCAACACACGGCGATGCGTCCGCTAATATTGCCATGCACCTGGCCGGTACGTTGCGGGACAATCCCCGAAATATTGCACAGCAAATTGTAGATGGCCTGGAATATGATGCCCAAAAAATCGCGGCGGTGGAAATTGCCGGACCGGGCTTCATCAATTTTAGGTATGCCGAAAATTATCTGTACGATGAGCTGAATACAGTTCTTGACGAAAGCTCTGAATTTGGAAAAACAGAAGAGCTGAAAGGTCAAAAAATATTAGTAGAGTTTGTGAGCGCCAACCCTACGGGACCGCTTACAGTGGGCCACGGACGCAACGCGGTGCTCGGCGATACCATAGCCCGCCTGCTGGAATGGACGGGTGCGGAGGTCAATAGAGAATATTATTTTAACAACGCGGGGCGGCAGATGCGCGTGCTTGGCCAAAGTGTGCAGGCACGATACATGCAAGCGCTTGGCAAAGAAACTTTGTTTCCCGAAGGCGGCTATGAAGGCGAATACATCATTGACATTGCTGAGGAAATAGTTGAAGAACACGGTGATAGTCTGAATGATACGGAGGACATCACCCCTTTCAAAGAGCGAGCCGAAGTAGCTATATTTCAAGATATCCGTAAAACGCTGGATCGCATAAACATTGAAATGGATTCGTATTTTAATGAGCATACATTATATGATAGCGGTGCCATTGATCAAACTATCAGCACGTTTCGGGATAAAAATGTAGCCTATGACAAAGAGGGTGCTACATGGTTCAAAACCACCGACTTCGGCAAGGAAAAGGATACCGTGCTCATCAAAAACAGCGGCGAGCCCACCTACCGGCTGCCCGACATTGCCTATCACGCCAATAAGCTTGACCGCGGCTACGATCTGTGCATCGACGTTTTCGGGGCCGACCATATTGCAACGTAC
>Ga0136604_1000766_pt1 | contig 15261 bp, 12 predicted proteins | sample AntRauFillE10628_FD_104928 | JGI IMG/M metagenome (GOLD analysis project Ga0136604, IMG submission 104928) | Saline lake microbial communities from Rauer Islands, Antarctica - Metagenome Filla E10 #628 | ecosystem: Environmental > Aquatic > Non-marine Saline and Alkaline > Saline | place... | reverse complement strand
CGTTTAATGCGGGCCTCATCCACTTCAATGCCGATGCAGACTCCGCCATTCATCGTGGCTGCCAGCGGTTGCGCTCCGCCCATACCGCCAAGTCCGGCAGTTACTACTAATTTTCCTTCTAACGTGCCGTCAAATTTTTGGCGCGCGCATTCGGCAAAGGTTTCATACGTGCCTTGCAAAATGCCTTGCGTACCAATATAAATCCATGAGCCGGCCGTCATTTGTCCGTACATGGTCAGGCCCATTTTATCAAGCTTTCGGAATTCATCCCAGTTGGCCCACTTCGGCACCAAGTGCGCATTGGCGATCAGTACCCGCGGCGCTTCTTCATGGGTACGAAATACCCCCACCGGCTTGCCGCTTTGCACCAGTAAGGTCTCATCATTCTCCAGCCGTTTCAGTGTTTCTACTATTTTGTGATAGCTTGCCCAGTTACGGGCCGCTTTTCCGCCCCCGCCGTAGACGATCAGCTCCTCCGGCTTTTCAGCCACCGCCGGATCAAGGTTATTCATCAACATACGCAGGGCCGCCTCTTGGTGCCATCCCTTACAATTAAGGGTTGTTCCGGTGGGGGCTGTGATGTTTTTTTCGACGTTGGTTTTTGTCATCATTTATAAACTTTGGTTCGATTTTGATAAATGTAATAAATATAATTGGCAGTGCGTACTGCCTATTGCGTAAAATCCTTTAGCTTACACCGGAATCTGTAAAAGACAAGCAAAAAATACACAATACAAAATACGCACTACGTCATTTCTCCACTTGCTTCACTTTAATGGTTTAATTATCATGTACGGCGGCTTTTACTTATTTAGGCTTTCGGATTTTTAATATGAATTTAATCTAAGACACTCCATGGCAAATGAACAATCAGGATCAATGAACCTTTCTGAAAAACGGGATTTTTTCGGGCATCCGCGGGGCTTATCAACCTTATTTTTTACGGAATTTTGGGAGCGCTTCAGCTACTACGGCATGCGGGCGCTGCTGGTGCTTTTTATGACGGCCGAGGCTGTTGGCAGTAATCCCGGTCTCGGCTTTGATGTTGGCAAAGCTACCGCTATTTACGGCCTCTACACCTTTTTTGTATATGTTCTGTCGCTGCCCGGCGGTTGGATTGCCGATAACCTTTGGGGGCAACGGAAAGCGGTATTTGTGGGCGGTTGTATTATTGCGGCCGGTCACTTTAGCATGGCAATACCAACTACTACTTTTTTCTTTTTAGGCCTTGTATTAATTGTGATTGGGACCGGCCTGTTAAAGCCGAATGTAAGTTCCATGGTTGGTGATTTATATCCCGAGGGCGGGGCCATACGTGATGCCGGTTTCTCCATTTTTTACATGGGGATCAATTTCGGGGCCATTTTAGGACCGCTGCTTTGCGGCCTGTTGGGTGAAGGTTATAACTGGCACTACGGATTTTCACTGGCCGGCATTGGGATGGTTGCAGGACTGATCACCTACAAAATTGGCGGCAAGTTTTTAGGCACCGCGGGTGATTTAAAAACCGGTGAAAGTGCTCAAGTTATCAGTAAACGGAGCAAAAAGTTTTACGGTGTACTCTCGGTTGTTGTAGCCGTTATTGTTTTATTTGGATTTTTGATGAGTTCCGGAGCAATCAATATTACGTTGTCAACTCTGGCTGAGTACCTTGGGTACGGCACCGTTGTAATTACGATTGCTTTCTTTGGATACATCATCTTTTTCGGCGGACATACTACCGATGAAAAGAAAAAACTGGGCGTTATTTTCTGGCTTTTCATTCTTGCCGCACTCTTCTGGAGCGGCTTTGAACAGGCCGGTTCTTCTTTAAACCTATTTGCAAAAGACTTAACCGATCGCACTTTTGGACCCAGCGGGTTTTTGTCCGGCTGGGGCTCCATCGGCCTTACTCTTGCCATTGCTGTACCGGTAATGTACGTTGTGAGTCGTGTTTCTAAGCGCGACAATGTCTGGTCGGTGGCCAAATGGGTGATAGGGGTAGCTTCAGTGGGCGTACTTGGTTTTTTATACTGGCTTTTCCAAAACATAGGTACAGGCTGGGAAACGCCGGCCAGTACACTGCAGCTTATCAATCCAACATTTATTGTAATTCTGGCACCGATCTTTGGCTGGATGTGGACCTGGCTGGCCGCGCGTAATGCAAATCCCTCTATTCCGGTTAAATTTGGTCTTGGCCTATTAGGACTTTCTGCCGGATTTTTTGTGCTTTCATGGGGTTCAGCCAATGCCTCGGCGGGGAATCCGGTTTCTGTTTCATGGTTGATTGTGACCTACTTCCTGCACACCTGTGGTGAACTGGCACTGTCGCCCGTTGGACTTTCTTCCATGACCAAACTGGCCCCTAAAAATCGCGTGAGCCAAATGATGGGTATCTGGTTTGTTGCTGCGGCGCTGGGTAACCTTTTTGCCGGTCTGATGGCCGGCACCCTGGAAACGCAGGCCCCAAGCAGTCTTTTCTGGACGGTTGCAATGATTATAGGAGCCGGCGGTATTGTTGGTTTACTTGCCAGCCCGTTTGTGAAGAAATTAATGGGTGATGTAGAATAATTCTTTAAGAATTTATCTCTTTCTAACCCTGTCAGAGTTTCGAAACTCTGACAGGGTTTCTTATTACCCACCCCTACACCGTCACGTCGCTAAAGCCATATCTTACCGTAAATGTGTTAATGGTAAGGCACTGCAATAAAATCTTTTGGAAGGGTATCAGAAGATGTGACAATCTGTACTTTGTATTTTCCCTTTTTCAAAAATTTATCGTAGTGAATAAAATAAGGTGAAGTACTATCTACGGTTTGGGTAATTAAGTCCCATCTATATTCATTAAATCCTTTATCAGCTTGAATTTTTGTCTCCCAGAGAACTTTATCTTTACTAAGAATACGGAGTTTAACCTCTTGAGGTTGAGTTACCCAGAAGCTGATAGGCAACTTCTTAGCTGTACGATAATTTACATCCCCGTGTGTATCATTATATTGCGGCAGCTCAGCCTTTGGCAGATCAAATAGATAATCACTTTTAATACCGTCAGTATACTTCTTATAAACAGGAGACAAATTCATTTTGTAAAGCCCTCTTCCATGGGTTGCAACAACAAGATCTTTTGAATCTTTATCAATTTCTAAGTCCGAAACTGCTACTGTAGGCATATTCTTGCCAAGTAATGACCATGATTTTCCCCTGTTAGTGGATATGTAAGCTCCTCTGAATAAACCTGCATATAAGATATTTTCAAAAAAAGGATCTTCCTTGACTACATAGGCTACTTCGCCAGGCAAATTGCTGCTAATTGATTCCCATGTTTTCCCATAGTTTTCTGATTTGTATATATAGGTGCCAAAATCATCATAATTAAGGCCAGACATTGCAATATATACGCGTGACTCTTTAAAACGTGATGGTGATATACTTCTAATATATGCATCGGGCAATCCTTTTGATCGTTCGGTCCAGGTTGTATCTTCTTTTTGAGTTACCCAAAACAAGCCTCTGTCCGTACCCATATACAAAAGCCCTTTTCTCAATTCTGACTCTGCTATGGCACCTGCTGCATGTGAATCCTTATTTCCATTACCTCCTGATGAAAGGTCACGGCTTATTACTGTCCAGTCATCGCCTCGATTGGTACTCTTAAATATATAATTTCCACCAAGATAAAGGGTGGAATGATCGTGTGGTGAAATAAAATAGGGTGCTACAAAATTATAGTTGATTTTATTTCCCAAGTCGAAGGATCTGGAATTCGGGCGAACATATTTGGAGGTATCAGCCTGCTCATTTAACCTTCTAATGCCTCCTTCTTGTGAACTAAAGTATAAAGTATTTGAGTCTACAGGATCAGTTGCAGTAATGGTACCGTCTCCTCCACTCCAGGCGTCAATCCAAAGATATTTCCATCCATCCGGATATTTTGGATTCCATTCATCAGCTTTACCATAAACCGTTGCATCATCCTGAACACCGCCATATATGGTATAAGGATCACTATTATCTAAGGCAATATCATAAAATTCACCCGTTGGGATATTATTAAAGTGTTTCCAGTTCTCACCCTTGTCGTAAGAGACGTAAAGGCCCCCATCATTTGCCAAAGCAAGATGTTCGGAATTCTTCGGATTAATCCATAACTCACAGTGATCCAGATGTAGCCGGTCGGCAGGACTTGGGAAATGATGGTGCACATTTCCTCCTATGTAGTTAAATGTTTTACCCCCATCAATACTATGAGCCAGCCTAACACCCAGGGCATATATTTCATCATCATTTTTAGGACTCACATAAATATCAGCAAAATACCACCCTATTGATGAAAAGATCCTTAGCTCTTTTGGGTGCGTCTTTTTCCAATTTTTGCCTCCATCAACACTTTTATAGACTTCGGCCGCTCCCTCTTTCTCCCCTTTGCCACGATGATCTAATAATGCATACACTTTATTGGGATTAGTATGGGAAACAGCAAGTCCTATTCTTCCTTTTCCCTCATTCTCAGGTAGTCCTTCAGCAGGCTTCATCCAGGTCTTGCCCCCATCAACGCTTCTATATATTCCACTTTTTTTGCCACTAATACCCGGATAATTTTCCCACATGGAGGCATAGATCACATCCGGATTTGCAGGGGAAACTACAATATCATTTGCACCCGTTTTTTCATCTATGTAAAGAACGTGCTCCCATGTCTTTCCTCCATTCGTTGATCGATATACTCCGCGGTTGGGATTGGTAGATCAAAAATGGCCGAGAACGGCTACATAAACAATCTCCGGATTCGTGGGGTGAACGGTGATTTCTCCAATATGCCAAGAGTCTTCCAAGCCTAAATGATACCACGTCTTACCTCCATCATCCGAACGATACATTCCATTACCGGGCATCGTGAAGTTTCGTGCCTTTTTTAGACTTTCGCCCGAGCCCAAATAAATTATATTCGTATTTGATGGTGCCAAAGCAATATCACCAATACCCATTGTAGGCTGGTTATTAAAAATAGGCTTCCATGTCAATCCATTATCAATAGTCTTCCATAAACCACCCGAACCAAAAGCTGCATACATAGTGCCAGGGCGTAATTTATCCACTTGAATAGCTTCTACACGAGCACTATTTATTACAGGCCCCAACTGGATCCATTTGAGTCCATAGGCTGACCCCTCCTTCATTTTTGAGTACTCTTCATACGATTTAACCAAGGGTGATATTGGTTGGGCCTGTGAAAAACAGGATAAAACAACACCCTGTATTAGGAAAAATAATAGAAATAGAAACTTGAAATTCATTTCGGGAATAAGGGTTATTGATCTTTAGTTTATTCTAAAGATTAAGGAAGATAGAAAATTTTATAACTCTATATTATTGCCTGAAGTTGTACACTAATAGCTCTATAAAAAAGGCTTCCTTCAACGGGAAGCCTTTTTGCTTGCACTAATTAATCCTGTTCAAAATCTAAGGGTGGAGGTCCGGGAGGTATCATTCCTTCGTATTCATAATCTCCTTTCCGTTCTTTAAACTCGGCCTTCACCTCTTTAACCAGTTCCGGATTCTCCAGTAAGTCAACCATGGTCATAGCCAACGCTTTGGATGCATACAACATGCCCTTGTGTCCAATGGACATGCCACTGGATGCAACCACTGCCCAGGAATGCCACGGGGTTCCCTTCGGCGCCGTTGTTGCCCCAAGCCTGATGGTCGGGACAATATAACTGACATCGCCCACATCGGTAGAGCCACCGCCGGGATGTTCGGCTGTCTCTTTGAGGGGTTTTATTTCCATATCTATCCCCACCGGATCGCTGTTGGTTGCTTCCTGTATTTCTTTGGCAAAAGCCTGTTCTTCTTTGGTATAATCTATGGTGCCCAGCGCCTCAAGGTTTTTCTGCAAGGCGGCTCCTCCGGTACGGTTCACCAGTATTTCGTGGATGCCCGAAATAAGGGACGTTTCATAATCCACATCAGCCATCGTTGCGGCGCCTCCGGCCATGGCTTCCACCCGCTCCCAAACTTTTTGCATGCCTTCTCGTTTTGAATCCCGTACGCGGACCCAAATTCTGGAGTAGTCAGGAACCACATTAACTACTTTTCCGGCATCCTGTATGTGATAATGAATACGCACGGTTGGCTTTACGTGCTCGCGATACATGTTAATGCCATGAGTATAAAGTTCCAACGCATCACCTGCGCTCCGTCCATTCCAGGGATCACCCGCAGCGTGGGCGGCCTGACCATAGAACTCAACCAGAAAATCTACCAGTGCTAAACTGCTTTGTACATCGGCTTCGGTATTGTCACTGGGGTGCCAGTCCATCATCACGTCCACATCATCAAAAGCTCCGGCCCGAATCATCCACAGCTTGCCAAAGAACTTTTCTTCGGCCGGCGTACCATAAAACCGAATAGTTCCTTCCAACTCACCACTTTCAATAAGCTCTTTAATGGTTACCGCTGCGCCAAGTGAGGCTACTCCAAAGAGGTTGTGTCCGCAGCCATGACCGGGAGCGCCGTCTATCAGTGGTTCTTTATGGGGCACTGTTTCCTGGGAAAGTCCGGGCAGGGCGTCAAATTCTCCCATAATTCCAATAATGGGCTTGCCGCTTCCATACTCGGCAACAAAGGCTGTGGGCATTTCACCGATTCCCCGCCTCACCGTAAAACCATTTTCTTCAGCAAAAGAAGCCAAGGCTTCTGATGACTTATTTTCCTTAAAAGCAATCTCGGCATGTTCCCAGATAGTGTCACTTAAACTGGTCAGATCAGAAGCATGATCTTCGATAGACTGGACAACCTTTTTCTTGCTTTCATTGGTGATGTTTTGCTGCGCTACTGCAGACGTGGATAGCAGAAGGACTGTTAGAAAAGTGACTATTCTCATAGTAAACGGATTAAATAATTAAAATGTATGTGGAATAAAATATGTAGAATAAAAGATGAAGCTGGCTAAAATGCAAATGTGGGAATCGCTTTCCCCAGTTATCTTTGTATCTTTACCCTCATTATGAGCTCAGAAATTACGCAAAAAAAACCTATTTCTGCCATTGCCACACCCGTTGGTGAAGGCGGTATTGCTGTAATTCGCGTATCAGGTAAAGACGCTATTGCTAAAGTTAATGAAGCTTTTACCGGTACCGATCTGACCAAGCAAAATTCCCATACCGTACATTTTGGAAATATCGTTGATCAGCAAGAAAAAGTAATTGATGAAGTGCTGGTTACCCTCTTCCATTCTCCGAAGTCCTATACCGGGGAGGAAACGGTCGAGATTTCCTGCCATGGAGGGGTTTTGGTCACCCAAGCTGTTTTGGAAACTGTTTTAGCCCTTGGCATCCGTGCCGCTGAAGCCGGCGAGTTTACCCAGCGGGCATTTCTTAACGGAAAGATGGAACTGAGTCAAGCTGAGGCCGTTGCTGATCTCATTCACGCCAAAAGTGCCAAAGCCCTGGATGCCGCACACCAGCAATTAGAGGGACGTCTTGGCGAACACATCAAGCAGTTTCGGCAGCAGATCATTGATGCCACGGCCATGGTAGAGCTGGAGCTCGATTTTATTGAGGAAGATGTGGAGTTTGCCAACAAAGAACAGCTTAAGCAACTGCTCGTTGATTTAGATAACGAGATTGACAAGCTGTTGGACACCTACGAAACAGGCCGGCTGGTGAAGCACGGCATACGCACCGTTTTTATCGGGCTGCCCAATGCGGGCAAATCGACCCTGCTGAATACGCTGGTGGGCAAGGATCGGGCCATCGTCACCGAAATTGCCGGCACCACCCGCGACACCATTGACGTGGACTGGAGTTACGACGGACTGCTGTTCCGGCTCACCGACACTGCCGGGCTGCGCGAAACGGCTGATGTGATTGAAGCGGAAGGGGTGAAGCGATCCCAAAAAGCATTTGAACAAGCCGATCTTGCGGTGTATCTGAAAGACTTGTCGCAAAAACTATCGCCCGATGAACGCCAAGATATTCAAACCCTTCAACAACAGGCTGATGATACACCCTTTATACTCATCGGCACAAAAAATGATATTGCAGTTTCCGTCGATGATGAACGACTGGACTATGATCTGAAAATTTCGGCACTGGAAGGCGCAAAAATTGATGCGCTTAAAAAACTAATGAAACAGCGCGCCCTCGAAAACACCCATTACGATGCCTCCAGCATTTTAGTCACTTCCAGCCGCCACCGCGATGCCCTGCAGAAAGCGCAACAGGCTGTGCAAAGTGCCATTAAAGCCTTGAAACAGGGCATGACGGGCGACTTTCTATCCATTGATCTTCGGGCCGCCCTCAAGGAGCTGGGAACCATCACCGGGGAAATTACAAACGAAGACGTACTCGATTCTATTTTCTCCCGCTTCTGTATTGGTAAGTGATTTAAAAATTAATCATGCCAACTCATTCTATCTCGTAGCGTTTCCCAATCTAATATTCCAGTAGTATTGAAAACTTGGAGATTGAATTGTTCTTTGTTGGTGTACTGTTTCCAATTTTGAGCAACCAATTTTAAATTCTCCGCCGTTATTAAAGCTACATCTGTATCCACGCCAGATTGAGCCTTAAGCTTAACAGCATTCTTCTCGGCAATAGGATCTATTGCTGCTGTAATTACAAGAAAACTATTGACCCTCCTCTGACCCTCTCTTTCATTTCTAATATATCTTTTAAATTGTCTAAGATGGGCATCGGGAAATTTATAGTACTCTCCATTTTTCCGGCTTTTATTATCCCACAATAGTACCGAACCATCTTTTTCAAATTTTACTCCACCATCAGCATGCTCACTACCTGAAAATTTTAGTGTTGGAATATTTAATTTTTTTTCAAAAAGATATTTTGTACCCTCTTCAAACGCTTTATCTATAAAGTCATGGTCTTTTACGATACCATTTCCTAACAAATTATCAATATCTCTTTTTGCTAATTCTTCAAGATATTCATAGTACTTTTGCCCCGTATCTTCTTCTTTAAATTCTTTAATTATGAGCTTAGAAAAATAATTAATTAGTCTTTCAATTTTTTCTTCTTTTACTCCCCCTACGGTAAGACTTGGTATTCCAGAGCATACCTCAGATAGCTCACTGCTTGTTAAACAATCCAACGATTCACTCGGCTTTATACCCGAATGCATAATTCTTTCAATCAACTCTTCCTTTACCCCAGATACATAAAGATTCCTACTATCAAGGATATTCTTGAGTTGTTTATTTTGTAATCGTTCTAATAATAACTTGTACTTATCTTCTATTAGTTCAATTCCAAGAACTGATTTTACGCCTGAAACAATTTCATCCGGAATAACAAATATTTTGTCTATTTGTCCTTCATATTTGTTGCAATGAAAGATGATGCCACATTTTTGTAAGTCATCAATTCCCTTAGAAATCTGTGGAGTAGTATGTAGCCTATTACTTTGAGTTGGAAATAAACCTAACTTTGCCTGTATTAAATACTGGTCTTTTTCACTAATAGATAATTTTTTTCTTAAACGAGCTATTAGTGACAATTCATCATTGCTTATTATCTCATCTTCCAAAGCAGTTTCTAAAATTGCCAAAAATACTTCCAGAGACGTTTGATCTATATGTCTAAAACTTTCAGATCTATTAGAAAGCTCAACAATTTCTTGTTCCTTATTAATTACAGTTTTACTAATCTCTTCCCTGGTGCTTGAAAAATTAGGTTTAGACAAAATTGACCGCAAAATAAAACTATATAAAAGCTTATTGGCATATGGGTCCTTACGTTTATCTGAAATATATTGATCAAGTCTTTTCTGGATCTTTTGTGTTGTAGAAAGGGTTTCTACATTCTTTTTTAAAATCTCTCTATATTCTTCTTCGTCTTTATTAGTTGGATAATCTTGAGTAAAACTTTTAATAATTCGCTCAAGATACATTTTACTCATGTACTCAACTGTTTCCTCAATTTTCATATCTGGATAATTTAAACGTATTTAGTTTTAGTAAGACACCATCAAATTAATAAATACAAATTTAGTTACTTTGCAAAAATATAAAACCATCTTTAGGACCAACTTTTTAAATCAATAAATAGCTACTGAAAATTATTCTTGCAGCATTTTAAGCACCCCATTGAGCATCACATTCGCTCCGGCTTCGATATCCTCCTCTTTGGCATATTCATTTACATTATGGCTGATACCGTCCCGGCAAGGGATGAAAATCATGGCCGCCGGACAAACTTCGGCCATCATCTGGGCATCATGTCCGGCTCCGCTTGCCATTCTTCGCACCGGATATCCCAGCTGCCGGGATGATTCTTCAATGGCCTCAACAACTGTCTCATCAAACTGAACGGGTGTTGCCCGAATCAGCGCTTTACGCTTATGTGAGGTCTCTTCCCGTTTGCAGGCTTTATCAACAAAGGCATCCATTTTCTGCTGGCACTCTTTAAGTACGTTTTTTTTCGGGTGACGGAAATCGACCCGTACCCGGGCTTTTTCAGGAATCACATTTGTAGCATTAGGGGTTATTTCCTGGAAGCCAACAGTTCCCACCCCGCCAAACTCGTGCGTGAGCTCTCGGATATAATTATTTATTTGAGCGGCCACATAGCCGGCATCTTTTCGCAGGTCCATGGGCGTGGTTCCCGCATGACCTGTTTCTCCCGTAATGGTATATTCCGTCCAGTAAATGCCCTGCACCGAGGCCACCGCGCCTATAGCTTTTTGCTCTTTTTCCAGAATAGGTCCCTGCTCAATATGCAGCTCAATAAATCGATGAACATTAAAGCCTCCGCAATCCATATTTCCATCAAAACCGATGCGTTTCAGTTCTTTTGCTATGGTCGTTTTCTCATCAACAGAGAGTACGGCCAGCAGTTCTTCGACGGTTGCATTTCCGGCAAAGGCCTTGCTGCCGGTCATGCCCGGGGCAAAGCGGACGCCTTCTTCGTTGGTAAAGTTAGCTACCGCGAACGGCCGTTTGGTTTCAGCATTCTGCTCGTGCAGCACCTGCATAATTTCCAATCCCGCAAGCACCCCAAGGCTGCCGTCATACAGGCCACCGGTGGTTACCGTATCGAGATGCGAACCGACCATGACGGGGGGTATATCCCCTAACCCTTTTCGAAATCCAAAGATATTCCCGATTCGGTCAACCATTACGTCGGCACTGCACTGCTCCAGCCATTTTATAAATAGCTTGCGAGCCTTGCGGTCTTCATCAGATAATGCGAGCCGGCAAACCCCGCCGCCTTTTAGCGCACCGATTTCACCCATTTCCCGCATTCTGGATTGTAATCGCGCAGCATTTATTTGAATATTCGGCACGGCAATCTACTTTAGCTTTGTCTGATGCTGCTCGAAATGACAGATTCAGATGTTTTTAATTGGTACAGGCGTTATTTGTAAACTTCAAAGGTATCCAGTCGCGAAAAGTAATCTTTGGCGGCGGCCTTTACTTTAGGGGACAGCAGCAAAGCGGTAATCATGGTGGGGATGGCCATTAAAGCAAACATGCCGTCGATGAGATCAATGACTGCATCAATGGTTACTACCGCGCCGAAGATGATAGATACCACATAAAAATAGTTGTAATACCGCTGTTTATCAGCGCCCATCATAAAGCCGAGGCATTTGGTTCCATAATAAGCATAGGTGAACATGGAACTGAAAGCGAATATCGTCACACAAATTACCAGTAAAGTAGGACCGACAATACCGAGAGCCTCCTGAAACGCTGCGGCGGTAAGGGCAATGCCGTTTTCGTCGCCGCTCTTCCAAACGCCTGTAACCAGAATAGCCATGGCCGTCATAGTGCAAACCAGCAAGGTATCGATAGCCGGGCCCAGCATGGCTACGAGTCCTTCACGGACCGGCTCTTTGGTTTTGGCGGCCCCGTGCGCCAGTGTTGCCGTTCCGATTCCGGCCTCATTACTGAAGGCAGCGCGCTTAAAGCCTACAATAATAAGTGCGCCAAGTGCGCCGCCCATAGCTGATTGAGCGGTGAATGCATCGGTTACAATCAACCCGAGATAATAGGGAACCACATCAATATGTATGGCCAAAATCACCAAGACAATACCCACATATAGAACAACCATAGCCGGTACCATACGCGAGGCTACCTTGCCGATGCGTTTTATGCCGCCGAAAATAACCATGGAGACAATAATGAGGATAACGGCACCTGTGATGAAATCACCCATAAAGTGGGATTGTTCGGTAACCCATCCGTTGGGAATGTAAATAACTTCCCGCAAAATTTGGGTGAGCTGATTGGCCTGAAAAATAGGCAATGCGCCAAAGAGACCCGCCACGGAAAAAAGCATAGCCAGGGGCTTCCACTTTTTACCGAGCCCTTCCGTAATCATATACATGGTGCCACCCTGGATGTGGCCCTCGCTGTCTTTACCCCGGTACATAATAGAAAGCGTGCAGGTAAAGAATTTTGTGGCAATGCCAAATAAGGCGCTCACCCACATCCAAAAAACGGCGCCCGGCCCGCCCACGGCAATAGCTACTGCCACCCCGCTGATGTTACCGAGACCTACCGTAGCGGCCAGCGCACTTGCCAGCGCCTGAAAGTGGTTTATGTCACCCGGATCGTCGGGATCATCATATTTGCCGCGCAGTACTTCAATGGCATGCCTAAAATAGCGAAAGGGAGTGAAGCGCGAATAGATCATGAAAAAGAGCCCGCCGCCGCATAGTAAAATGACCAACGGCGTACCCCACATAAAGCTCGAAAAAGCGGCTAAAAATTGTTCAAGAGATTCCAGGGTGTTGTCCTCGTTAATTGGTTATTCGTTACTGGTTATTTGTTTCTCGTAAATAAAATATAAAATCCGTTGCCGGCGGCTCAATTCCGCTTTGCCGAAGCAAGGTTGATACTTGTGCCCGGTGATGCTGCCCGTGAATAATCACATGATGTAAAATACCCGCCAAGGCCGTGCTGAATTCCTTTCTTTTGGAGTTTTTGTAGGATACGTCTTCATGCAACTTGCGGGCTTTTTCTTTAAGCATAGTAAGCCATTTTGGATGCAAGTCATTAAGTATTTCTGAACTATTGTCTACGGAATAATTTGTTGGCCAAAGATCAATATCTGCGGAAGAAAGTCCTCGAATGCGCCGATACCATATTTGTTGAGCGGCGCTGATATGCGCCAGCAGTTGTAAGCATTTTGAGAATTCATCAACCGATTTATTTTGCAAAATATCAATCACCTTATGATTTGCCCAACGATCAAATGTGTACAATTGCTTAAGCTGCTTTACTTCATTCATACATGTTGTTTTTTTATCAGCCTTTAATTAGCATTTAGAATGGTATTTTACAAATACAAAGCTAAAATTTTATACCTTTGCAACAGCCGGAAAATAGTTCGTATGATTTTTCACCACAGAGGATACAGCGCTTGTGCAGTGTATGCTTGGGTATTTGTGAAATTCGGCCGGACTTTGCAATTAATAAATGCTTGATAAAAGATGCTTTTAGCAGTTGATATAGGAAACAGTAACATTGTCTTTGGAATTTGGAATGGCAAGGATTGGAACACGCTTCCGAGAATGGAAACCCATCCCGTATTAAATGACAGGGAGTACCGCGAGGAGATTCAAAAACTTTTTGATCTTGGAAAAGCTGACCCGGATGGTATTTCATCTATAATAATTAGCAGTGTGGTACCGCCGGTTACGGGCGCGCTTTCAAAGTCCCTTGCCGATTTATTTCACATCAACCCACTTTTGCTGAATGCCCAAACCGACACCGGTATTTCACTTAAGGCGGAACATCCGGAACGGGTAGGTGCTGATTTGATTGCCGATGCCGTCGGGGCCTATGGCTTGATAAAGGATACCTGCATAGTGGTTGATTTTGGAACGGCTACAACACTGATAGCGGTAGAAAAGCCGGGCATACTTTCGGGCGCCGCTATTTGCGCTGGATTGAACGTATCCATTGAAGCCTTAGTGGGGAAAACTGCGCAGCTGCAGGGAATTCCGCTGGAAATACCGGCTTCATCCTTGGGTAATAACACCGTTAAAGCCATGCAGTCAGGTTTGATACTGGGGCATTTGTGTATGGTTGAAGGGCTGATTGACCGTATGAAAGCAGAGCTGGGCCCGGCGAAAGTAGCAGCTACCGGCGGACTGGTTTCACTGTTGGCCCCTCATACTGAACATTTCGATTATGTAGAACCCATGCTCACGCTCGACGGCTTACGAATTATTGCAGAGCGTAACTCGGACAGCCCGTCCGAGGAGTATGACCTGAATTAGATTTTCAAAGTCGGGCAAGCCATACCTGCGCTAAAGCTTCGGTAGACAAACTGCCCGACATACATTTAAATAGCTTTATTGCTGATACCGCTTAATCTTCTCCGAAATGCCATTAACATAGTTTTTCACCATATCAATTTCGTCGGCAAGTTCCGCGCCTTTAAACCCTTTGATATCTTTATTGGCGATGTTCTGGTTATAAAATTCTAAATATTGCCCCGCCAGCGGCATGTACGACCAGTGCCACTTTTCCTCGTTATAGCCGGTGCGATTATGTAAACTTTTATCCGTGTAAGGTTGATAAAAGCCAAACGCATTGGCGTTGGCTTTTAACCACTCGTATTCCTTTTTGCCTTGCCCGCTTTCAAAGTAGCTGTTATTGAGATCATTGAGATCAATATCGGTTCCCCAGTGGTGCCTCGATGTCATTGGCATGGAGCTGTACTCCAGGATTTCCTTCGCTTTGGCTAAACCGTTTGAAGCATTGGACGCTTTCCATTTTCGATCCCATATTGATTTTTGCGCATCGAAATTTCGCGTCCCGGATACAATAGTAAAGTTGATGCCGTCGGCTTTGGCGCTGTCGGCCATGGCTTTAAAAGCCTTATAGGTTTTTCGCTGCAGGTAAATTTCCTTGTTCGCATATGTGGAATCAACCTGCACAAAATCGTTGTGATTTTTAAACTCAAACTGGCCGGTTACGAATTTAACAGGGTCATCAACTTGCAGTGAATCATCGCTGCCGGTTTGCGTCACTGAAGTTTGTTGAGTATCGGAGGGCGACTTGTCTGCACTGCAGCTTATGATAAACATTGAAATCAGAAAAAGAAAAGTTCTCATCATAGATTTAGTTATTCGTAATTTTATGTGAAAAAGTATTGTTCATTTTGCCTTGATCCGCCGGTGGTGTCTGTTGCACAACATATTCCCTCCATAACCAGCATAGTCAGTACCTTTGGGTGTTTATCGCAGGTATTCTTGTTAATATTGATTGGGCCGGGAACATCTGGGCTGCTGTTAAGCAGATAT
>Ga0136604_1000762_pt1 | contig 15275 bp, 13 predicted proteins | sample AntRauFillE10628_FD_104928 | JGI IMG/M metagenome (GOLD analysis project Ga0136604, IMG submission 104928) | Saline lake microbial communities from Rauer Islands, Antarctica - Metagenome Filla E10 #628 | ecosystem: Environmental > Aquatic > Non-marine Saline and Alkaline > Saline | place... | reverse complement strand
CGACAACGTGAGCATGGAGGTTACGCTGATCCAGCCGGTGGCCATGGAAGAGGGGCTGCGATTTGCGATCCGCGAGGGCGGGCGCACGGTAGGAGCCGGCGTGGTAACCGATATTATTGAATAGGAAATGAGCAAGTGATTCCATCCGCCGGTTGGCGGATGGAATCACTAAAACTTACGGGTGTAGCTCAACTGGCAGAGCAGCGGTCTCCAAAACCGCAGGTTGTGGGTTCAAGTCCTACCACCCGTGCTGAGGAGAATTTTGAAATAGTGATGAGGGTGGACAGCTGCTCTGCCAGTAAGTGAGCAGCGGACTCCAATCCGCCAGCCGGCGGATGTGGTAAGTCCTACCACCCGTGCTGAGGAGAAAATTTTATTAAGTGATGCCATCGCTTAAAGCGATGGCATCACTACCAGAAAATATATATGGAAAAAATAAAGAATTTTTTATTGGACGTGCAGAAGGAGATGAAAAAAGTCTCTTGGCCCACGCAAAAGGAATTGGTGGATTACACCGTGGTTGTAGTAATCTTTACAATCATTCTGTCGGCCTTTATTTTTGGTGTAGATCAGGTTTACACCGTAGTATTAGAAGCGATTTATCAATGAGCAAAGATAACGGACATAAGTGGTATGTAGTTCGATGCTTTTCTAACCATGAAAAAAAGGTAAAGGAGTATCTCGAGCGGGAAATGGAAATGCAGGATTTAGAGCATAAAGTCTCGGAAATTCTGATTCCTACAGAAACGATCGTGGAAATGCGTTCCGGAAAAAAGCGAACGCGTGAAAAGAATTTTTTTCCCGGTTATCTTTTGGTTAAAACGACGTATGACGAAGAAATAAATAATTTAGTACAAGGAGCGCCATCAACCATTGGTTTCCTGAAGAGTGGCAAAAATGATGTTCGCCCAAAACCACTGCGAGAGGCTGAAGCCAATCGTATTTTAGGACGGGTTGAAGATAGCCATGATATGATGGAAAAGGGTGGAGTGGTCGATATCCCTTATAATGAAGGCGATTTGGTGAAAGTTGTTGACGGACCGTTTAAAGATTTTGATGGGACTATACAAGAAGTAAACGCTGACAAATTAAAATTACGAGTTTTAGTAAGTATTTTCGGTCGAAAGACCCCGGTTGAAGTTGATGTGAACCAGGTTGAACCTGCAACATAACCGAAATCACGATGCAAATGAGCTATTACGCGACGAATCAAACATTTAAGAACAAGTAGTAATCTATAATGGCAAAAAAAATAGACACCGTTCTTAAGCTTCAGATCCGAGGCGCGCAGGCAAACCCTGCACCTCCGGTAGGGCCTGCTTTAGGGCAGGCCGGGATCAACATTATGGAGTTTTGCAAGGCATTTAACGCTGCTACACAGGAGAAGGCCGGGACTATCATTCCGGTTGAAATTACCGTGTTTCAGGATAAATCCTTTACATTTGTAACCAAAACTCCGCCTGCTGCTGTATTGCTAAAGAAGGCCGCCAATATTAAATCGGGATCGGGTGAACCGAACCGCAATAAAGTTGGTCAGGTTACCTGGACGCAGTGCATGGAAATAGCAGAGCAAAAAATGGAAGATCTTAATGCCTTTGAGGTGGAACGTGCGGCTGAGATGATTGCCGGCACGGCACGCAGCATGGGTCTGAGAGTTCAAAGAAATAAATAGAGACTTATACATGTCAAAACGAGGAAAAAAGTATCAAGAGGCTGCCAAGCTGATCGACCGGGAGTTGGATTATACCGTGGAAGAAGCTTGCGATCTCGTCAAAAAAACCTCAACCGTAAACTTTGATGCATCCGTTGATCTGGACTTGCGCCTGGGAGTAGATCCCCGGCATGCCGATCAAATGGTGCGCGGTTCGGTAACCCTGCCGCACGGCACGGGAAAAGAGGTGCGCGTTCTTGCGCTGGTTGATGAAGCCAAGCAGGAAGAAGCGAAAGAAGCCGGCGCAGATCATGTAGGCCTGGACGATTATATAGCGAAAATTGAAGATGGTTGGACAGATATTGATGTAGTGGTTGCTACACCTGATGTGATGGGTAAAATCGGCAGGCTGGGACGTGTTTTAGGTCCCCGCGGCTTGATGCCCAATCCCAAAAGCGGAACTGTTACCAATGATGTAGGCGAAGCTATCCAGCAGGCGAAAGCCGGGAAAATTGATTTCCGGGTTGACCAGCAAGGAATTCTTCATGCATCTATAGGTAAAGCAAGTTTTGATGCAAGCGAATTGCGCGAAAACGCAATGACCTTTTTACGTACCGTAATTAAAATGCGGCCGGCATCGGCTAAAGGACTATACATTAGAAGTGCATTTATGAGCTCGACGATGGGACCCGGAATTCCCCTGAGTCGTTCTTCGGTGCTTTCTGTCTAAGCAAGTTAAAAAGTAGAAAAAATAATTATGCCAACATTAGCAGAAAAAAAAGCAGTTGTTGAAAATATTACGGAACACCTGAGTAGTGCCGGTGCTGTTTATATCACCAATTATTCAGGAATGTCCGTAGCTGAAATCAACGACATGCGAGGCGAATTTTTCAAAGGCGATATCACATTTAAGGTATATAAAAATACCTTGATGAAACGTGCAATGGAAGATGTGGGCGGATTTGATGATCTGTACCCGCATCTTGCAGAACAAAACGGTTTTGCCTTTGTTGAAGAAGAGCTTGCAGCACCTGCAAAAATTCTTAAAAAGTTTGAAGAGGAGATCAATAAGCCAAAGTTTAAAGCGGCTGTCATCGACGGAGACTATTACGGTGAAGAAAAGCTGGAAACGCTGGCGGCAATGAAATCAAAAAGCGAAGTAATTGGCGACATTGCCGGACTTTTGCTTGCTCCCGTATCGAACATTATTGGTGCTCTACAGGCTCCCGGTCGAAGTATTGCCGGCGCTGTTGAAACTATCGCTGAAAAAGGCGAAGCGTAATCGCAGAAATAACACAATATTTTTTAAATCATAAAGATCAATCGGAGAAATAACAATGGCTGACGTTAAAGACATAGCTGAACAATTAGTTAATCTAACAGTAAAAGAAGCAAATGAACTTGCTCAGGTTCTGGAAGAAGAATATGACATCAAACCGGCTGCTGCAACGGCCGTAGTTGCCGGAGGCGGCGGCGAAGGCGGTGGCGCTGAAGAACAAACCGAATTTGATGTAATTCTGAAATCGGCAGGAGCCAAGAAAATTGCTGTTATTAAAGAAGTTCGCAGCATTACCGGTCTGGGCTTGAAAGAAGCCAAAGGCTTGGTTGATGATGCTCCCAATCCCATTAAAGAAGGCGTGGGCAAAGACGAAGCAGAGGACCTCAAGTCCAAGCTTGAAGAAGCCGGTGCCGAAGTAGAGCTTAAGTAATTAGGCTTAAATAGCACACAATTTTACGCCAGCCAATATCGTTATTTACGGTATTGGCTATCGGCGTCTAATTCTATTTGTATACACACGGATGAGTTGTACACCGAACCCTCAGGCTCATCGCCATTCATTTTAATTTTAAGGAGAGGTTCCTTTTGAGTACAAAAAGTAAGATGGAAAAGATTCCCTTCACCAATCGTTTAACATTTGCAAGCACGGAACACATACTGGATTATCCCGATTTTCTGGATATTCAGCTACAATCATTTGAAGATTTCACACAACTGGATGTAGCACCTGAAGATCGCAAAATACAAGGGCTGCAAAAAATATTCAGCGAAAACTACCCCATTCAGGATTCGCGCGAAACGCACATTCTGGAATTTCTTTATTACAGCGTTGATACGCCCAAGTACAGCATGACGGAATGCGCCGAACGCGGCCTTTCGTATGCCGTACCATTGAAGGCTAAAATGCGCCTTTCTGCGGTTGATGATGACGATGAAGCCACCGAAACCATTGAGCAGGAGGTATTTCTGGGTGATCTGCCCTGGATGACCGAACGCGGTACCTTTATCATCAATGGCGCCGAGCGTGTTATTGTATCGCAATTGCACCGATCTCCCGGCGTGTTTTTTGGCCAGAATGTACACCCAAACGGAACCCAGTTGTATAATGCCCGGGTGATTCCTTTTAAAGGGTCATGGATTGAGTTTTCTACCGATATCCGCGATGTGCTTTGGGCTTACATCGACCGCAAGAAAAAGGTCCCGGCCACAACATTGCTGCGTGCCTTAGGCTACTCAACGGACAAAGAACTATTTGAACTATTTGAACTCTCTGATGAGATTGAATTCAGCACCAAGAAAAAATACAACAAAGAACTGGTAGGCAAGCGCCTGGCCAGCGAAATTGTGGTTGAAGAAATGGAAGAAGTGGTGGATGATGAAACCGGCGAGGTTTCTGAAGCCCTGAACCGCAAAGTACTCTTAGAGCGCGACCATGAACTGGAAGAAGATGACTACGGCCTTATTAAAGAGGCAGGTCTTGAAAAAGTGGCGGTTCAATCCATCAGCCCGGAAGATTCCGAGCGTTCGGTAATGATGAATACGCTGCGCAAAGATCCGGCACATGATACCAACACGGCCCTGGGTGAGATTTATCGCCAAATACGAACCGGCGAAATGCCCGACCCTGAAACAGCGCGGCAAGTATTGGAGCGATTGTTTTTCAGTGATAAAAAATATGACCTGGGGGAAGTGGGACGCTACCGCTTGAACCGGCGCCTGAAGCAGGATATGGAGCGCGACGTTCGCTACCTGGTAAAAGAGGATATTGTAGAGATTGTCAAAGAGGTCATTCGCCTCAAAAATATGCGCTCGCAGGTGGATGATATTGATCACCTGAGCAACCGGCGTGTGCGAACTATTGGCGAGCAACTTGGACAGCAATTTTCAATCGGACTTTCGCGCATGTCGCGCACTATTAAGGAGCGAATGAATTCGCGCGATGCCGAGCAGTTGACGCCGCAGGATTTGGTGAACGCACGGACTATTTCCAGCGTCATCAATACTTTCTTTGGCACCAATCAGCTTTCGCAGTTTATGGATCAAACCAATCCGCTGGCAGAACTGACGCATAAACGTCGTATGTCGGCCTTGGGCCCCGGAGGATTGACGCGTGAACGCGCGGGATTTGAGGTTCGTGATGTGCACTATACCCACTACGGCCGCCTTTGTCCCATTGAAACGCCTGAAGGTCCTAATATCGGCTTGATTTCCTCACTTTGCATCCATGCCAAGGTAAACGACTTTGGATTTATTGAAACGCCGTATCGTAAAGTGGAAGAGGGCAAAGTAAGCAAGGATATCGAATATCTTTCCGCCGAACAGGAAGATGATACCGTTATTGCCCAGGCTAACGCCCCGCTCGATAAAAAGGGTGTGTTTAAGAATGAAAACATTTTCTCTCGTTTCCGTGACGGGAACTACCAGCTTGCCAACCCCGAAGATATCGGGTATATGGATGTATCAACGAATCAAATTACGTCTCTTGCGGCAGCGCTGATTCCGTTTATTGAACATAATGATGCCAACCGTGCATTGATGGGTTCCAATATGCAGCGGCAGGCGGTACCGTTATTGCGGCCGGAAGCCCCGGTTGTTGGAACGGGACTGGAACAGCGGGCTGCGAAAGATTCGCGGGCTATCATCACCGCCGAAGGTGATGGAGAAGTGATGCATGTAAGCTCTAAAGAAATTAAAGTAAAATACGAGCGCACCGAAATCGAGCAGCTTTGCTACTTTGATGAAGGAGTGAAGACATACAAGCTGCGTAAGTTTGAACGCACTAACCAAGATACTACCAATAATCAGACGCCCATTGTTCAAGTGGGTGAAAAAATTAAAGAAGGTCAGCCGTTGGCCGATGGTTGTGCAACAGACGGCGGCGAGTTGGCGCTCGGCCGCAACCTGCTGGTAGGATTTATGCCTTGGAGAGGGTATAACTTTGAGGATGCCATTGTTGTGAGTGAGCGCATTGTGCAGGACGATGTTTACACCTCTATCCACATACAGGAATTTGAACAACAAGTTCGTGATACCAAGCGCGGGGAAGAAGAACTAACACGCGAAATCCCTAATGTAAGTGAAGAAGCCACTGCAAATCTTGATGAGCAGGGTATTATTCGCACGGGTGCAAAAATCAACCCAAGTGATATTCTGGTTGGTAAAATCACCCCTAAAGGGGAAACTGACCCCACGCCTGAAGAGAAACTGCTGCGCGCTATATTTGGCGACAAAGCCGGGGATGTAAAAGATGCTTCCCTTAAAACTCCGCCGGGCGTATCGGGTACAGTGATTAACACTAAACTCTTTAGCCGTAAGCGGGATGAGCAGATTTCTCGAAAAGAAGAGAAAAAACAGGTTGAGCTTGAAAATAATCGCCATGCTGAGAAGGTAAATGATCTTAACAGCCAAATGGTTGACAATCTTTATTCTCTGCTGCGTGATAAAACATCACCCGGCGTTTATAATTATAGCGGCCATGAGCTTATCCCTAAAGGCGAAAAGTATCGAAAATCGGACTTTGAAGAGCTTGATCCGCTTAATATAAACGACAATATTGCCTGGGCTACCGATGATGAACTGGTAGAACATGTGCGCTTGCTATTTGAAAACTACCGTAGCCTTCGTCGGGAAATTGATACCGAGGCCAAACGCCGCAAGTATCAGATTCAGGTAGGCGATGATTTACCGCCGGGTATTATCCAAAAGGCCAAAGTTTATGTGGCCAAAAAGCGCAAGCTTCGGGTAGGCGATAAGATGGCCGGCCGCCACGGAAATAAAGGGGTGGTAGCCAAAGTAGTTGCCGTTGAAGATATGCCGTTTATGGAAGACGGAACACCGGTTGATATTCTGCTGAATCCGCTGGGCGTACCATCGCGGATGAACCTGGGACAGATTTATGAAACCATTCTGGGATGGGCTGCCAAAAAGATGGGCGTTACTTTTGCATCACCCATTTTTGACGGTGCAACCTACGAGCAGGTTCAAGACCAGCTTGAGCAGGCTGATTTGCCTAAAGACGGCCGCGTTACTTTATATGACGGACGCACCGGTGAGGCCTTCGACCAGCAGACCACCGTTGGTTACATCTACATGTTGAAACTCAATCACTTGATTGAAGACAAGATGCATGCCCGATCTATCGGTCCATACTCACTAATTACGCAGCAGCCACTGGGCGGTAAAGCGCAGTTTGGCGGCCAGCGACTTGGAGAGATGGAGGTATGGGCATTGTACGCTTATGGTGCATCCAGCATTCTTAAAGAGATGCTCACCGTAAAAAGTGATGATATAAAAGGCCGCTCAAAAGTTTACGAGGCTATTGTGAAAGGTGAAAACCTGCCCGATGGCGAAGTGCCCGAGTCATTTAAAGTGCTATTGCGCGAGCTCATGGGGCTGGGCCTTGAAGTGCACATCAATTAAAATTTGAATCTACGACTGAACTAACTTAACCGTTATCTAAAGTCAATAAAGAGGTCAAACTTTGCCGACTACAAATACACTAACAGTTTCAAAAGATTTCGACACCATTGGAATTTCTCTTGCATCGCCGGAGACTATTTTAACCCGGTCGCATGGAGAAGTTTTAACACCGGAAACAATAAACTACCGAACCTTTAAACCGGAGATGGACGGTCTTTTCTGTGAAAAGATCTTTGGTCCCGTTAAAGATTTCGAATGCCACTGTGGAAAGTACAAGCGCATTCGCTATAAAGGTATTATCTGTGATCGCTGCGGTGTTGAAGTAACCCGCAAAGCCGTTCGACGGGAACGCATGGGCCACATCGCCCTAACGGTACCTGTTGTTCATATCTGGTATTTCCGATCGCTGCCCAATAAAATTGCGTACCTGCTTGGCTATTCGTCCAAGAATCTGAGCAAAATTGTTTATTACGAAACCTACGTGGTAACCGATCCGGGACAGGCAGCAGACTTGGGCTACAAGCGCGGTGATCTTATTTCCGAAGAAGAGTATTACGATATTCTGGAACAGTTTCCGCAGGACGAGTTTGCAATGAATGATGATGAGGAACATCGGTTTGAGGCCAAAGAAGGGGCCGAAGCGCTTCAAGATTTACTCACTGATATAGACCTCGACGCCCTTGCTTACCGTCTGCGTTATGAAGTTAAAAACGAAACCTCGCAGATGCGTAAAAAGAAGAAATTGAAGCGCCTGCAGGTGATTGAGGCTTTCCGTTCGGCCAATGAACACACCGAAAACAAGCCTAACTGGATGGTGCAAAGTGTGATTCCTGTCATCCCACCGGAACTGCGCCCATTGGTTCCCCTTGAAGGAGGCCGATTTGCTACTTCTGATTTGAATGACCTTTATCGCCGCGTTATTATCCGTAATAATCGCCTGAAGCGTTTGATCGATATTAAGGCGCCGGACGTAATTTTGCGTAATGAAAAGCGCATGCTGCAGGAAGCGGTTGATTCGCTCTATGATAATTCTCGTAAATCGAATGCCGTTCGCAGCAACAATCGTCCGCTGAAATCACTCAGTGACATGCTGAAAGGAAAGAGTGGACGCTTCCGACAAAATCTCTTAGGTAAGCGGGTTGATTATTCCGGTCGTTCTGTAATTGTAGTTGGACCGGAACTGAAAATGCACGAATGCGGTCTGCCAAAAGAAATGGCCGTGGAGCTGTACAAACCCTTTATCATTCGCCGCCTTATTGAGCGCGGATTTGTGAAAACGGTGAAGAGCGCCAAAAAAGTGGTTGATAACCGCGATCAGGTAGTTTGGGAAGTGCTCGAAAATGTTATTGACGGCCATCCCGTTATGCTGAACCGCGCACCGACCTTGCACCGTTTAGGTATTCAGGCGTTTCAACCGGTTTTAATTGAAGAAAAAGCAGTCCGGCTGCATCCGCTGTCATGTACGGCTTTTAATGCCGACTTTGACGGTGATCAGATGGCTGTGCATGTTCCGTTGAGCAACGATGCCGTTCTTGAAGCTTCAGTGCTGATGCTTGGCTCGCATAACATTTTAAGCCCCGCCAGTGGCGGACCCATTGCCGTGCCATCACAGGATATGGTTTTAGGTATTTACTATCTGACAAAAATGGCCAATGACCAAAAAGGCGAAGGTAAAACCTTTGCGAATATGGACGAAGTACTGACTGCTTTTGATCAGAAACGCGTGCATATACATGCTAAAATTAATGTGCGTGTTGCCACAGAAAATGAAGACGGTGAAGTTACAAAGGAAATCATTAAAACGACGACCGGCCGTGTAATTTTCAATCAGATTTTGCCTCATGAAATTCCGTTTATCAACAAGACTTTAGGCAAGAAAGAACTGCGTGTACTTATTGGTGATATTCAGCATGAAGTAGGTACGGCACGAACGGCAGTCTTTTTGGATGAAATGAAAAAATTAGGGTTTGAGCAGGCCACCATTGGCGGTCTTTCCTTTAACCTCGAAGACATTGTTATTCCTGATGAGAAGCAGAAACTGATAGAAAAAGCGCAGGATGAAGTATCTGAAATAACCGACCGTTATGAGATGGGCTTCATCACCGATAACGAGCGTTACAATCAGGTGATTGATAAATGGACCAGCACCACCAACCGTGTATCAGAAACGTTGTTCGGAGGCCTGGCTTCCGACCGTGACGGATTCAACCCCGTATTTATGATGGCTGATTCCGGTGCGCGTGGTTCTAAAGAGCAGATTCGTCAGCTTGGCGGAATGCGTGGTTTAATGGCGAAGCCGCAGAAAAGCTCGATGCAATCCGGTAACGAAGTAATTGAGAATCCGATTCTCTCCAGTTTCCGCGAAGGATTGACGGTACTCGAGTACTTTATATCAACCCACGGTGCCCGAAAAGGTTTGGCCGATACCGCGCTTAAAACAGCCGATGCCGGTTATTTAACGCGTCGCCTGGTGGATGTTTCGCAGGATATCATTATTAATGAGCAAGATTGCGGAACATTGCGCGGATTGAAAATGAAAGCGCTGAAAGATAACGAAGATGTTATCGAGAGCTTGGAAGATCGCATTCTGGGCCGTGTATCTTTGCATGATATTGTTGATCCGCATACCGATGAGCTGCTTTGCGAAGCCAATCAAATGATTAATGAAAAAGTAGCTAAAAAAGTTGCTGAAACATCTATTGAAGAAGTTGAAATTCGCTCTGTACTTACGTGCGAAACCGAACGGGGCGTATGTTCCAAATGCTATGGCCGCGACCTGTCGCGAGGAACCCTTGTGCAGGTTGGTGAAGCCGTAGGAGTTATTGCTGCCCAATCTATTGGTGAGCCGGGCACACAGCTTACACTGCGAACGTTCCACGTTGGCGGTACAGCCTCTCGTATGGAGTCTGAATCAATGCACAAAGCCAAGTTCGAAGGCGAAGTACAGTTTGAAAATGTTCGGGTGGTTGAATACGACGATGGTGAAGAAATTCACAATGTAGTATTGAGCCGCGCAGGAGAAATAAAAATTGTTGATGAAGAAGGCAAGGTGCTTATCACCTATAATATACCCTACGGCGCCGAGCTGCAGGTTGAAGAAGGGGATGATGTACCTAAAGGCGTACCGCTTTGCTCTTGGGACCCGTATAATGCCAACATCTTTTCTGAAATTGACGGGAAGGTTGAATACAAAGATCTGATTGCTGACTTTACTTATTCCGAAGAAACAGATTCACAAACGGGACACCGCGAAAAAGTGATCATCGATTCCAAAGATCGTTCGCTGGTACCTACGCTCATGGTAAAAGGCAGTGATGATCGGATCCGTGAAAAGACGCTCCCGGTTGATACACACATCGTTGTTGAAGACGGCCAGGAAGTTAAAGCCGGTCAAATACTTGCCAAGATTCCTCGTCAAACCGGTAAATCCAAGGATATTACGGCGGGTCTGCCGCGTGTAACGGAGCTGTTTGAGGCCCGTTCACCAAGCGATCCGGCTGCAGTTTCTGAGATTGACGGTATCGTTCGCATGGGTGGGCGTAAGCGCGGCAAGCAGGAAGTAATTGTTGAAAGTAAAGACGGCACGGATGAAAAAACGTATCTTATATCACTGTCCAAGCACATTCTTGCACAGGAAAATGATTACGTAGAAGCCGGCCAACAACTCTCGGACGGTACCATCCCCGCTGAGGAAATATTGAACATTATGGGACCTTATGCGGTGCAATCGTACTTGGTGAACGAAATCCAGGAAGTCTATCGTCTGCAGGGTGTACGTATCAATGACAAGCATATTGAGACTATTGTGCGTACTATGATGCAGAAGGTGCAGATTACCGATTCCGGCGATACCAACTTCTTGGAAAATGATAAGGTTGATCGCTTTGAATTGAACCGAAGAAACGATGAACTGATCGGAAAGTACGTTGTTACCGATCCGGGAGGGAGTGATCTTAAACCCGGAACCAAACTGGACCGGCGTGAAGTTCGTGAAGCTAATAACGAATTGATTAAAGAAGGGTTAGACGAGCTTGAGACCCGTGAAGCAGAACCGGCTATTTCAAAGCCTATTTTGCTGGGCATTACCCGGGCTGCTCTTTCTACAGAAAGCTGGCTCTCGGCCGCATCCTTCCAAGAAACTACCAAGGTGCTTACGCAGGCTTCTATTGAGGCCAAGAAAGATCACCTGATGGGACTGAAAGAGAATGTGGTTGTAGGCCATAAAGTACCTGCCGGTACCGGTCTGGATAGATATGAAGACCTTATCGTTGGTGCGAAATCTGATCTCGAAGAGGGTGAAGAAGAAGTGGCAAAAGTGTTTGAATCACTTAGCGCCGGCGAAGTAAACGGTGAACCGGAACCCGAAAAAGCTGCTGATGTAGAAGAGGATGAATCATAGATTCTATCCCCTTTATAAAACCTATAAATAGAAAGGCTTCCAATTTGGAAGCCTTTCTAATATGAATATTTGACAAAAAAGAATAGGGTTCCGGGCTATTCTTTCAATTTAGCCACGGTCGCAAACTGAGGATACAACGTATCGCTGAAGTAACCCAGCATTATAGCATTAAGGAAAGAAAAACGTACATCCTCAATACGATTGATCCCCTCATTTGTGATGACATTATATCCAGCGTGCTCGTACATTCGCATAATACTTTTTTTGGTGAAGAATCGCAGATGGGTGAAATCAAGAATGCCGCCTTCATGTTTATATTCCCAGTCTTTTTCAAACAACAGCTCCCGAAGGTTATTAATATACCGGACATTTGGAATAGAGCTTACCACGTAACCGCCGGGTTTTAGCACTTTTTTTAAGCTTTTGAGAATCACAAACGGATTGCTAAGATGTTCCAGTACGTCATTACAAACTATACAATCATACGCATTAAGTGATAAGTCGGAAAGTACTTCTTCAACAGGACCGGTGAAAACCGTGTCCAATACCCTTTCAGCTTTTGTTGAGGCTTCTCTATATAATTCAACGCCATGATATTGGCAATCGTGTTTTTGTTTTACCAGTTCCCCAAAGTGTCCTTCACCGCAACCTATCTCCAAGAAGTTTCGGCAGCTATCAGGAATGAAATCAAGCATCTCAAATCTGGCGTGTCCAAAATATTCCAGATCTTCTTCTGACTGAACCTTTTTAATCATGTTCATTTATCAAGCTACATATTCTTTAATGATACAAGGTCGCTGAATAGCATAAATAGCAAAAGCTTCAAATAAAGAGGCCTTCTGGAAAACAAAAGAACATGCGAAATATTACGACTTTTCACCGTTTGTTTTCCCCTTTTTGGTTTCCTCAATGGAGCCCAACAAATCTTCGGCTTCTTTTATCAAGTCTTCTGCACGCTGTCGGGCATCTTCAACTACCAGATCGCCTTTTTTCTTGGCATCGGAGATAGTCTTTTTTTCATCGGTAAGTTTCTCAATTAACACGGAAAGTTCATCCATATAATTGCTTAACCGGTAAGAAATGACATCACGGGTGTTGCTGCCTTTATCGGGAGCATATAAAAGTGCGATAGCTGAGCCAACTAAAGCGCCTGTTAATATGCCTAATGTGAAGTTTGATTTACTCATAATAGATGTGTCTTTGTTTGATAGTAACGTTTATTTCAAATAGTTGAATGCCTTATCTTTATAATTAAACGGTTAATAACAACGCATTGTTTCATGACTCTAATATGCAATTTCGTACGCTTTTTTAAAAACAGAATTCATAATTGTTAATGCAGTTGAATCTTAAACTAGCCTGTGTAGTAATATTTGTTTTAAGGAAATAAAACGCGCAGGATATATTCCTAAACATTCCTTTCAACATACCTTATAATTTCACGTGCGATATCTTTCTTTGTAGCGGTTTCGATGCCTTCAAGGCCCGGCGAAGAATTCACTTCCATAACCAACGGTCCTTTATCAGACTGAAGCATATCTACCCCGGCAACGCCAAGCCCCATAGCTTTAGCAGATTTTAAGGCCGTATTTTCTTCTTCATCAGATAGTTCGATAATGGATGCCGTGCCACCCTGGTGCAGGTTCGAGCGGAATTCGCCCTCTTACCCTGGCGTTTCATGGCGCCCACAACCACGCCGTCAACTACAAACGCGCGGATATCTGCACCGCCGGCTTCTTCAATGAATGACTGAACGATAACCCGGGCTTCGAGTCCGTTAAAAGCTTCAAGCACTGATTTCGCAGCATTCTTGGTATCAACCAGCACCACGCCCAGCCCTTGTGTACCTTCCAGCAGCTTAATCACACACGGTGCGCCGCCTACCGATTCAATAACGTGGCCCACATCTTTGGTATAGTCCGTAAAAACGGTTTTTGGCAAGCCCACCCCGGCCCGGGCCAGAATTTGCAGGCTGCGCAGTTTATCGCGCGACCGTACCAGCGCTTGTGATTCTGTGGCCGTGAATACCTTCATCATTTCAAACTGGCGAACTACGGCTGTTCCGTAAAAGGTAACAGAGGCGCCGATACGGGGTATCACAGCATCAATATCATTCAGGTAGTGCCCTTTATAATAAATTTGCGGCTTCTTTTTTTCGATCTCGATGTTGCATTTCAAATGATCGATAATTTCAGCTTCGTGCCCCTTTGCTTTGGCGGCTTCAACCAGCCGTCTTGTGGAATACAGTTTTGGGTTTCGGGAGAGTATGGCAATTTTCATGGGTAAAATAGATTTGGTTGGTGTGAATGTATCCACCCATAGTTAACGCATAAATAAGGTGTGATGCAGGTTTTTTATAAAATGAATGTAGTTTTCGAGTCAGCTTTAGCTGAATGTGATCCAATGACCTGCTACACCCAATTGCTGACCAACTGCAGTGGCAAGTAATAGCTTTACCTGCCCATCGAACGTCACTGCGTTTAGCAGGTCGTTGGGTGTAGTTTTTATTCCAGTATTCTATTTTTCAAATCCATTCTCTCGTGTAAGATCCTCGTGATTTCAATATAATCTCTCTCTATTTCCCGATAGAAAATAATATGTCTATTTGCTTTTAGTCCAAATAGCTTTTGAGTAATTCCTTCATAATTTTTCCCTAAACTCGGATTGTCCGCAATTTCTTGACAATTTGAAATGAGCATTTCATAATATTTGTTGGCTTGGTTTTCCGACCAAATCTCAAAAGTATAATTCCAAATCTTTGATAAATCCTCAACGGCTTTATTGGTTAGTTCAAATTTAGCCATTCGAGTGCTTTTTTGCTTTTAGAGATTCAAGGTGTTTCTCTGAATCAAAATCGTGTGCAATTCCGCTATCAATTCCTTCTTGAATTGCATTTCTTAAAGCAATAACCTTATTTTCTTCTTCCTCTAAAAGTCTTAATCCAGCCCGTATAACTTCGCTAACATTTTTAAATCGACCTTCATTTATTCGGCTTTGAACGAATTGGTCAAAATAGTTTCCGAGTGATATGGATGTGTTTTTACTCATTGTAAAGTTTTTTATTTTAAATATACCAACAATTGGTAAAACGGCAAAATTCTCAAATTTCACCCAACGTTTCTGGCTAAGAAACGTGCGGGAGTTTGAAACACTGATCTTTCGGTTTACCACTTAGCCAAGCCAAATATTTTTATAATTTACTTTTCTTTTTTCATTATCAAAATTTTGGACTGGCGGATTTGATAGAAGCTCTGAACTTCCGAATTACCACTAAAACCCCTATGTTTTTTTAGCCATTGTTAGCCACTGGCTTTATTCTTTTTTTTATTCCACTGTTATTATAAATCTTTCAGTAATTGGTCACTTGAAAATTCGACACAATTCTGATCCAAGGATTTAATTTGTTACCTAAAAATCCCATTTGGAAAAACGTAGGCCCCGCGGAGCTATTTTCCAAAAAGAATTACTTATAACCGCTCTTTGGCGTTGCCGTTCAGGTTGTTGCCGCCCGGCAAAACAAGTTTTTG
>Ga0136604_1000759_pt1 | contig 15318 bp, 5 predicted proteins | sample AntRauFillE10628_FD_104928 | JGI IMG/M metagenome (GOLD analysis project Ga0136604, IMG submission 104928) | Saline lake microbial communities from Rauer Islands, Antarctica - Metagenome Filla E10 #628 | ecosystem: Environmental > Aquatic > Non-marine Saline and Alkaline > Saline | place... | reverse complement strand
TGAAAAAAGCCGAAGGGAGCTTTAAAAATAGCCTGTGTATTTTAAGGACTGAAAAGAGGGTTGATTGCCAGTTGTTTGATGGATTGACTCCTACACCGAACAACGCACTGCCCACGCATGCATCCGGACGACGACTCTCAAACCACGCTTAGCAAATGGCCCTTTATACTTGGGGACATCCTGCTTGTCGCCATGGCATTGGCCATTGCGATGCTGAGCGGGTGGCAACTGACGGACTGGCAGGTCGGAGCTTGCGTAGCTGCAGTTGCTTTGGGTGCTGCTTTGTTTGTTCTGCCTTACGTGGTGGAGTTTCAGGTGCGGGTGCGGGAAGAGGGTGAAGACCGCACTGCTGAACTGCGAATCCTAGAGAAGCACATTCTGTCTGCCGGGCAAGCACTCAGCGAGATCGACGTTCGCCTCCGTGCCCTTGAGAGTGCGACAGCCGAGGGCGACCAGCGCAATATGGCTTTAGCTGATACCACGGATCAAAAGCTCGCCCAACTGGAGGTGGCCCGTGCGTCTCAGGAGGATGCGATTCAGGCGCTACAACAGCATTTAAAAGAATTGCCGACGGAGGCGCCGGCCTCGCCGCCAGAGCAAAAAGCACCGGTGCCCCCGCAGAAAACCGTGGCTCAAATCGACCGGCCCAAGCGCTCCGCCCGCGAGCGCCATGGCCCCCGGGAATCACGATTGTTGCAACGGGCGATTTCGGGAAATGGAGACCACTCCTCGGCAGCCGTCAGCCGCATTATTCAATTTAAAGCTAAAGAGCAAAAGGCAGAGGAACTAGCAGAACCGGAGGAATCCACAGAGCCGGAGGAATCCACAGAGCCGGAGGATTCCGAGTTGGCAGAACCGACCACCCCAGCAGAGCAGCAAGAATCGGGAGCAAGTGTCGAACCCCCTGCAGCGCAGTCAGCTCCAGTGGAGGAAACTGTTTCGGCAGAAAAGCCGAAGCCTGCCAGCGCCGCACCTGCTGCGCCCTCGCCAGAGGCGCAAGCAGAGGATGAGGCGGATGAGTCCGGCACGGCGAACGCCCTCGCTGAGGGCTTGGAGACACTACTCGAAGAGGCGGAAGTCAGCGCCCCCGCGCCCCGCACCAAGGTAAAAAAGAATGATGCCGTCTTAACCGCTTCAGTTTTTATCGGAATCGGGAATAAGCCCTTTCTGCGTGGCAGCGGTGGCGGATTGAGCTGGGAGCAGGGCGTCGCGATGGAATTTCAGGAGATTGGGAAGTGGCAATGGGTCGCCCCTGTAGATTTGGAGGCGACTCTCGAAGTGCAAATCTTTCGCAATGACGAAGACCCTGACAGCTCAGGCCGCTACACGCTCGAGCCCGGGCAAAAGCTGGCAGTCTCGCCGGTCTTTGAATGATGCAGGCCTGAATGGCACTGGCGTAAGATGTTCTCTCGTAGTGGTGTGCTTCAGCCGCCACACCGCCGGGTAGAGCCTGACACGAACGGGAAACAGCAGGCAAAGCTTGGTACCCAGAGTGGGGGTCGAACCCACACGCCCGAAGGCACCAGATTTTGAGTCTAGCGCGTCTGCCAATTCCGCCATCTGGGCATCAATCACCTCACACAAGTGTTACGGGATGAGGATTGCAAGATTTTGTTATCCTTTATAGATGCGTAGCAGTGCGTCGGCGATCTCGGAAGGGTTGCGGGCGATAGAGACACCAGCGTCTTCCATGGCGGCAAACTTGGCTTCGGCGGTGCCGGCCCCGGATGCGGAGACGATGGCACCCGCGTGGCCCATGGTGCGGCCCTTGGGTGCGGAAGCTCCGGCGATGAAGCCAGCGACGGGCTTCTTGACGTGCTCCTTGATGTAGGCGCAGGCTTCTTCTTCCGCGCTGCCGCCGATCTCGCCGATCATGATGATGGCATCTGTATCGGGGTCTTCATTGAGCATGCGCACGGCGTCGAGCTGTGAAGTGCCGTTGATCGGATCACCTCCAATGCCGATACAAGTGGACTGGCCGTGCCCTCTTTGGGTGAGCTGCCAGACCGCTTCGTAAGTAAGTGTGCCGGAGCGGGAGACTACGCCCACACGGCCCGGTTTATGGATGTAGCCGGGCATGATCCCGATCTTGCACTCGCCGGGCGTGATGATACCGGGGCAGTTGGGCCCGATCAGGCGTGTCTGCGTGTTGTGGAAGTAGAGGCGACGGCGCACTTCGGCCATGTCGCGGACGGGCACACCCTCGGTGATGCAGATGACCAGCGGGATTTGCGCTTCGATCGCTTCGAGGATGGAGTCGGCGGCGAAGGCAGGCGGCACATAGATCACGGAGGCGTTGGCTCCGTATGCTTTTACGGCTTCGGCCACGGTATTACAGACGGGGACTTTATCTTCCCACATTTGCCCACCCTTGCCAGGTGTGACACCGGCGACGACATTGGTGCCGTATTCGATGCATTGCTGTGTGTGGAAGGTGCCGGTCTTACCGGTGATCCCTTGAACGACGAGACGTGTGTCTTTGTTAACGAGAATACTCATTGGATAATTGTTTAAATGTGATCGTTTATTGGGATTAGCCAGCGTTCTTGACTTGCTCGACGATGATCTCGGCGGCTTGCGCCAGGCTGTCGGCAGGTGTCAGAGCGACGCCGCTCTCGCGGAGGATCTTCTTGCCAGCTTCGACGTTGGTGCCCTCCAGGCGGACGACGAGAGGCACGGTGATGTCCACATTCTTGGCCGCAGCGACGATGCCGTTGGCGATCACGTCGCACTTCATGATACCACCGAAGATGTTGACGAGGATGCCCTTCACATTGGGATCGGAAAGGATAATTTTGAAGGCCGCCGTGACTTGGTCTTCGTTGGCACCTCCGCCGACGTCGAGGAAGTTGGCCGGCTCGCCGCCGAAGCTCTTGATGATATCCATGGTCGCCATGGCGAGTCCGGCCCCGTTCACCATGCAGGCGATGTTACCATCGAGCGCAATGTAAGCGAGGTTGTGCTTGGAAGCTTCGATCTCTTTAGGATCTTCTTCGTTCAGGTCGCGGAGCTGCTGGATGTCCGGATGCTGGAAGATAGCGTTGGCATCGAAGGAGACCTTGGCATCGAGTGCGCTGAGGTTACCATTCTTGTCGGTCACCAGTGGGTTGATCTCAACCAGCATGGCATTCTTCTCCCAGAACATCTTATAGACACCGGTGAGGATGCGTGCGAATTGCTTGACCTGATCACCTTTAAAGCCGAGCGCGAAGGCGACTTGGCGGCATTGGTGGTGGCGAAGCCCCATGGTGGGGGAGACGGGCACGCGGATTAGCTTCTCAGGAGTCTTCTCTGCGACTTCTTCGATGTCCATCCCGCCTTCGGTCGAGGCGATGATGACGGACTGCGCTGTCTCGCGGTCGAGGACGATCGCGAGGTAATACTCGTGCTCGATGTCGCAAGCTTCGGTCAGGTAAAGTGTCTGCACCTTGCGGCCTTCGGGGCCAGTCTGCGCAGTGACGAGCGTGTTGTCCAACATATGGTTGGCGGCGTCTTGCGCCGCGGCGCGGCCGTTGACCACTTTAACACCACCCTTGTAGCCGTCGGTGAAAGTCCCCTTGCCGCGGCCACCTGCGTGGATTTGTGCCTTCACAACGATCATGTCGTCGCCAAGGTGGGAGATAGCGGTTTCAACTTCGCGGGAATTAGTGGCGGCGTAACCGCGCGGGACGGGGACTCCGTATTCCTGAAGAAGGCGTTTGGCCTGATACTCGTGGATATTCATTTATTTTTGATTTGGTGTTTCGGACACGAAAGTGAGTGGTATGCCATCGACTCGTGCGCGGTGCAATCTCTTTTCGGCCGGGCTTTTAGAAAAACTGTCTATTCGTGAATCTTGGTGAAGTAAGCGGCTTCGACGTTCAAAAGTGCAATGGCGCTGCAAGAAGAGCACTATGGCAATTGTTGGGTTTAACTCGGGCCTGGAAGGTTTCAGGGCATGATGTTAGATCCAACTTCTTAGCTGACGGATTGTCCTGCTTATATTCGACCCGTTGCTGGCAGCTCTACGATTTATTGCTGCGGCGGCGATTTGCGTAGATCAGGGCGACCATGCCAATGATTAGAGCGCAGGCGCTGGGTTCGGGGACGGCGGTTAGGCCTAGGATGCCGTCGGTGTAGAGTTGGCTAGTATCCCAATAAATGTCGGTGAGTGTTGGCAAGTTGACGCTTGCAGAGGAACCGATGATGGTTTGAGCGTTAAAGAAACCGTATTCATCACCAAGTGTGGGTGTATAGCCATCAATGAGTGTGATGTTTAATATACCTCCGAGAGTGATGACGCCGTCACCGGTAACATCGATGGCATCGTATTCGGTGCCACGGGTGGTGCCTCCGATTTCTAGGTTGAGGGTGCCGTTTAGCGTGGTGCCGCTACCGACGGTCATAAGGCCGGGGGAGTTGCCGGGGGCGAGGGTGCTGCCGGCTTGGGCGATAAGCGCGCCAGTGAAGGAACCGGTTCCAGTGAGGGTGGCACCGGACTGAATAGTGACATCGCCGCTACCGAAGGCGGATCCGGATGTATTAGCCAGTTGGATACTCCCCTCACTAATCTCGGTGCCGCCAAAATAAATGTTGTCTCCTGAAACCGTGAGTGTGCCGGTGCCGGATTTGGTGAGGGATCCAGAACCGGAGAGGATGCCGGAGAAAGTCGTGTCTTCACCGTTACTTCCGATGGTGAGTGAGGTCGAGGGCAGGTCGAGTTCACTACTGCCGGCGAGACCTCCGAAGGTAGCGGTGCTAATGCCGTCGTAGAATATGCTTCCGCTGTTGATGTTGACGGTGGAGTTCTGAAGACCGTTGGAATTGGCCAGTGAGAGGTCGCCGGAGTCGAGGGCAAGATCACCGGTCAACGAACCGGTGGAGGTGAGTCTGAGTGTGCCGCTACTTACTGTCGTATCACCTGTGAAGGTGTTGGCGGCGGACAGGGTCAGATCGCTGGAATTGGAGATATTGAGTGAGCCCGTTCCTGAAAGGACGCCATCGTAAGTAAAAGTGTTTCCATTTTGGAACCTGAGTGCTACGGCGGCAGGTGTCGTGTCGGCATTTTCCAGCGTCAGATTGCCGGAGCCTGAAAGCTCACCGATATAAGCGGAAGTAAGGGAGCCGAAACTGAGCTCACCGCCGTTCAGTTCCATCTCGGATCTCTCCAGTGAGTATTGATCGCCGAGGGTGAAGGTGCCGGCGTCGACTCGGAATCGGTTGGAATTGCCACTGGAGGAGTTAAAAGTGAAGTTGCCGTTGCCCGTCTTGATAACAAGAGCGTCGTCATAGATCCTGCCGGAGAAAGTCGTGTCTTCACCGTTACTTCCGATGGTGAGTGAGGTCGTGGGTAAGTAAAGGTCACCGCTGCCAGCGAGCCCCCCGAAGACTGCGGTGCTGATGCCGTTGTAACTTATTTGGCCGCCATTTGTGTAAACCGTGGAATCTTGCAAACCATTGGGATTGGCCAGTGAAAGCGTGCCGTTGTTGAGGGTAAGGTCACCGGTCAAGGAACCAGTGGCAGTGAGGGCGAGTGTGCCGCTACTTACTGCCGTATCACCTGTGAAGGTGTTGGCGGCGGACAGAGTCAGATCACTGGAATCAGAGATATTGAGTGATCCCGCTCCGGAAAGGACGCCATCGTAAGTAAAAGTATTCCCATTTTCGAACCTGAGTGCGACGGCAGCAGGCGTCGTGCTCGCGTTTTCCAGCGTCAGATTGCCGGAGCCTGAAAGCTCACCGATGTAGGCAGAGGTAAGGGAACCGAAACTGAGAGTGCCGCCGTTCAGTTCCATCTCGGATCTCTCCAGTGAGTATTGATCGCCGAGGGTGAAAGTGCCGGCGTCGACTCGGAATCGGTTGGTACCGCTGCTGGAGGAATCCAGGGTGAAGTTGCCGTTGCCGGTCTTGATGATAACAGCGCTGTCGTAGATTCTACCGGAGAAAGTCGTGTCTTCTCCGTTGGCTCCTATGGTGAGAGAGGTCGTGGGTAGGAAAAGGTCACCGCTGCCAGCGAGACCACCGAATGTAGCAGTGCTAATGCCGCTGTAGGAAAGCGAGTTGCCGGTTGCCACATATGTGGAGCCTTGCAAGGCCAGGCTATTGCCAAGAGTCAATGAACCGCCACTGACGGTGGTAATACCCGTAAAGGTATTTGCTCCGCTGAGGGTAAGGCTGCCACCAGTGACTTCAATGGAGCCGGAACCGGAGATTACACCCGAGTGTGTGGTGGTTGCGGAAGCGCCGCCGAGCGAGAGGGCGACGGCTGAGGAGGAAGCATTTTCGAGTAAGAGACTTTCCGAACCTTCGATGGCTCCAACATTAGCGTTTGTCAGCCCGCCGAAGCGCAGGCCACCTGTAGTGGCGAGGGTGGAGTTTTGTAGGGCGTTCTCGTGCCCGAGCGTGAGGGTGCCGTCCGCATCAAGCAAAGTCGTGCGGCCAGAGAACGCATTCGAGCGAGCGAGGGTGACATTACCTTCGCCGTCGATTCCGAGGTGGCCGTTGCCGCTTATTTCGCCGTTTATGGTCAGGTTGGCCGGGTAGGTGGCCTCAAGTGTGCCGCCGCCAGATTCAATGTAAATTCCACGGTTGGCATCAAGGGAGAGAGAGGTCGTCGCGACCAGTTTACCTCCATTGAGTGCGAGCTGGTTATAGGTCGATGTACTGGGTGTGGCACCCAGACCGCTGTCTGAGGCGATGGCGATGGCTCCGTTGTTAATTGTGGTGGAGCTGGTGAAGGTGTTGGCTCCGGACAGGGTCAGTGTGCCCAGACCGGTTTTGGTCAAAGTGCCGCCTCCGGAAATGATGCCGGAATGGGCCGTGGATGAATTATTGCTACCGACGGTCAGTGCGACGGGTGTAGAGGAAGCGTTGGCTAGAACAAGATCCTGGTTGCCTGAGATGCCGCCAAGAGTCGCGTTGGTGAGGCTACCGAAGCTGACTGCGTTGGTCGTGGTTAGCGTGGATTGTTGTAAGGCGTTGGTGTTGGCGAGGTTAACGCTGCCTCCAGAGACAGTGGTGTTGCCGGAAAAGGTGTTAGTGCCGGAAAGTGTGAGCACTCCTGCGCCAGTTTTGGTAAGTGAGCCTGTGCCGGACATGGTGCCGGTGTAGTCGCTGGTGCTGGCCTGGTCGAAGACGACTGCTGCGTTGTTCAGTATGTTGCCTTTGATAGACGCGGTATTGCCGGTAAGGGTTCCGGCCGAGACCGCGGTCCCACCGGTGTAGGTGTTGGTACCGGAAAGTGTTAGGTTGCCGGAGCCGGTTTTGGTGAAGCTGCCGCCGCCGGAAAGGATGCCGGAGTAGGTGGTGGAGCTATTGTTTCCGCCGACCGTAAGATTGACGGACGCAGGAACCGTGTCGGTGTTGGTGAGGGCGAGATTGTGTGAGCCGGATAAGCCGCCAAAGGTCGCTGAGGTGAGGTTGTCAAAATCCAATCCGGTCGCGGTGGTGAGCGTTGAGCTTTGCAGCGCGAGAGAATTGCCGAGTTTCAAGGTGCCAGCGTTGATGGTGGTGTCTCCTGAGTAGGTGTTGGCAGCGGAGAGGGTGAGGGCGCCGGTGCCAGTTTTGGTGATTGCACCGTTGCCTGAGATAACGCCGCTGAGGGCGATTGCACCGTCTTCGGTATTGAAAGTGTTGCTGCCGCTGGTCGCGATGGCGACGCTGGAGGTCAATGTGCCGCCGGTGGTGGTGCTGAGTTTAGCGCTATCGATCATGACGTTGGCTGTGCCGGTGCCCTGGCTGAGGGCGTCGGCGGTGCCGGAGTCGGTGAGAATGGCTTCCGCGCCGTTGAGGATGTTGAGATTTCCAGTGCTGCCGGTGTCGGTGGCCAAGGCCACGGTAAGGGGCGCTGTGCCATTATAATTCGCGCTGGCGAGGAGACTTTCGGCACCGGTGATCGTGAGAGTGCCCTGGCTGTTGACGCCGGAGCCGATCACAACGCCGCCGTCAAAGAGTGCCTGCCCTTTGTCGGATACGGTGACGATGGCGGTGGAGCCAGCACCTTCCGCGATGTTCAGGGCGCCTAAGGCCCCGAGCGTGCTGGCCTCACCGGAGTCGCCATCGTTCCCCGCCACAGTGACAGTGGCAGAGCCTTGGCTGCCGGTAGCCAAGCGAATGTCGGTTCCAGAGGCGAGTGATCCTCCGCCAGAGAGAGCGACATTACCGGTGCCCTCATTGCCGATGATGACATCGCCGGCTGCATAAACGTCAAAAAACGCAAGAGCCGGAGCGGAGACGTTGAGCGTGCCGGTGCCGGTGTCGGTATTGCCGAGCGTCAGGGTGGAAGTGACATTCGCCGAGCCGCCGTCGGTCAAGGTGAGGGCGGCAGCGTCTGTATTTCCAATAGTCATGGCGCTGGTATTGCGGATCAGGGCGTCGGATCCAGTGACTTCGACGGTGCCGGCCTCGATCGTGGTGGCTCCGTTGTAATTAGCATCATTCGTGATGGTGAGCGTGCCCGCAGTGGTTTTGGTCAACCCCACGCTGCTGCTGTTACCATTTATAATGGCGGATATTGTGCCGGATTGCACATTGTAAGCGTCTGCGAAAAGTTGCCCTGTGCCAGTGATTGTGCCATTGAGCAGGTTCACGTCTCCGACGTGTTCCGCGAAGTTACTGAGGTCCAAGTCCAGAATGCCGCCGCCACTCACGGTGACATCAGTAGTGTTGGCGAGGGTTTCGGATTGGTTGGTCAGTTTCAGTGTGCCGCCGGAGATGGTGGTGTCGCCGGAGTAGAGGTTGTTACCGGAGAGGGTGAGAGTTCCCGTGCCGGTTTTGGTGAATGAGCCTGTGCCGGATATATTGCCTGTGTAGTCGCCGGTGCTGGTTTGATCGAAGACGACTGCTGCGTTGTTCAGCATGTTGCCTTGGAGGGAAGCGGTGTTGCCGGTAAGGGTGCCCGCCGAGACAGTTGTGCCGCCGGAATAGGCATTGGCGCCCGAAAGCGTGAGGTTGCCCGTGCCGGTTTTGGTGAAGCTGCCGCCGCCGGAAAGAATGCCGGAGTAGGTGGTGGAGCTATTGTTTTCGCCGACCGTGAGATTGACGGACGCAGGAACCGTGTCGGTGTTGGTGAGAGCGAGATTTTGTGAGCCGGATAAGCCGCCAAGGGTCGCTGAGGTAAGGTTGTCAAAATCCAATCCGGTCGCCGTGGTGAGCGTTGAGCTTTGTAGCGCGAGAGAATTGCCGAGTTTCAAGGTGCCAGCGTTGATGGTGGTGTCTCCTGAGTAGGTGTTGGCAGCGGAGAGGGTGAGACTGCCGGCGCCGGATTTCGTGAGGGAACCGGTGCCGGAAATGATTCCGGAAAGAAGGTGGTTACTGGCATCGCCGGTGGTCAGAGTGGCGGAGCCGAGGGCGATGTTACCTGCGCCGTCGAGGTCGGCAATGGAAGTAGAGTTGTCGTTCAGATCGAGTGTGGTGCCGGAAGCGATATCGACGTTGCTGGTGCCACTGAGTGCAGTGGTGCTGCCGAGGGTGAGGGTACCTGCGGAGAGTGTGGTGCTGCCGGAGTAGGTATTGGACCCGGAGAGGGTGAGATTGCCTGAGCCTAATTTGTGAAGCGCGATTGTGTTGTCGCCGCTGTCGCCATCGACGAGGTTTGTTGAAAGCGTGAAAGTCCCGCCAGCGTTGGTGGTGTTAAGTCCGATGGTGGAGCCGTTACGGAAATTATCATCGCCAAGAATATCGCCGATATCGGATGAACTGAAATAACCGCTGTTCCCGACGTGAAAGGAAGCGGTTGCCCCGGAGAGTACAGCGGGGTTGGCCCGGGTGGTGCCGTTGTAGAATGCCTCACGAGTGGCGTATTCGAGGGTGCCAGCGGAAATCGTGGTGCCGCCGGTGAAGGTGTTGTTTCCGGAAAGAGTGAGGTTACCAAAGCCAGTCTTGGTGAGGGAGCCAGTGCCGGAGATCAGACCGCCGTAGCTGCCGGCGGTGGCTTGGTCAAAGGTGAGAGTGGCGTTATTCGCGATGCTACCCTGCAGGGAGGTGGTGTTGCCTAGGAGTGTGCCGGCGGAGACGGTTGTGCCACCGGTGTAGGTATTGGCACCGGTGACAGTGAGGATGCCCTCGCCGGTTTTGGTGAGCGAGCCAGTGCCAGAGATCACGCCGCCGTAGCTGCCGGCGGTGGCCTGGTTAAAGGTGAGTGTGGCGTTGTTCGCGATGTCGCCCTGGAGAGACACGGTGTTGCCTAGAAGGGTTCCGGCGGAGACAGTGGTGCCTCCGGTGTAGGTGTTGGCGCCGGTTACCGAGAGACTGCCGGTGCCAGTTTTGGTGAGCGCCCCTTGGCCAGAGATGACTCCGGAATAAGTGCCTGCCTGGCCGTTGGTATCGAAGGTGGAGTTGGTGCCGTTTGCGAGTGTCGCATCGCTGGTTGCGGTTAAACTGTGGGTGCCGTTCGACTTAAGGGTACCGCCGGCCCAGTTAAAGGTGGCGGTGCCGAGGCCGGAACTGAGGGCGGTGCCGTTGGCGTCGCTGACGATGAGGGTGCCGCCGGGGTTGAGGTTGAGGGTCCCCGTGGAAAGCAGAATCTCTGAGGACGGAAGCACCTGGTAACTCTCTGCGAGTTGGAGACGGTCGGCGGTTACGGTCGAGCCAGTGCCAATATTGAGGGTACCGGTGCCAACTAATCCGATGACCAGGCGGGATCCGATGGTTAGAGCCGAGTTGGTGCCGGAGAGGTTCACGGTCCCGATGCCTGTGGACCAATGGCCCACAATTGATTCGTAGGTACTGTTGAACGTGGCGGTAGCACCGTCTTGTAGGTTGAGCGTGCCGGTGCCGTAGCGGCCGATACTCAGGCGGCCAGTGGTAGCTATACTGGAGCCGTTGCCTTGGACAGTGGCGGTGCCTTGGGAGCCGGCATACCTACCGATATTCAGTCTAGCAAAAATGGTTCCGGGCAGGGCGAGGGTACCCCCTTCCGAGATGGTCAGCGAACCTGTGGCATAATCTCCAACGGTAATGGAATACCCGTTTTGAGTGAACGTGGCAGTGTTCCCGGTGATGGTGGCGACAGTATCACGAATAGGATCGGGATCAAAGTCGCTGACTTCGTAGATGAGTTCTCCTTCGGTGATAGCCATGGAGCCGCTCGTGTCCATGGAAGCGACCGTGAGGCTACCTGAGCCGGTTTTGGTAAAGTCGCCGGAGCCGGTAAGGGAAGGAAGGGTGAGGTCACTGGAGTGATTGAAAACGGTCGTAGCGTTGTTGGTGATGCTGGTAGCGCCGAGGGAAGCGGTGCCTCCGGTGCCAATGTTTAGCGTGCCGGCGGCGACTGATAAGGGACTGGTACCGGACGAACCTTGGGCGAGAGTGAGTGCGCCGGTGCCGGTCTTAATGAGGGTGCCGGTGCCGGAAGTGGTGCCGAGGATGGTTAGGGTCGTCGCGTCGCCGACCTCGAAGGTGCCGGCAGAGGTGCCGAGGGCGACGCCGCGATTGGCATCTAGGGAGAAGGTCGAGGTGGTCTGGAGCGTGCCTCCGTCCAAGGTGAGATGTCCGGCGGTAGCTGTTACGGGGGCGGTGCCCAGCCGGGCATCGGAGCCGATGATTAGATTGCCAGCGGAGATCGTGGTGCCGCCGGTGGAGGTGTTGTTACCGGAGAGGGTGAGGTTACCCGTGCCAGTTTTGGTGAGTGAGCCTGCACCGGACATGTTACCGGTGTATTCGCCGTTGGTGGCCTGATCGAAAACAACGGCAGTGTTGTTGGCGATGTCTCCCTGAAGAGATACTGAGTTGCCAAGGAGGGTGCCGGCGGAGATCGTGGTTCCTCCCGAGTAGGTGTTAGTACCGGAAAGGGTGAGATTGCCTGAGCCTAATTTGTGAAGCGCGATTGCGTTGTCGCCGCTGTCGCCATCGACGATGTTTGTTGAAAGCGTGAAATTACCTCCGGCGTTGTTCGTGTTAAGTCCGATGGTGGAGCCGTTACGGAAATTATCATCGCCAAGAATATCGCCGATATCGGATGAACTGAAATAACCGCTGTTCCCGACGTGAAAGGAAGCAGTTGCCCCGGAGAGTACAGCGGGGTTGGCCCGGGTCGTGCCGTTGTAGAACGCCTCACGAGTGGCGTATTCGAGGGTGCCAGCGGAAATCGTGGTGTCGCCGGTGAAGGTGTTGGTGCCGGAAAGAGTGAGGTTACCAAAGCCAGTTTTGGTGAGTGATCCCGTGCCGGACATGTTACCGGTGTAGTCGCCTGTGCTAGTTTGATCGAAGACGACTGCTGCGTTGTTCAGCATGTTGCCTTGGAGGGAAGCGGTGTTGCCGGTAAGGGTGCCTCCTGAGATTGTGGTTCCGCCGGTGAAGATGTTGCTGCCGGAAAGGGTGATGTTGCCTGTGCCGGATTTGGTGAGGGAGCCGTCGCCGGAGATCACGCCATCATAGGTGCCGTTGGAGGCTTGGTCGAGGACGAGGGCGGCGTTGTTGGTGATGTCGCCCTGGAGAGAAACGGTGTTGCCTAGAAGGGTGCCGGCGGAGACGGTTGTGCCACCGCTGTAGGTATTGGCACCGGTGATAGTTAGGATGTCCGCGCCGGTTTTGGTGAGGGAACCGGTGCCGGAGATCACGCCGCCGTAGCTACCGGCGGTGGCTTGATCAAAGGTGAGTGTGGCGTTGTTCGCGATGTCGCCCTGCAGGGAGGTGGTATTGCCAAGGAGAGTGCCGGCGGAGACGGTGGTGCCACCGCTGTAGGTATTGGCACCAGTGACAGTGAGGATGCCTTCGCCGGTTTTGGTGAGGGAACCAGTGCCGGAGATCAGGCCGCCGTAGCTGCCGGCGGTGGCTTGATCAAAGGTGAGTGTGGCGTTGTTGGTGATGTTGCCTTGGAGAGAGAGGGTATTGCCGACGAGGGTGCCACCGGAGACGGTGGTGCCGCCGGTGTAGGTGTTGGAGCCGGAGAGGATCTGGGTTCCGGCACCGGATTTGGTGAACGCGAAGTTCGGGTGGTCGCTGCCCAAGGTGCCCGAGAACGCCGAGGTTTGATCGGCGGCGACGTCGACGGTCAGGTGGCCGCCGGTGCCACCAGCAGCAGGAAAGCTGTAAACGGCACCACCGCCGGATAGCCCGGCGACTGTCTGGGGACGGTTGGAAATGTCGAGGAAGGAGTTGGCTTCGAGGTCGACTGTGGTGGAGGCAGAGAGGCCCTGGTCCGCAGTGGTCGAGAGCACGAGGTAGGCACCGGACTTGACGAAGGTAGGGCCGGTGTAGGTCTGGGGGTTGAGGAGGCGAAGAATGTAGCCATCGTGGACCACGCTGCCAGTGCCACTGATCACGCTGTTGAACGTATAGTCGTCGGAGCGATTGAAGACGACGGTGGCGTTATTGGTGATGTTGCCCGAGACCGAGCCGGTGGCCCCTCCGGCACCGAGCTGGAGAGTGCCGGCGGAGACGGTGGTGCCGCCGCTGTAGGTATTGTCGGCGGAAAGGGTGAGAATACCGCTACCGGACTTTGTGAGTGCACCGTCGCCGGCGAGTAATCCGGAGAGGTGGGTGGTGAAGCCGTTGGTATCGATGGTGGAGGCGTTGGTCAGTGTGGCGGGGAGGTTGGAGGAAAACGCAGCGTTGGAGCGAAGGGTGCCACCCGCGAGATTCAAGGTGCCACTGCCGGAGAGTGCGGCGGTCGTGAGAGTGCCGCCGGTATTTAGGTTGAGGGTGCTGCCGAAGGACAGAGAGGTGAAATTGTTGACGGTGATAGTGCTTCCGGAGTCGATATCGACGGAGCCGGAGCCGCCATTGAAGCCGAGCGTGAGGTTGTAAGCAGAAGCATCGGCACCATTGGTGAGTGCTAGTGAGCCAGTGCCGGCACTGCCGATGACGAGTTCGCCGTTGTTGGTGGTGAGGGTGGTTCCGGAGCCATCGAGGGTGACGGTGCGGTTGGTCTGGAAATTGGTGCCTGCGTTGAGGGTGGCTCCAGAAGTGACGGCCAGCGGGCCGGAACCAGCGCCGAGATTCGCATCGCTGGTCACAGTGAGGGTGCCGGCATTCACAGTGGTGCCTCCAGAGTAGGTGTTTGAACCCGTCAAGGCGAGCGTGCCTGCTCCGGTCTTGGTAATCGAACCGTCGCCCGAGACCACTCCTGATTGGGTGGCGGACCCGCTGGCAACGCCAAGCGAGTAAGGGTCCGCCTGAGTGGTTTCGTAGGTGGCGGTATCCGTCTCACCGGGGTCGTAGTTGATCGTGGTTTGAGCAGAAAGCTGTGAAGCCGTTAGCGCGAGAAGCGTGAGTCGAAGTGATGTAATTCCCAAGTGCATGATATATTTGGTGGATGAAAATTTTGAAAAAATCTATCTCGTCGTTAACGGGGTTGAGGCAGTGTGCAAAATATATGTGACGAATGTCCGATATGGGTCGAAGAATGTCCGTTTTGAGTTGAGATAATCGAATTTGTGAAGGAACCCAGTGTGCTGATTTCTGGAATTTACGGTTTGAGCTTAGGTGTTGGTGCCGGAAAGCGTCAGGTTGCCCGCGCCGATGAACCAGCCACGACAATAGCGTTTTGACAGCGCCTCACGGCGTTCGGGATCACCCTCCTCCCGTAACTCCAGATGTTTCGCATACTGGCGCATCCCGGCATCACTGTTTTGCAACCACTTCATCCCCGCAACCAGATTCGGCTCAGGGGTTTCCAGCGCCAAGTGATAGTGATTACTCCCCGATTCGCGCTGCTCATTCCCCGATGGCGGGACTTTTAGCGTGATCACGTAAGCGTGCAGTTTCCACCCGCAGCGATCCACCGCTTCGAAAAGACATCGCTCGAACGCTTCCCCCGTGTTCGCCTTAAGGAAAAGCTCCTTCCGGTAGTTCCCGCGACTGATCACGTGGTAAACCGCACCAGAGTATTCGATACGTTGCTTCCTCGGCATCGCCCTGCCATCCCACGATCGATTAAAACATCAATGTTTATATTCTACGTCGGTCCTTTTGAAGCCCAAAGAGGTCACAGGAGCTGATACTTTCACCCAGAACTGGGAACACCTATCCAACGCTCGTGTGAAGAGTTTCTCTAATGCAGCATTGGGGGACCAGTGGTATAGCCTCTATCTGGAGACTCCGCCCGCGCCAAAGCAGCAGTGGATGCGCGGCAATGGACGCAATCCACGTGGGCTCTAGCTCGCTTCGTTTAGATTCCGATCTTCCAGATACCGCGTTCCCAGAAAGCTTCGATGGTTTGTCGCTTCGCTTTGTTTAGAAGATTGGAGTGCGACTCTTTACTGCTTTTTGCATGTTCCGCTAAGCTTACGATCTGCTTGCCTTCTAAATAGGCGAGTCGCTTATGGTAGGAGCTCGTGATCGCCTTGCCCACGATTTGCTCCATTAATGATAAATCACTTTTCTTATCAAACGCAGCGA
>Ga0136604_1000757_pt1 | contig 15346 bp, 14 predicted proteins | sample AntRauFillE10628_FD_104928 | JGI IMG/M metagenome (GOLD analysis project Ga0136604, IMG submission 104928) | Saline lake microbial communities from Rauer Islands, Antarctica - Metagenome Filla E10 #628 | ecosystem: Environmental > Aquatic > Non-marine Saline and Alkaline > Saline | place... | reverse complement strand
GAAAAAGAAGCAAGGTCATCTTGGGCCGTAGAAGCTGCAACAGAGATGATATTGTCGACATTATAGTTTGCAGGATACTGAGGACGAGAGTCATTATCACTAGAACTGTTACCTGCGGCAACAACGAAAAGAATGCCTTTTTGATTAGCGCGCTCGATCGCATCTTCTAGAGCTTGAGAGCGACCGCCGCCTCCCCAAGAGTTTGACATAATATCTACGTCAAGTTGAGTCGCATAGTCTACAGACTTAATCGCATTTTCAGTCGTCCCTGAACCTGAATCTGAAAGAAACTTAACAGCAACAAAATTAACATTGCTCATAACACCTGCGACACCTTCGGCATTGTCGTGAACAGCACCGATCGTCCCGGCACAGTGAGTCCCGTGGCTATGGCCATCAATAGGGTCTCCAGAGTCAACAGCAAAGTTGTAACCATAAACATCATCGATGTAACCATTGTTATCATCATCGATTCCATTTCCAGCGATTTCATTTGGATTGCTCCACATATTTTCTGCAAGGTCAGGGTGATTATAATCAATCCCAGTATCGATCACAGCAATCGTGACATCACTTGAACCTTTTGTAAGTCCCCAAGCCTTCATCGCATCGATATCGGCACCATTAAGACCTGGTTGGGTTGAACGTGGTTCATTATCCCCCGTATTTTGAAGACCCCAAAGCTGCTGGAATTTTGGATCATTAGGAGTTGAATAAGGTGCCTGAGTTTCGCGGATAGGACGAAGCATATCATCAAGGCTGACCTCTTTGATTGGCTTAACTAAGTTATAAATAAAGTTAGGTTCAGCAAATTCAATATTAGGATCGCTTTCAAGAGCGGAGATCACTGACTCTAATGATTTCTGAGTTGTTTTGATAACATGAAGCTGACCAGAAGAAAGATCAATTGTTCGGTCAAGTTGAGCATTCATTTGACCAAGGACACTTATAGATTTCTGGTGACCCTGCTTAAACTTTACGATTAGCTCACCTGGAACGTGAGGCGCCAAAGCGGCCATGGCACTTGCCGTGACAAAAGTCGAAGCTCCGACTAAGGCCAGGGACTTTAGTATTCCTTTACCATTCATAGACTCCCTCCTTGGAGTTTGTTTGACATTAAAGATCAAGAACCTTTAATTTAAAAAAACGTCATCTCAACATAGCCTAAAGATGCGCATTCCAGCATTTCTACAGGGAATATCTTTCCATTTTATCATAACTACCCTTTTGAATCGGAATGAGAGAAAATGTTAGAGTCATGGAGCATTCCTGTACGCCAACGATCCATATGCTTCTGATAAGGAGAAGATTGATTCTATGATCTACGGCAACTCTACTCACCCAGTTTTGATTAAAAAAATTAACCTTCGTCTTTGGACGTTACGAGATGAAATCGAGGCCATTATCCTTGATAGAGTTAATGAAGAAGGTCGTGATCAAGTCGACCTCAGTGACCTAGTCCAAGAATACAAAACAAAAGAGCTAAAAACTGAAAAGCCCCTCACGGTAATAGATGGAGAGAAGGTCGAAGAAGATGGCGATGAAATGTTACAGGCCATGAAACAGGCTCAAGAAGAAGGTGAAGTGGGCGAAGAAAACGCTGACTCACAAGAAGATGAAAAAGGTGGAGACGAGCAAGATCAAGATCGACAAGAAGAAATCCAAGAAAATGTTCAAGTACTTCGAAGAAAACCTAATATACCAAAAGATAAGATATTCTCAGGAAAGATGGTTCTTTCTGAAATCGATATGGAGCATATGTATTTCTTTTGCGAAAAGAATTTTCCTGCAGGTCAATCAATCGTAATCGATTTTAACATCCCTATGCGTTTTGTTCTCAACGCCGATATTCTCTATTCTCGTCCATACAATATGAAAAGTCGGATCATCTCGGCAAATCGGCTCTCATACAGAGTCGCTGTTAAGTTTACTTTCTTAAAAGAAGGCGAAAGAACTTTGTTGAGGAATTTTATTTCTACAATTGAACCAGAAATTGAAGAGATCATGGCCCCTCCACCTAAAATGTTGAAAGGTGGAGGCGATAGTGATGATGACGGGGATGACTTTGACGAGCTCGACGACCTCGATCTTTAAGGTGAGCTTTCACCTTCTTGAGATTCTGCCAAAATAGCAAACCTCTTAGCTCCCGCGGCTTTCGCAACATCCATGACTTCAACCGCTAGCCCATACGTGGCCTGGCGGTCTCCTTCAAAAACAACCAGCTCAGTCCCTTCTGCTTTCAATGCCTCAGAAATTCGAGAGCTAAGCTCTTCCCTATTTACTTCCCTACCCTGGACAGCAAGCTTACCAGCACCCGTAAGCGTAATAATCACGGCCTTGACATCGTCGGACTCACCGGCCATCTGCGACTTGGCCGCTGGTAACTCCACGTCTAGACCAGATTCGAGCCCCATACTGGAAGTCACCATAAATACAATTAAGAGAACGAGCATCACATCAATGAGAGGCACGACATTGATGTCTGCCATGATCTCATCTTCATTTTCCTCAGATTTAAACTGCACTCTTATGGCCTCTTACATTAAAGTTGATCGATAAAATCTTCAAGTTGGTGACGATATTCTAAAAGAGTCTTTTTGATTTGGACTTGAAAAATATTATAAAAAATAACGGCCACAACTGCGACTCCGATACCGGCAGCTGTCGCGACCAAAGCTTCGGCCAAGTCAGCGGACACAATCGTAAAACCGCTCTTGCCAGCTTGGGCTATAGAAGCAAAAGAATTAATAATGCCGATCACTGTTCCAAACAATCCAATAAAAGGGGCAGATGAAGCAATTGTTCCAAGAATCCATAGATAGCGCTTAAGGCCTTCTTGTGTTTCTGTGAACTGTCGACGCACGCGTCCCTCCCAAACATCCTTTTCTTTTCCCCGGGCCTCAAGGGCCATAATAAAAGGTTTAGCGACGAGGGGATCAACACTAGAGAGAAGTCCACGAGACTCATTAAATTTATTTTCTAGAATAAGGGTCTGGGCCTTCGGTGAAACTGAACGCAATTGTTGACGAAAACGACGCAGCGTCCAAACTTTTTCTATCGCGATTCCCCAGATCAAAAGTGAAAAAATAAGCAGCGGTCCTAAGACTAGGCTATCCCCTGCGTGAAACATTTCCCAAATACTCATATAAAGGTCCTCTTAAAAAAACTCTTTGCGGCGCTCATCATCCCTATACGAGTACGACTAATCAAGTTAAAATTAGGTGAACATGAGGAGGACATCTTGATCACAACACTACCTAGCTCGAAAGTCTCACTTTCACGCTGGATCCTACTACTCTTTGCCTTCACATTGACTGTCGCCGGACTTCGCTCTGTCTTTTTTCAGGCCCCTGCAACGACAAATAATGAACTCAGTAAATATAGATCGCTTTTTTCTGAGAATGAAGTACAAGAAATTAACGAACTCACTCTAAAAAACCGGCTGGGTCAATTTACCTTCAAGAGAGTTGAAAGACCTGATAGCTGGAAAATGACATCTCCGCGTTCAGTCATGGCCAATTCAATACCACTAAATAAAATGCTTAATGCTCTACAAAAGCTTAAAATTCAACGTATTTTTGAACGTGACCCCATTAATATTTCAAATTTCTCGCTGGAAAACCCTTTAATCTCAATTGATTTTAATCAAGCCGACGGAAAGAATAAAAAGCTACTTTTTGGTTTACTCAACCCCCTTGATAACTCGACATACCTTATGTTCGAAAAAGGAGATGTTATCTTTCACGTTGATGCAATCGGCTTTACTCTTGAGAGTTTAGATCTCGCAAGCTTTATTGACTCTCGCGTTTTCCCTACTCGCCCCGACGATATACAATCTCTTAAAATTTTCAGAGGGCTAAACAAGCGCCTCTCTCTGAAGCATAAAGATAAAAAGTGGTACAATGAGGACGACAAGGCCCTTGAGCCAACGAAGGTCAAAGAGTATATCTCTCAACTCAATCAGCTTCGTAGCCTCTTTATCATCGACGAAAAAACTCCCGAGCTAGAAGAAGCACTTAAGCGCTACCTTGATCGCGCAATTTACACATTGGAAATCAAAAATAAAGACGAAGTATTAGTCACTTATACAGTAAGCCCAATCATCAACTCTCTGCCTCAAATTAAAACTGAAGGCCGACAAAACTTCATCATTCAATCATCGGCCAGGGACTATCCCTTCCTATTGAACAAAGAAGCACTCAAGCTTTTTGAAAAGCGCGACAACTCATTTAAAAAATTGGGAATAAACGAGATTTTTTATTAGAGAAATCAAGAAAACTTGCGGAAGGTAAGACACCTTCCGCATTCATAACACGATACTTAGGAAATTATTTAATTTCTTTATGAACAGTATGTCTTCTTAAGAAAGGATTATATTTTTTAATCTCAAGTCTTTCAGGAGTCGTCTTCTTATTTTTGTTTGTTGTGTAGCGAGAAGGAGTCTTTCCCAAGCCTCTTGCCTCTGTACATTCTAATGTAACAACTACTCTAGGTCCCTTGGCCACGATGTCCTCCAGGTTTCACGGGGCGTACTTTCAAGCGAGTAACTTACACCGTAAAGTTTGGCATGACAACAGGAAAATGATAGCTTACAGACTATAAGGAGCAAGCTATGACCGCAAATTTTTCCACCACACAGACAACTCTGATCGATGAAGAAAGCTGGGGCACTTCTCGCTACTTGAGTGATAAGTTTCAAGTATTTATCTCGCTAGCTGGCTTTCCCGACTCAAAAGGCGATACTCAGCTTAGCTATTGCCTCACATTGGCCGATCTTAATTTTAATGAAATTATGCAAAAACCTTTTCCAGAACTGGGTCAGGCCCTCGAGGCCATTAACTCGACTTATGGCGAATGGAAACTCTCTAAAGTCGAGGCCCCTAAGAGCGGGGATGGCTGCTCGAGCTGCGCGGCCCATTAAAATTCACCCTCTCCCTTGACAAACGCACCTGATTTAGCGAAATTACCCCCTTTAATGCCGTTGACACCCTTGTATCAAGCAAGTGGAAGACACTAAAGAGGTTTGCTATGAAAAAAGGTATCCATCCCGAATACCGAGACGTTGTTTTTAAAGATGTCTCTTGTGATTTTATTTTTAAGACTCGTTCAACCATCCAGACTGACCAAACGACAGTTTGGGAAGAAGATGGCAAAGAGTATCCTTTCGTGAAGCTTGATATTTCATCTGCTTCGCATCCTTTCTATACCGGAACTCAAAAAGTTATGGATACAGAAGGGCGCATCGAAAAGTTCCAAAAGAAATTTGGGAACCGTTTTGCGAAGATGAAAAAATAAGTTTTCTTCAAAAACTTCAATTTAGAGGCTTCCTCAGGGAAGCCTTTTTTATGTCTAGTAATCTGTGAGTCTTATGCATTTACTGCTTGCTAAAAATGACCAATGGGTCACGCACCTCCACCAGGAAGTGCAAGAGCAATTTTCAACTTCTGCTAAGCTGATAAAAGACTTAGGTGTTGTTGAATTAGAAAAGGAAGTCGAACTTAAAGGGCAAAAAATCGCCTTCGCACTCGCCACTCTCCCCTCTTGCCACGAACTTCCTCAAGACAGTATCAACAAACAAGCTAAGGCCTGCATGGAGTTGATCCAAAGTATTATGGAGAAAGGGGCCCTTAAGCTTCACGTATTTTCGCTCACTCAAAAGTATGGCGTGACAACTTCTGGTCGCGCAGAACTTCTTAAAGACCAACTCAAAAAAATACTTAAAAAAGATTCTATCACTGCTCATATTGGGGGCCTAAATCCTGAACTTCCTTTGGCCCAGGTCATGATCTGGCCTGACCGCTCTTTGCGGGTCTCAGTTCTCAACTCAAATGATGTTCAATTATACCGTCCTCTTCTCGGCCCCTTCACTGGGGGTTACACGACGATAAAAGATGACCTCAAGGCGCCTTCTAGGGCCTTCAAGAAACTAGTCGAAGCACAAAAGGTTCTGGGAAGCTCTATTGAGTCCGGTGATAAAGTTTTAGACCTAGGAGCAAGCCCTGGGGGCTGGAGCTATATCGCTCTTCAAAATAGCGCAAAAGTGACAGCAGTAGACCGCTCTGCTTTAGATGAAGAGCTGATGCAAAACCCTGACTTGGAATTTGTTAAAGGAGATGCATTTCGTTTCGAAAGCGAAGAGAACTTTGACTGGGTTATCTCAGATATAATCAGTGCCCCTGAACGCGTGGTCGAACTGATTGAGAAGTGGGTCATTCAAGAAGCGACTCCCCACTTCGTCTTTACCATTAAGTTTAAAGGAGATGAGAACTACCAAGTTTTAAAACTGATCAAGTCCTCACTTCAAAACTATCAAGGCGAGGTCTTTTTTCGTCAGCTCAATGTGAACAAAAACGAAGTCATGGTTATGGGTCGACAAGCTTAACTCTCCAAAGACCTTGCTCTAGCAGCTTTACAAGCTCAAAACTCAGCTGCTCTCCTGTATGCATATGAGAGATTTTCTTTTCTTCTTTTTTAGATAGACCTCTTTTCATAACAGAAACGCTCTGCCACTTGAGATCTTTGCCAAGTGTCAGGCAGAGATCCCACTCAAAGCTATGCTTAGTTTCTTTTTTGAGACGTACAATCCGTGCCTGTCTCACGTCTCCCTCTTTTAACTGATCATGGTTATCTTTCTCTAAAGGGTCTTGATTCTTTTTTCGCTGATAGGCATGAGCAATAAGAGGCATTGTCCGACGGTCGATTTTTAATTTCTGTGCCCTACGTTCAATCCACTCGGGCCAAGTTGTCCTTATGACCTGATGACACCATTCTCCCGATAAGTTACCAGCGGGACAATCTAGCGCAGAAGATTGGCAAGGATAGAGAACTTCAAATTCTCCCTCTAAAAGATGCCTTCTTAATTTATTTGTCAGTTCAAAAGCTTGCGGAGTCCCAGGTTCGATCCAAAGAACTGCCTGTCCTTTAAAGCCATCAATAAGTTTTTTGATTTCTGACCAATTCATCTCATTTAAGACATGACCAAAAAACAAAACACTTTTATCATTATTAAGAAAATGAGCAGGAACACTCGAAGAAATGTTTAACGAGACGTCGGGAAAAAGTCCTGCTAGAAACTTTTGGGCCTGCTCTCTCATCGCTTGACCGCGCTCAACGACCGAGACTTCAGATTTTAGGTTTTGATAAAAACTCACCCAACTTGCAGTATAGGTACCAGGCCCTGCACCAAAATCAATAAAGGGCGCATTCTTCCAGAGTTCACGTCTCTCTAGTGTAATTCGATTTAAAAGAAAGTGAAGCTTTGGGATATTGGTTGGAGTATAGAACTGTAAATAGGCGGAGACTTTTTTTTGCTCATGAGAATAGCGCGACAGCTCTTGATCACGACCGGTCGTAAAACCTTTTTGCAGAGAATTTAACTCTTCAAATAACTCGGCCTCACTTAACTCATGTAAGGCCAAGTCTTGATAGTCTTTCTCCGTTAACTCTGTTGGGTCATTTTTCATTAACAACTATCGGCCAGAAATATCCGTGTACTTGCGCTCGTTTTCCCCTGTATAAACTTGACGTGGCCTCGAGATTTTCATACTCGGGGCAGTTCTAAGTTCTTGCCACTGCCCCATCCAACCAGGCATCCGCCCTAATGCAAACATAGGAGTAAACATATTCGTTGGGATCCCAAGGGCCTTGTAGATCACACCTGAGTAGAAATCTACGTTAGGGTATAAGTTTCTCTCAACAAAATAAGAGTCCTTTAGCGCCTCTTCCTCAAGACCCTTCGCTATATCCAGTAAGGGATCTTGGATTCCAAGCTTAGCTAAAATAATGTCACAAGATTTTTTTATAATCTTAGCTCTTGGATCAAAGTTTTTATAAACACGGTGACCAAAACCCATCAATCTGAAAGAGTCCTGCTTGTCTTTGGCCTTACCAATAAACTTCTTATAGTCGCCGCCATTTTCTTGAATTTGCTCAAGCATCTCAAGAACGGCTTGATTTGCTCCACCATGAGAAGGTCCCCATAAGGCATTTACTCCAGCAGAAAGTGAGGCAAAAACATTGGCCTGCCCTGACCCAACGACTCTTACTGTAGACGTTGAACAGTTTTGCTCATGATCAGCGTGAAGGATAAGTAGTACATCGAGAGCTTTAGCGACCTCGGCATCAACTTCAGTGCCATTCTTTGAAAACATAAGATGAAGAAAGTCAGCCGAATAACTCAAGTCTTGGTTGGATTTGACAGGATCGAGACCTTGAGTGCGGCGATAAAAATGTGTCATCATCATTTTGAGCTGTGCCATCCCTTGAACCAAAGCGCGATGCCTTAACTCTTCGGATGGATCAGAAGATAAAAATTCTGGGTAAAAAGCACTTAAGGCCGTGAGGCCAGAAGAGATGACGGCCATCGGATGAGAGTTTTTTGGAAATTGGTCGAGAAGTCTTGTCAGACCTTCTGGTAAAGTTGAGAACTGAGCAAGCTCTTTTTCAAATTGCTTTAATTGATCTTGAGAAGGTAGTTCTTTGTAGTTGAGAAGCCAAGCAACCTCAGTGAAGTTTGATTTTTCGGCCAATTGTTCAATGGGATAACCACGATAGCGAAGAACACCCTTCTCGCCATTTAGATAAGTGACCTCAGAGCAACAAGAGCCCGTATTCACAAACCCATGATCAAGAGTGACATAACCTGTTTTGGCCCTTAGGCCAGAAATATCAATCGCTTTTTCATTTTCTGTACCGGTAACAACAGGAAACTCATATGTTTTACCCTTAACTTCGAGTTTAACGACATCATCCGACATGGGACCTCCAAATTGAATCCTTTTAAACCAAGGATCTTTAGCGCCACTGGTTTGCGCTGAAATAAATAATAACGAAAGGCACAAAAAGCCTAATTTAAGGAAATTGCTACCTTTATTGATAAAGGGCCAGATACAATCTGTCCAGTCTGTCTTAAAAGTTTAAGGCCGCCAGTTTTTCGGATCTTTTTGCCAACGTCTTAAGGACTCTAACTGATCTTGTGTTATTTCTTTGCGTGACTGGACTTCTTCGAGAATTGAGTCAAAATCGCATAAATAATGCAGCTTGACCTTTAATTCCTTTAAACGCTCCTGTGCTGCAGGAAGCTGATAGCTCACGAGGCAAATCACATGATTGACGACAGCACCTTCATCTCTCAAGGCCTCGACTGCATCTGCGACAGAACCGCCTTGATTGACCAGATCCTCAACAACAAGGACCTCTTGACCAGCTTTAAGCTCTCCTTCGACTCGGTTTTGGCGTCCATGCTCTTTTTTCTTAGAACGGACGTAAACCATGGGAGTATTGAGCTCATGGGCCAAAAAAGCAGCATGAGGAACACCTGCACTGGCCACTCCGGCCATCACTAGATTCGAAAGGTTCTCTGACAGGCATAGATTTTTTAGACCCATAACCAGCTGATTGCGGCTTTCAGGATAAGAAAGAACAAGCCTGTTATCGCAATAAATCGGCCCAACTAAGCCTGAGGCGTAGGAAAAAGGCTCTCGAGGAGAAAGCTTCAAACAGCCACAGTCCAAGAGTAGAGCGGCGGCTTTTACTTTGGCCAATTTTTCTAACTTTTTCATACCTAAAATCCTTATAATCAGTAGGTTACCACCGATAAGAATGAAGAGCTATGTTAAAGTATGCTTCTAAAAACCCAAACGTCTAAGAGGTTAATGAACGTGAAGGCCTTATTTGTCTGCGATAATAAAGAAGATTGGGGGCTCTTGAGCAATCTTTTTAAGGCCCATTTCTCAAATGTCGAATTGGTTTGTGCCCTTAATGGTGAAAAGGCTATGGAGTATCTGTCTTATGAAGGGCCATTTGGAATTATCCTTATGGATGTCTCATTGCGCAGCGATTCACCTAATCAGCTCACTCAAGATATACTCGACTTTGGCGGCGAGAAACCCATTATTTTTGTCGGTGAAAAAATGATGCTCAACGATCGAATTGAGCCGGCTTTACTGGAAAACGAGATCAATGACTTCATCTTAAAACCATATGATATTGAAAATTTCCAAGAGGTTGTTAAACAAGGCTTAGAGTGGGCCGAAAGCGAAGAGTTTGAACAGTCTGTCGAGGAGTTTGATCGATCAGAGCTACTTCCAATGAAGCTACGCAATTTCTATCTATTTAAAAAGATACCTTATGACGTCTATCTTGAACTCACTCAAACCAAGTTTATTCGTGTTATATCTGCTGAGAAACCCTATACCCAATCGCTACTTCAGTACTATAGCAAAAGAAACATTAAATTCTTTTACCTTAAAAAAAATGAGTACCTGCGCTTTCTCGAAGATTCAATTGAGCTGCTCAAAGTAGAACTCTCTAAGTCCGGACGCTCTCTATCACAAGTTCTCACAACCCAAATTAAAGCGGGTTTGATTATTCACCAGTACCTACGAACAGTAGGAGTTAGTGATTCTGTTATTGAACTTGTCCATGCTGTAATAGAAAAAACAGAAGAATCTTTTAATCATGCTGGTGGAATAAAAACTATTTTGTCCCACTTTCCTAGACTAAAACAAGACTTTGCCGAACACAGTATTCTTACGATGTATTTTTGTGAGTCTATTTGTGAGGGACTTGGATGGGGCTCTGGTATAACAAGAAAAAAACTAGGCTTGGCATCTCTCCTCCAAGACTGTGCTCTTTCAAACGAAGACCTGTTAAAAATTCAAAATCTACAAGACCCTCAACTTGAGATGTTCAGCGAAAATGATAAAGAAGAGTTTGAGAAACACCCACAAAAAGCAGCAGAGATGGCACTCTATTTCTCACGTTTTCCCGAAACGGATTTCATTATTCTTCAACACCACGAGCTTCCAAACGGGGAAGGCTTCCCCCACGGTCTGTCAGCTAACAAGCTCACCATTCTCTCATGTGTTTTTGCTTTGGCCTCTCAGTTTGTGGCAAAGCTCGTAAGTAGTGAAAAGAAAGATGGTTCCGTATTCACGGAAACATTTCACCAGTTTAAAACTTCTCATAATACCGGAAACTTTAAAGAACCAGTTGCAGCTCTAGAGAAGATGTTGAAAAAAAATGAATGAATTGGACTTAGATTTCGATATTCTCTAAATGATCTACAATTTTGATGTAAGAAGATTTTCCGTAACGCTCTTTAAGTGTCGCTATCACGAACTGCTTATTAAGTTTCTTCCCATCGTCGCAAGCCTTGAAGACTTCCTCTGTGAAATGCTCCGCAATCAAAATAACCTTCGCTAAAGGAGAGATATCATCTCTGTATTTAACAGCAAAACCGACCCCATTGGTCACGCCGTGGTGTTGCTTAATTAATTGATCGGCTCCCATCGGGCAATGAGGGAACTTATGAATAATCTCTCCAGCAAGCTTAGCGTGATTTAATACAACCTCTTTTTCTTGCTCTGTCAGCTCGTCACTAAAGAGTAGTTCCTCTTCAAATTTCAGATGAGGATAGCGGTTATAAATTTGAACAAGAAACATATCGTGAAAAAAGAGTACAAAGTTCAGCTTTTCAAGATGACTGTCTCCTCCCCACGAAATATTGCGGACTATATGATTGGCCACATAAGTGGTCAGCATAGAATGGGAGTAAAGATAACCCGACTTATTTGCCAGCATCGTAGATAACAATTTATTTAATTTTGGAACAGCATCCACCACCTCAGAGACCGTTTTTACACATGCTTTAGAAATTCTGACAATTTCACTGCTAGCTTCTTCGCTATTTAAGAGGTGCTCAGTGCTTATTTCAATCCCCTGCTCTAATGCATCAATTTTTTCTTCTATTGAGGCATCTTTGTTTTCGAGAACTTCGACAAGTTGCTCACTTGCAGCATTTATAAAATTTAATCGCTCACTAGAATCGACAAAAAGATTGCGAACGCCTTCATCCATGTACTTTTTAATACGTGGCCAAACTTTTCCCCCTTTTGGAAGAATAAGTAGGTGCTCATTTTCGTCTTTAGATTTTTTTACTTTGTAATAGATATCAGTATTCACTTTATCCAAATTAAAAAATAGTCGAATTGGAATAGGATAGAAACTAGGAACGGGCTTAGAGACCATGTCTTTAGCAGTAATACCTAGGATTTTTGCACTTGCTCTCACAAGACTTCGAACATTAAACGAAGCAGGAAGAACCACGCAATCTTTTTCGTTCAGATCACTTTGTCTCCCTACAACAAGCATGGGAATTTCTAGCTTTTTCTCTTTTAAAAAATCATGAATCTCTAACGCCACGTCTTTGCCATCAATAAGGCAGAGAGTAATGATCAGGTCAAAGTTCGGGTTTAGCTCTAAAAGCTTAAGCGCCTGGCTACTATTATCTTGAACACTAGAACTCGTTCCGAGAAAACCCTCGAGATTAACGACATAGAGACCGCTTAAAACTTCATTATCTGAGACCACCAGGGCCTGTGGCATAAAATCACCTTCGATTTGTCTTGTAGTGCGCAGCTTGATGACACTTCCAAGTATAATCCAATACAGTCTGCTTTGCGAGAAGTTTACCTTTGCCTATTTCAAACACAACAGGATTTTTTTCTATGCAGTTTTCCTCACCGACAGTCATTGGAACCATTCACAAGCGCTACAAAAGATTTTTGGCAGATATTGAGCTGTCTAACGGAGAAATAATTACGGCCCACACGGCCAACACTGGAAGCATGCAAAGTTGCTGGGCCCCCGGCTGGGAAGTTCTTTTGAGCTATCACAACAATCCTAAAAGAAAATTAAAATATTCTTTAGAAATGACTCACAACTCTCACAGCTGGATTGGAGTCAATACATCAAGAACTAACGCGCTGGCTAAAGAAGCTTTACTCAAGGGTGTTGTGACAGAATTCCCCCAAATTAAAGACATCCAATCAGAGGTTACTGTTGGCGAGAGCCGTCTCGACTTTTGCGTCTATGACCTACAAGACGAAACTATTTATATTGAGGTCAAAAATGTTACGCTTAAGGAGAGAGATGGCTTTTGCACGTTCCCCGATTCTGTCTCCACCAGAGGCCAAAAGCATCTCCAAACTCTCAGAGACTTAGTTCAAAAAGGCCATAGGGCCGCAATGCTCTATATTGTGCAAAGAGAAGACTGTCATACCTTTTCACCTGCTTATGAGTTTGACCCCGTTTATGCCGAGTTACTTGAAGAGGCCTATCGGGAGGGAGTGCAAATTCTTGTTTATGACTGTCGACTTGGACCTGAAGGAATTGAGGTTTCAAAGGCCATTCCTTTTACTTTCATGAAAGAGGATGGAAGTTTCTGGGGTCCTGCATAATTATCTTTTCTCCTGATTTAAATGTGAGAAGACCAATAAAATTTGTCAGTTGTTCCCTTCATCCCTATCATAGGTTTTCATTGACCTCTTAAGGAGTTAACCATGAACAAATCCAATCAGCTTCTCGCCAGTGCTCTTTTATTTGCACTTATTGTTTTCGCACCAAATACCCAGGCTTCAACTCTCGTGTATTGCTCAGAAGGAAGCCCCACGGCTTTTAATCCACAAATCACGACAGATGGCACATCCAATAATGCTTCGGCCCACACTGTGTACAATCGATTGATTGAGTTCAAGTACGGCACAACGGAACTTACTCCTGCCCTCGCTGAATCGTGGACTATCTCAGAAGATAAAAAAACCTATACTTTCAAGCTCAGAAAAGGCGTGAAGTTTCACAAGACATCTTACTTTGAACCATCGCGAGATTTTAACGCTGACGATGTTTTGTTTTCTTTCAATAGAATGTTTAAAGAAGATCATCCCTACCACAATGTTAGCGGTGGGGCCTATGAATACTTTAATGGCATGGCGATGAACGAGCTCATTAAAAGTATCAAAAAAAATGATGACTACACAGTTCAAATAAAGCTCAACAAACCTGAGGCCCCATTTTTAGCAAATATGGCAATGAGCTTTATGAGCATTCTTTCAGCTGAATACGGTGAACAGCTCATTAAAAAAGAGAAGAAAGATGAAATTGACCGCCAACCTATAGGAACGGGACCGTTTGTCTTTAAAAGTTATAGAAAAGACGCACTCATTCGTTATGTTGGTTTTGAGTCACATTTTCAAGGGGCCCCAAAGCTTAAAAGGCTCATTTTTGCTATTACACCAGAACCCAGTGTACGACTTCAAAAGCTCAAGGTCGGTGAGTGTCATGTTGTAATCGAACCTCCTCCTTCCGATTTGCCTGCTCTTAAAAAAGACCCCCGATTTGAAGTCAAGTCAGGGGCAGGGTTTAACATTGGTTACTTGGCCATGAATACGCAAAAAAAGCCTTTTGATAACAAACTTGTACGTCAGGCCATGCGACACGCTCTAGATAAATCGTCTTACATCAAAGCGATCTATCTAGGTCATGCTAAAGAAGCAAAAAACCCAATGCCACCTAGCTTATGGTCCTACAACGAAGATCTTAAACCCTACGAATACAGCCCTGAAAAGGCCAAAGAGCTTCTGAAAAAAGCAGGTTTTCCAAAAGGATTCAAAGCAGAACTTTGGACTCTCCCCGTAACGAGACCTTACAATCCTTCAGGCCGCCGTATGGGAGAGATGATGCAGGCAGATTTAAAAAAAGTCGGCATTGAAATCGATCTCATCACTTACGATTGGCCTACCTATTTAAAAAAATCTCGCGACGGAGAGCATGCACTCATTCAGCTTGGCTGGACGGGAGATAACGGCGACCCTGATAACTTCCTTCACACTCTTCTCGGTTGCGATGGTGTTGAAGGAGGATCAAACGTTGCAAAGTGGTGCCATGAAGAATTTAACGAACTTGTTCTTAAGGCAAAAAGAGAAACGGCCGTTAGCGATCGGGCCCCTCTATATAAGAAGGCCCAAGAAATTTTTTATGAACAGTCTCCTTGGGTCCCTATTGCACATTCAACTGTTTTTAGGGCCCTCTCAAAAAAGGTTGAAGGCTATAAGTTGGATCCTTTAGGTGGAGATCAATTTCGACTCGTAAACATTAAATAGGTTTCTTGAGAATATGCTTAAATTCGCTCTAAAAAGAACTCTAGACTTGATTCCTACTCTTATCGGAATTTCAATCTTAAGCTTTGTCTTGATCAGACTTATTCCGGGCGATCCTGTCATGTTATTGCTTGGAGAAAGAGGGGCGAACCCGGCCGTTTATCAAGAGATGCAAAAGAACTTAGGTCTTGATCAACCCATGTTTACTCAATACTTCACTTTTATCTCACAGGCTTTTCAAGGGGATCTCGGTGAGTCCATCGTCTCCAAAAGACCCGTTACTCAAGAGTTCTTTCAGCTCTTTCCTGCAACCCTGGAACTTGGTCTCAGCGCTTTAGGGCTGGCCATTATTATCGGTATTCCTTTAGGTGTTATAGCGGCGATAAAAAGAAAAACATTTTGGGACT
>Ga0136604_1000755_pt1 | contig 15375 bp, 12 predicted proteins | sample AntRauFillE10628_FD_104928 | JGI IMG/M metagenome (GOLD analysis project Ga0136604, IMG submission 104928) | Saline lake microbial communities from Rauer Islands, Antarctica - Metagenome Filla E10 #628 | ecosystem: Environmental > Aquatic > Non-marine Saline and Alkaline > Saline | place... | reverse complement strand
GCTGCTGCTATAAAAAAGTAAAATATAAATTTAATGTTGTTTAACATAGTATTGGAATATTAATTGAGATTATATTTCCAACCCCTGAGAGATGGCACCTGGACATATAAAATGGCGTGAAGTCATTTTAAAAAAGTTGGCACCTGACTTACAGAAGTTGACAAATTTATGTGATTGATAAGATATTTCTACTTGAAATCACTTAGTATGTTCCAATATTTAAAAATATTAGGAGAGATGCAGGGTGTTATAGTTTTTTACAAAATTGTTAGATTTAACGCGTTTAGCTGTTAAGGAACCCTGCTTAGAGAACCTGTGAGTGTGCCTCGAGGCTTCGGGGTAGGGTTCGTGGTCAGGCAATACCCGCAACGCTCGTAGGACCTACGGACGCTACGAGGTTGCTTATCCATTCAACACCTTAGATTTAAAATCTTCAAATGATGTTTCCTTGTTTACTGGGCTGTGATTTATTTTTTGGTTAAAGATATCGTCAAAGAGAAGGTTCATCCAAATCCCCCGTCAACCCTGCTGCCCCAGATAAAGAAAATAAGACCACAACCCCAGGTAGGCCGAATGGACGGAATACTGAAGAGGGGTATAATATTTTTTGAGCAGCGGCAGCAAAGAACCGTCCAGCTTAACGTGATTGGCTTTCATCCAGTTTTTGAACCAGTTGAATGGCGTACTATGGAAATCAACCACCGCAATGTAACCGTTGTGTGAAAGATCGTTGGCGGTTTGTTGCAAAATGGATTCAATATTCTCACCCATCATGGTTAATGAATAGGAAAGCACGATGAGATTAAAAGGTTCAAGTTGCAGTTGGCCGGGTTCATATTTTTCGTTCAGGAATTGTACATGCGGGGAAGATCCAACTTTCTGATCAGCTTTTTGGAGCATATCCGCAGATAGGTCTATGCCTGTAATGCGGGCATCGGGGAAAGAATATTCAAGTGCGGCAATATTAGTACCGGTGCCGCAGCCTATTTCCAGTATGCGGGGGTTAGGCGGCAGGTCTGGTAATATCCCAAGCAGCTTCCGCCGGCCAAACAAAAAACTCCAGCGCGTGGCATCATAAACAGGGGAGTGAAGCTTGTAATAATCTTGCAGTGCGTGTTCGCTTGTATGGATATCCGTGTAATTCATAAGAGTGATTGTACTATTGCCAAATGCGTACTTCCATACGTGCCCACACGGTCTTTTGAATGAAGGCGTTCAGTTTTTTTATCCTCAAACTCCAAGTGATGATTAACGAAATCAGGCACAAAAGAATGAGAAGTCCCTGCCGAACGGAATAAAATTTTTGCTCCGGGCCGCGCATTTGCTAAAATTAACCTCCATTCTTCTGCAAGTTTTTCGGGTTGATGATGGGCCATCCAATCCTGATGATCAAGCAGTACAAAGTGAGAATACCTGCCCGGGTTATGATTTAAAAAATCAGTCAGCGATTCCGTATTGTAATTAATACGACTGATATTTTTTTGTATATGCTCAAAGTGGTTCTGCTTTAAATAATTGGGGCAGCAGTCCGGGGTGTAGCAGCCGGTAAGGTAAACCCGCCAAAAGTAATTGTCGGTTATTGGCCTTTTAGTAAAGACATTAAGAAGCGATTGATGAATGAATTCCGGGAGGCCGCCGCTTACCTCCTCATCAATCATGGCCCGTTGAGCCGGGGGTACGCCCAGCATGGCCATGGTAGCATTGCGTTTCAGTAGCCAGCGCGAAATAGCATTCCACAGATAGGGCTCAATTTCCTCAAAATAATATTGTTGTTCCTCAAGCGAGGAAGCATCAAGAAGTTTTTTTGTGTAACTATATAATCCTTTGCGCTTTATTCGTTTATGGATGATAGTTGCAATAGCACCTGAAGTTCCGCTAAAATAAAATGAGGAAGTTGATGCTGAGGTTAAAAAATAGTTGATGTGGTGATCCCAAAAATGTTGTGCTTCAATGGAAAGCCGGGTTCGCAACTCTTCATGATAGCGTTCCTTTGCATATCTATATTGGCCGTTACCAAACATATTCCAGAGCATATCATAACCGGTGTTTACAAACAGTGTTTTCTTCAACTGAAGTACGGCATTCTGGGCGGGATTGGTATCAACGCAGTGGATGGAAGCAGGGTCATCAAGGAGGTAGTCAAGGGCATTGCATCCGGCGCTGGTTAGCATCACCACATTGCTGTGGGTATCTAAATTGAGCAGTTGACGGTCAATACGCGGATCTTCCCAACAGCTATTGTAAATGAGGCGGTTTTTCACCACAGAATTAAAAAAATGCCGGTGAAACTGATTGAATATGTCTTTTACAAGCCTCATCTTGAGGGAACATAAAAAATGTTTGTGTATTACATATAAACGAACCGTAAAGAATCCGTTAAGCTTAAATTATTTAGCAATGATTTGGGACTTATTTTGCGGTACAAATTTGTATATTTAGACTCATTTAAACCAAACCAATACTATTATGGCAAGCAAGAAAAAAGATATCAAAAAGGAACTGGAAGAGACCGCTAAAGAATTGAAAGAAAAAGGAGTTAGCGGCTATGAAAATATTATTGACAGGCTGAATAATGAACGTAAAAAAATCAGCCGCGAAGTGGACCGCGATTATAAGGAAGCCCGCCGGTATGTGCGTTCAAACCCTGAGGAAGGATTGCTTATTGCTCTAATCGGTGGACTTGCTATTGGTTTGCTGCTTGGGAGATCATCGAAGTAAAACTTCAGTTAGCCAAAAAAATTTAACAATTTAATTTTCAAATAAATTTATGAGCAGATCTAACATTAGTACGGATCATCTGAACGAACTCTTTGAGCGCGTGGAAGCACTCAGGGGGTATCTTTGACTACGATCAGCGCAAAGTTCGCATAATAGAACTTCAGGAGCAGACGCAAGATCCTGATTTCTGGAATGATCCCGATCATGCCAGAAAGATTATGAAGAAGCTGGATCATGAAAAAAATATGGTGCAGCAATGGGATGATCTCAACAACCTCGCTGAGAGCATAAAAGTATATCAACAGTTTGAAGAGGAAGGCGAAGATGTAGCATTGGAAATTACCCGGGAAGTTAAAAAACTGGAAAGGGGAGTAGAAGCCCTTGAATTTAAGAATATGCTCCGCGGCGAAGATGACCACCGCGATGCCATCGTCACCTTTAAACCGGGGGCGGGCGGCACCGAAAGCCAGGACTGGGCGGAGATGCTCTACCGCATGTACACTCGCTGGGCCAAAAAAGAAGATTTCGAGGTTTCGGTACTTGAATATCAGCAGGGGGATGTTGCCGGCCTCAAAAGTGCAACCATAGAAGTAAACGGCGACTTTGCCTACGGTTTTTTAAAGGCGGAAAGCGGGGTACACCGCTTGGTTCGTATTTCACCGTTTGACAGTAACTCCCGCCGGCATACCTCCTTTTGCTCGGTATTTATTTCTCCGCTGGTTGATGATGAAATTGAAATTGATATCAATGAGGGGGACGTAGAGCTGCAGCGTTTCCATGCAAGCGGTGCCGGTGGACAGAATGTGAACAAGGTGGAAACGGGCGTTCGGCTAATTTGGGAGGGCGAACTTTCTGACGGCACACAAGAACAGGTGGTAGCAGAATGCCAGCAGGAGCGCTCACAGATGCAAAACCGCGAAAAGGCAATGGTGTTGCTTAAATCAAAGATTTACGAGTTGGAGAAGCAGATCAAGGAGCGGGAAAAGCAGAAATTGGAAGATTCCAAAAGCAGCATTGAATGGGGTTCGCAAATTCGCTCCTACGTTTTTCATCCCTATAATATGGTGAAAGACCACCGCACCGATCACGAAACGTCCAACGTGGATGCGGTGATGGACGGCGACCTGGAAGAATTCATCAAAGCGTATTTAATGGCTGTTTCCGGTTCGGAGGGATAATTTTCTCAAGCTTTTTAGATTTCAGTCGGGCAAGGTATTATGTTCGGACAGGCTGCCCGATTTACGTAAACTGGACAGCTTATCCGATTTCTTATTTGCTAAAATATTTTAAAAATGTATGATTCAAACTTTTACCGACGGAACCTTCCTCATTGGCAGCCTCCCCATGCTGAATACTTTGTAACATTTAGATTAAAAGGCTCGCTTCCTAAATCAGTGATTAAGCAGCTTAAAGAAGCACAGGAGTTGTTTGATGAAGAATATTCTGAATCCGACAAGATAAATTTAATGGCAAAAAAAGGGTATGCAGAAATATTCAAGAAATATGAAAAATTACTTGATGCTAGTAAGAGTGGACCAACTTGGTTAGCTATTCCTAAGATAGCGAGGATTATTCAGGAAGCTTTACTTCACAGAGATCAAAATGAATATGATTTATATGCATTTTGTATCATGTCTAATCATGTGCATATAATATTCAAGCTTTTAGACGCATTTGAAGAAAGTATTAAGTTTCCTGTTACAGAAATTTTCAAAAAATTAAAGTCTTTTACTGCTCTTAAAGCTAATCAAAAACTTGGAAGAACGGGTTCATTTTGGCACGCTGAAAGTTATGATCGAGTAATTCGGGATGAGGATGAGCTGGAAAATACTATCAGGTATGTATTAAATAATCCTGTGAAAGCGGGATTGGTAAAAAATTGGAAGGAGTGGGAGCACACTTATTGCAAGCCAGAATTTCTACAAAGCTTAATTTAATCGGGCAGGCTACCCGACGTACGTAACTCGGACAGCTTGTCCGAGAATATATATTTTTGATTGGGCTGATTCATACGAATATGACTTAAAGCAGAAATTTTATTTTTATATAGTTAGAAAGACCAACTCAGCTACCAAATGGGTAGTTAAAATTAAACTTTTTTTAATCGGGCAGGCTGCCCGACGTACTTAAAGTTCAACCCATGATAAAAATTGGCATAACAGGCGGTATCGGAAGCGGGAAATCTGCTGTTTGTGAGATATGGCAATCCCTTGGAGCATATATTATTAATGCAGATGATATTGCAAAGATATTAATGGCAGAGAGTGCACAAATTAGGCAGGAAATAATAAAGGCGTTCGGAGAAAAATCCTATCATTCTGATGGTTCATTAAACAGGAAATTTTTAGCACATCAGGCCTTTGAAAGGGACAGGGTAAAGGAGCTGAATGCAATTGTTCATCCGTATATACCCAAACAGGTGGAACTTCTGATGCAAGATGCCGAAGACCGGGGCGTAGGTATGTCCGTCTATGAAGCGGCTTTGCTGTTACAAAATCTCCGACCCGATAATCTGGATTACGTTGTGTTGGTATTGGCCGATGAAGAAGAGCGGATTAAACGGGTGCAGCAACGCGATGGAATTAGCCGTGAGCAGGTGACAGAACGGATCAACAAACAGCAAGATTTTGGCGAGCTTAAGCATCTGGCAGACGTCATCATCAAAAATGATGGTACCTTTAAGGAGTTACAGCAAAAAGCAGAGAGGCTCTATTATAAATTTCTAAATGTCTGAATAGATTGACTTTTGTATATTCCATTCTAAATGAGACCGGCAATCATAAAATCAGGTGATGGTAGATAGAAATAAAAAGCGGCTAATTACCCTCGAAGAATATATTATTCAAAGCCAGAATAAGTTTCCCGGCGCTGCCGGAGAGCTTTCCCAATTATTGCGGGATATAGGTCTGGCCGCAAAAATTATATCGCGCGAAGTAAATAAAGCCGGTATTACCAATATTTTGGGTGAGGACGGTTCTACTAACGTACACGGCGAATCGGTAAAAAAGCTGGACCTGTTTGCAGACAAGCAGCTTATTTCGGCGCTTAACCGTTCAGACATCACCTGTATGGTTATCTCTGAAGAGAATGATGGTATTGTTGAAATGGCCAATGAGGGTGGCAAATATATTGTGTATATGGACCCGCTTGACGGCTCATCCAACATTGATGTAAATGTTTCAATTGGAAGCATATTTTCCATTTACGTGTGTGAAAATGAAGACGTTACCACCCTTTGTGCAAAAGATGCACTGCAGCCGGGTACACGTCAGGTTGCTGCGGGTTATGTGCTTTACGGCTCCAGTACTATTATGGTTTATACCACGGGTTTGGGGGTAAGCGAATTTACTCTTGATCCCAGTATTGGAGAGTTTATCCTTAACAAGGAAAATATCAACATACCTGACCACGGTAGTATTTATAGCGTAAACGAGGGATCATATAAAGGCTGGCCCGAAGGGCTTAAGAAATATGTAAAATATTGCCAGGAAGAAGACGCCGATAGCGGCCGACCGTATTCCACGCGTTATATCGGTTCTATGGTGGCCGATGTACATCGGACTCTGCACAAAGGGGGTATTTTTATCTATCCGGACAGCAACCAATACCCGAACGGTAAGCTGCGGCTGATGTACGAATGCAATCCGCTGAGTTTTGTGATAGAACAGGCCGGAGGCATGGCTACTGATGGAAAGGAGCGTATTATGGAAAAAATGCCGGAAGCAATTCACCAGCGTACGCCTATTTATGTGGGATCAAAAGAAAACGTGCAAAAGGTTAAATCCTTTTTGGAAGAATACGCGGATGAGCCGGTGAAAGCGTAGAACCTACCTCGCCTCCGTACTTCGGGATTGGAACTCCCTCAGAACCATTCTGTTTGTTATTTGTGATTTGTAGTTTGGAAATTTACACGCATCCCTTCCTGTATGTCGTGCGAAACGGCAAAGCCGCCGTTGGTTTCAACGGCATATAGCGCGGGTGCTCCCGAGGTAAAATTCTTTTCGGTGTAGGGTTGGGTGCTGTGATGAATACGTACAATTTCCTTGTCAGCATTTACAAAAAAGATATCCAGCGAAAGCGGCGTATTGGCCATCCAGAAGCTGAGTTCCTGTTGCTGTTCAAAGACAAAGAGCATTCCTTTATTTTCAGGCAGGGTACTCACATCCATCAGACCTTCATTGCGCTCGGTTTGTTCATCGGCCATAGCAACCTGGATAGTCGCCAGTGTATCTCCTTCCGTTGATAAAAACGACAGGCTATCAGTGTATGTGAGCGTACGGCTGCGGTCGTTAGTACTCTTCGTGTTCTTCGTATCGGATTTCGTCTGGCGACCCGAACATGCGCTGACCAGCCCGATTATTATTGCTGCCGTCAGCAACTTCAAAAGTGGTTTCATCGGTATTTCCATTTATTTTATAGGTGATGGTATATTTCCCTTTACCAAGATATTCGGGTTCGTCATTTAATTTTAAGTTCCAGTCCACGGTGTTAAAGCCGTAGCTTCCTTCATCATTAAATGTAGTAACGGTTGTGCCTGTGCTGTCTTGCACAGAAATTTCTACCGATGCATTCTCGGCCTCTTCATCCCCTATCCAATACATCCATTGTGTTTCCGGTTCGTTAACATCACGATATTTTACGGGCTGTTCGCCCCAGTTTTCTCTGAAGCGCACCGGTTCGGTTTCGAGCGCTGCAATTGGTTCATCCCGTTTCTCTTGTATGGCATGAATGGGTTTCACATCAGCCACATAAATACTGCGGCCGTGGGTACCCACAACCAGTTCTAAATCGCGCGGATGAACGGTCATATCATACGATGGTACGTTTGGAACGCCATTTAATAGAAACCACAGTTTGCCGTCATCAAAACTGACAAAAGTGCCCATATCCAGCCCGGCGTAAAGTATCTCCGGCTTTTCGGGATCTTGAACAATCACGTTTGCTACTGACTCGGGCAGGTTGCCTTTTACCGATTTCCAGTTTTGGCCATAATCGATTGTTTTGTAAAGATACGTTTTGAATTCATCATAACGGTAGCCGTTGAGTGAGGCATAAGCGGTGCCTTCATCATGGTTTGAGGCGTGCACCTGGCTCACCCAGCGGTATTCCGGCAGATTTTGGGAGACCAGCGTCCAGCTTTCGCCACCGGTGCGTGTCACCTGAATATTGCCGTCATCGGTGCCGGCCCAGATCACATTAAAATTGAGTGGCGATTCGGAAATGGTTGTAATGGTTGAATAAGGCACGTCTCCGGTCTGCTGCGATGCTTTTTCATTGGTTAAGTCCGGACTGATTGCCTGCCAGCTTTCACCCTGATTAAAACTGCGGTTTACTTTCTGTGAGCCAAAATAAATGATGTCGGGATTGTGGTTGCTCATTTCGATGGGCGTATTCCAGTTAAAGCGGTAGGTCTCTTCACCAATTTCATGGGTTGGCGTAATGCGAATGGTTTTTTGGGTTGATTGATCAATGCGAAAATAATTGCCAAACTGGAAACCGGTATAAACGAGGTCGCTGTTGCGCGGATCAATAGCCACGTGCATGCCGTCGCCCCCGAAAATACGCTCCCAGTCCCTGTTGTCATCCCAGGAGCCTTGTGATGAACCGGTAAAAACGCCATTGTCCTGCAGGCCGCCGTATATGTTATAGGGTTTTTCCATATCTACGGCCACGCTGTAAAACTGTCCCACGGCAACCGAATTATGATGGATGAAGTTGGCGCCGCCGTCGTGGCTTTCATACAAGCCGCCGTCGTTGCCTAAAAGAATATGTTCGGGGTCATCGGGATCAATCCAAAAGGCGTGATGATCTACGTGCACGGGCTGATTTTCGGCGATGGGTGTCCATGTTTTACCGCCGTCGGTTGATTTAAGATTGGGTACGCCCATTATATAAACCACATTCGGGTCGGAAGGGGATACCCGTACTTCACCAAAATAATAACCATAGGTAAAAATGATGTTATCTAAATCATAGCTGTTTACTTCTTCCCACGGTAGACCGCCATCCTCCGACCGGTACACCTCGGCGCCTTCAATACTGGTATCAAATAGTGCGGCGTTGGCGTCGCCTAAGTATTCGGCCAGCGCTTTGGGTTCATAAATACCATCCTTAATGTCCTGCTTGATACTGCGGGCCGTATATTTTTGCGGAAAGCCGTTGCGGTGCAGGTAGTCCTGTAGCCTGTCATTATCCAGCGCCAGAAATTTCTGTTCACTCATCTCAAGAAAATCTGCCTGCACTAACTGTTCTTCTTCATCCGGTTCTTTCTCGGTTTTGGTCCCTTTTTGATTGTCTAAAAATGCGTATAAAATATTCGGATCAGAAGCGCTCACATCCAGCCCTATACGCCCTACAAAATTGCCTTCCGGAAACCCTTCCATCGACTTTTGCCAGTTTTGGCCGCCATCGGTTGACATATATATAGCCGATCCTTCGCCGGCTTCCTGAAAATTCCACGCCTGCCGAAACCGTTGCCAGGTACTGGCCCAAAGCTTATCGGGATTGTTCGGGTCTATCAGTAAATCGATAACGCCGGTACTATCGGGCGGGGTGAGGGTGCGGGTCCAGCTTTTGCCGCCATTTGTTGTTTTGTACACGCCGCGCATATCATTCATGTGGTAGAGCGGACCCTGACTGGCTACCCAGGCTACATCAGAATCAGACGGGTGTGTTATGATACGTCCGATATGCTGTGTGCCCCGCAGCCCGGCATGGTTCCACGTTTTACCGCCGTCGGTGCTTTTATATATCCCGTCGCCGGCATAGCTGCTGCGGCTGCTGTTATTTTCGCCCGTTCCTACCCAAAGGACATTTTTATCAGCCTTTGAAATGGCAATATCACCAATAGTAATAGTGCCCTGGTGATCAAAAATAGGCTTCATGGTGTTGCCGCTGTTTGTGGTCTCGAAAACCCCGCCCGAAGCGTATGCTACATAAAAATGCCGGGCATTATTTTTGTGAACGGCAATATCGGTTACGCGGCCGCTCATTACCACCGGGCCTACGTTGCGTACGGGATATTCACTAAATATGGATTGCTGCCTCATCTGCTGCCGGTGATCAATGGCAGAGGCTCGATCATTGGGAGCGGTTGGTTTGATGGACTGGGCTTGCACAGAAAGTGAGCCCATGAAGAAAACCAGAAATAGTACTGAGATAATTTTTGACCACATAACATGTGACTTTATTTAAAATTAATTTGACTCATTATAGGAAAGCATTTGCACAATTTTTATAAAAAATTATAAAAGTAAATTTCTCAATAGAAAGGGGCTGAGGTGAGGCCGAATAGCATGGTATTTCAGCTAAAATATTTGAATTAACGAACGGCATGCAATTCATCGAACCTATCCCGTCTCCGTAAGATCATGGAGCCACCCCTCCGGAGAGGGGATTTATTCTTTGTGAATTGGAAATTCATGCACTGTTCCAGGAGTTTTGAAATAGCGCGGTATGAAATCCCCTCATTGGGGGGGGCGAGTTATCGGGACGGGGTGGGTTCAATGAATCGAATACGCTCCAAAGAAACGAAGTTTTTTCCTCTGCATATAATCTATGACGCAGAGCGAGGGATACAGATACAACTTTATTTTTTAGAGGAAATTTTCTTGCGGGTTAGCTGCAAGCAGGTACGCAGAGGGTATGTATAAATTCAGCGCGGTGAGACTGAAGCAGGGGAGGTTGATAATTTAAAACATCTTGTTTCCTGATATCTTGATATACAGGACGCTGAGTGGAGCTACGTTCAGAATATCAACATAGCACCGTGGTTGTTTATTAACAATAGTACCCTTATCTTTGGTTGATCAAAGTGAGCACCGAGAGGGACTCGCTTTTTTTTGTATCCAAAATTTAAGAAATCGTGCAAAATAAACTAAAAAATGATATTTCTGAGCTGGCTGAATCGGTGCTTAATAGTACTGATTTCTTTCTGGTTGATGTAGATATAAAAGGCACGAATCCACCGGAGATATGGATATATGTTGACGGTGAAGAACGCGGCATCAATATGGATGAATGCGCAAACTTAAGTAATGAGCTAAGCTTTTTAATGGATGCCCATGAGTTATATAATGGTGCATACCTATTAAATGTATCTTCTCCCGGCTTAAGCAAGCCGTTGGTGGATCGCCGCCAATACCCAAAAAATAAAGGGCGCAAAGTGAAGGTTAAATACAAAAATAATAATCAATACAATAAGCTTGAGGGAACTCTTAAGGATTACACCGAACAAAAAATAATTATAGGTCAGAATGAAGGGGAGCTCGTAGAATTGCCCTTCGATCAAATTGTGGAGACAAAAATAATTCCATCACTATAATAAGCAGAAACTTTTAACGCAGAAAGGAGCCGACGAATGCAAACGGATTTATCAAAACAAATTATTCAGTCTTTTGCCGAAATAGCCAAAGACAAGGGAATGGACAAGGATCTGCTGCTTACCATTCTCGAAGACGTTTTTAGAACCATGATACGGAAAAAATATGGCTCTGATGAGGCCTTTGAGGTGATTCTTAATGCCGACCGCGGAGACATTCAAATTTTGCACATCCGAGAAATTGTGCCCGAAGAAGAGCTCACGGATGAGGTAAACGAAATCACCCTTAAAGAAGCGCAAAAAATAGATCCCGATTATGAGCTTTATGATGAGCATGCCGAAGAACTTTCCATTCAGGACTTTGGCCGCCGTGCCGTTATGCTGGCCCGTCAGCAATTAGCGCAGCGCATCCGTGAGATTGAAAAGGATAATATTTTCGAAGAATACTCTGAGCGTATAGGTGATATTGTGCTGGGTGATGTGTACCAGATTCGCAACCGCGAAATGCTGGTCAACCACAATGGTGTAGAGCTGGTGATGCCTAAAAGCGAGCAGATTAAAAAAGACTATTATCATAAGGGTGATACCATCCGGGCCGTTGTAACCGAGGTGAAACGGTATCACGGAAACCCCACCGTAATTATTTCGCGAACATCACCGGTATTTCTGGAACGGCTTTTTGAGAACGAGATTCCCGAAGTGTATGACGGCATTATTGAATTGAAGGAAATTGCACGCGAGCCCGGCGACCGCTCCAAGGTGGCCGTACTTTCGCACGACGAACGGGTTGATCCGGTAGGTGCATGTGTAGGGATGAAAGGCATTCGCATCCATGCTATTGTACGAGAGCTGGGCAATGAAAATATTGATGTAATCAACTATACCGATGATAAATTTGAATTCATTAAGCGTGCGCTGCAGCCGGCAAAAGTACTTAGTGTAGAGCTCAATGAAGATAATACCCATGCCAAAGTATTGGTACCGGGCGATGAAGTGTCAAAGGCCATTGGTAAAGGGGGCGTAAATATTCGGCTGGCTTCCAAGCTGGCAGGTTGTGAAATTGATGTCTATAGGGAGGTAGAAGAAGAAGATGATATTGATCTTAAAGAGTTTGAGATTGATTTTGGCCCCGAGGTTATCGAACAGCTTCATGAAATCGGTTGCGATACGGCCCGGCAAGTGCTGGAACTGAATGAAGAAGAAATTGTGCGCCGTACCGAAGGCAAAATAGATGAGGAAGAGGCCGAGCGGATCATTGATATCATTGCTTATGAATTTGAAGATGAGGGAGTCTGATCTTTAAATTTGTATGAATATTTTATCCTTTCAGGTGCATCAGATATACATTATTTTGCAGCAAGTTTTATTAATAGCTCTATTTTAAAGTTCGTTTTTTTAAAAACAACATATGACGTCTAAGACCAAGCCGAAAAAATTATTTAAAGTTGCATCTGAATTTAATATTTCCACCCGTTCTATTGTGGATGCACTGGCTAAGGAGGGCTTTAAGGTTGCGCCAAAGCCAAGTTCTAAAATCACCCCTGAAATGTACGAGGTGCTGGATGATGCCTATGGCGATGACAAAGCCAAAAGCGAAGAGCACCTAAAAACAAGAGAAGAATACGAAAGCCGCCGTAATCAAATTCGTTCCAGTCATAATGAATCTGTATCAGTAGAAGATTTACTGGAGCCGCTTGAAGAGGATTTTCCGTTGCAGCCGGAAGAAGATTTAGAGGATGATGAAATTATTGAAGGATTAAAACCGCAGGAGGCTGAAGAAGAACCTGAAGAAGAGGTTGAGGCTGAGACTGAGGTTGAGGACGAGGTAAAGGTTGATGAGGGTAAGGTTGAGGTTGAGGCTGAGGCCGAGGAGAAGGTAGAGGATAAGGTTGAGGAAGAAGAGGATACGGAAGAAGAGGATACATCTGAAACGGTAGAGGAAGAAGATGTTGAAGATGAGGTAGGCGAAGATAAGGATGATGAAGAGTATGAGGACGATGAAGAGTATGAGGATGATGAAGAGTATGAGGATGATGAAGAGTATGAGGATGATGAAGAGTATGAGGACGACGAAGAGTATGAGGATGAAGAAGACGATGAAGAGGAAGAAACGGAAGAAGGTGTAATAAGGGGGCGCGCAGGGCGCTTAAAAGGTACAAAAGTACTGGGCAAGGTTAGCATTGATGAATCAAAGCCTAAACACCGGCGAAAAAGGAAGCGCAAGAAAAACCGCAAGGGTGAGGACGATGATACATCAACAAAAAAGAGTACTAAAAAATCAACCAAATCTAAGAAAAAAAGCAAGAAACGTCGCAGTTCTGATGTCGGGGATGATGATGTAGAGCAGAAGCTGAAGGAGACCATGCGCAAAATGGAATCTTCCGACACGGTGGGAAGCCGCCGCCAGAAGCGCCGCCGCCAACGAAAGGAGGAGCGGGAGGAAGAAGAACTGCTGCAGGCAGAACTTGAAGAGCTTGAAGATGAAATAATTGAAGTCACCGAATTCATCACGGTTAGCGATCTTGCGGACACAATGGACGTGAAAACCAACGAAGTGATTACTACCTGCATGAATTTAGGTATGATGGTTTCCATCAACCAGCGCCTGGACGCCAGCACCATTGAACTGGTAGCAGAAGAATTTGGCTTTGAAGTAGAATTTGTGGATGCTGATGAGGCCATCGAAGAAATTGAACTGGAAGAGGATGCTCCGGAAGATCTGCAGCCGCGGGCGCCCATCATTACCGTTATGGGGCACGTTGATCACGGTAAAACATCGCTGCTCGACTATATCCGAAAAGCAAAAGTAGCCGAGGGCGAAGCAGGGGGTATCACCCAGCACGTTGGAGCCTATGAAATTAGGACAGAAGACAACCGCAATATTACATTCCTTGACACGCCCGGTCACGAAGCCTTTACCGCCATGCGCTCGCGCGGGGCATACGCAACCGATATTGTAATTCTGGTAGTGGCTGCCGATGATGCGGTGATGCCCCAAACCATTGAGGCTATCAATCACTCTAAAGCGGCCGGTGTTTCCATTGTTGTAGCTATTAACAAGATGGATCTGGAGGGCGCAGATCCCGACAAAATTAAGACCCAGTTAGCCGAACACGATGTGATTGTTGAGGAGTACGGCGGTACCAACCAGGTGCAGGAAGTTTCAGCAAAGACCGGCGATGGTATTGACGAGCTGCTTGAAAAAGTATTGATTGAGGCCGAACTAAAAGAACTTAAAGCCAACCCCAACCGCCGCGCCGACGGTGTTGTGCTGGAGTCTCGCATTGACAAAGGCAAGGGTACGGTAGCCAATATTTTAGTGCAAAACGGAACATTAAAAGTTGGTGATCCTTTTGTGGCCGGTTCATGCTTTGGACGGGTTAGAGCGATGGAAAATGAACACGGCGATCGGGTGGAAAAGGCGAGCCCCTCCCAGCCTGTGCAGCTTACGGGTTTTGATGATATTCCGCAGGCCGGTGATAAACTGGTAGTTACGCAGGACGAAAAGAAAGCCAAAGAGATTGCCACGCAACGCCAGCAAATCCGCCGCGAGCAGGAGCTGCGCCGAACCAAGCATCTTACGCTCGATGATTTATCACGGCGTATGGCGCTGGGCGAAGTTTCCGAGCTCAACATTATCATCAAAGCTGATGTGGATGGCTCTATTGAAGCGCTCTCCGGGGCGCTGCAGAATATAAGTACCGATGAAGTGAGTATTAATATCATCCATACCGGCGCCGGTGCAATCACCCAATCAGATGTGTTGCTTGCTTCGGCCTCTGATGCTATTATTATCGGCTTTCAGGTGCGACCCACCGGCAATGCACGCAAGGTTGCCGAAGATGAAGAAATTGATATCCGCCTGTTCAGCGTTATCTACGATGCGGTGGATGAAGTGAAAGACGCCATGGAAGGAATGCTTTCACCGGAAATCAGTGAGGAACTGGTAGGAAATGCCGAAGTAAGGGAAATATTTAAAGTCTCTAACGTGGGGACCATTGCAGGTTGCTACGTTACGGATGGCAAAGTACTGCGCAATAACCCTGTCCGAATAATCCGGGACGGTGTAGTGATTTATGACGGCGAAATTGATGCACTCAAGCGATTTAAAGATGATGTAAAAGAAGTACAAAACGGCTATGAATGCGGTATCAGTATCGTTAACTATAACGACCTGAAAGTGGGTGATGTGATTGAAAACTACAAGATTGTAGAGGAGAAACGCAAGCTTGAAGACGCAAAAAGTTTCGACGATCAAGTCTAAAAGTAGTCCATTCTTATGAGCAAAAGAACAGAACGATTGGCGTCCGTACTACAGCGTGATCTCGGTCGTATTC